>JAEEGG010001632.1_pt1 | contig 59736 bp, 37 predicted proteins | sample 9134161 | NCBI WGS metagenome assembly JAEEGG01 (sample SAMN16246543, study PRJNA631951) | gut metagenome | biome: gut microbiome; feature: rumen; material: CR-attached | host: Bos | place: Iran: Karaj | collected 2018-10
AGGCAACGACGAACTTCCAGAGGGAGTTCAATGAGTACCTCGACAAGTTCCATGACATCCTCGGCTTCGCCGCTGAGATATACGGCATATACTATGAGGTGACGCAACTGTCGAAAAATGTGTCCGACCTCAATGGTGTGGTGGCCTCCTACCCCGCCAACGCACTGGCAGTGGCCTTCCACTCACGGCGTAACGTCGTGTACAGAAACATCATCATCAACGGGGTGAACATCGTCATGGACATCAAGACACTGTGCTTTGACAGTTCCAAGATGACGGAGCAGGAGAAGAATGAGATGATAACAAACATCAGACCGAAGCTGCGTGCCATGAACAGACAGCTGCGTGCCCTGGGAATGGCCATCCGTTATACCACCTTCCTCGACGTTTGGAATGAGCTGACGGACAGGGCCAGAGGCTATGGCGACATCGACAAGAAAGACATCATCGAACGCTGCATGAGGGACTGGAAGAACAACGCAAACAAATAACAGGATATTTCCATGGAAGAGACTCAGGGACAACAGGCGATATACAAGCTGCTGCGCTTCATCATTTACTTCCTTGTACTGGTGGAGTTTTTCGTGTTCGTCATCACGCCGGAGGAGACGGACGTCTTCGGCGGTATCATAGCCGACATCCATAATCGGGTGTCGCGGTTCTTTATCTACCAGAGAGGACACCTGCCGTACAGTAAGCTGATGACGGCATTGTTCATCATCATCACCTCCCTCGGTACCAAAGCGAAGAAGGACGTGAACTTCGATTCCCGCTACCAGGTGTACTGGCCGCTGGCCATCGGTTTCATACTTGTGGTGTCATCGGTGTTCTTCTATAATTGGGAGTTCACGCCGATGTTCTATCATATATCGGCCAACGTATGGGTGTATGTCATCTTCACGCTGATAGGCACGCCACTCATCCATCTAGCCCTCGACAACATGACGAAGCACATCAAGGGCGGCTTCATGAAAGACCGCTTCAACTTCGAGAACGAGAGCTTCGAGCAGTGCGAGGAGAAGCAGGACACACCATACAGCGTGAACATCCCCATGCGCTACTACTACGGGGGGAAGTTCCGTCACGGATGGGTGAACATCATCAACCCCTTCCGTGGTACATGGGTGGTGGGAACACCTGGATCCGGTAAGACATTCTCCGTCATTGAGCCGTTTATCAGACAGCACTCTGCCAAGGGCTTTTCCATGGTAGTCTACGATTACAAATTCCCGACACTGGCGACTAAGCTCTACTGGCACTACCAGAAGAACAAGAAAGAAGGAAAAACCCCGCCGGGATGCACGTTTAACATGATCAACTTCGTCAACGTGGAGTATTCAAGGCGAGTGAACCCCATTCAGCAGAAATATATCGGAAACCTGGCAGCCGCACAGGAGACGGCAGAGACACTGATTGACTCTCTCCAGAAAGGAAAGAAGGAAGGCGGTGGCGGCAGCGACCAGTTCTTCCAGACATCGGCAGTCAACTTCCTGGCAGCGTGCATCTACTTCTTCATCAACTACAAGAAGATGCCGTATGACATTGAAGGAAACATGCTTTTCCCAGAATATGAAGAAGACCCTGAGACACATCATAAGAAGCTGACAGGACGTGTGTATAGGACGGAGGCTGGTAGAACCATGAAGGACCAGGCAGAACTGGTCGAGGAACCTGCCTACTGGCTTGGGAAATACTCGGACATGCCGCATGTGCTGTCCTTCCTCAACCACGACTATACGGAGATTTTCGAGGTGCTGCGGACAGACCCAGAGGTGTACCCGCTGCTCGGCCCGTTCATGACGGCCTTTGAGAACAAGGCCATGGAACAGCTGGAAGGCATGATTGGCACCCTGCGTGTACAGACATCACGACTATCCACAAAGGAGTCGTACTGGATATTCCACCGTGACGGCGATGACTTCGACCTGAAGGTCAGCGACCCGAAGCATCCTTCCTACCTCCTTATCGCCAATGACCCGGAGATGGAGAGCATCATCGGTGCTCTCAACGCCCTAATCCTCAACCGCCTCGTGACCCGAGTCAACAGTGGCCAGGGAAAGAACGTGCCTGTCTCCATCATCGTCGATGAGCTGCCGACGCTGTTCTTCTATAAGATAGACCGCCTGATAGGTACGGCACGCTCGAACAAGGTGTCGGTGGCGCTGGGATTTCAGGAGCTGCCGCAGCTGGAGGCTGACTATGGCAAGGTGGGTATGCAGAAGATTATCACGACCGTCGGTAACGTGGTCAGCGGCTCGGCACGCGCCAAAGAGACACTGGAATGGCTGTCAGGGGACATCTTCGGAAAGGTGGTGCAGCTGAAGAAGGGCATTACTATTGACCGTGACCGCACCTCCATCAACCTGAACGAGAATATGGACAACCTTGTTCCGGCATCAAAGATCTCAGACATGCCTACGGGATGGATAGCAGGACAGGTGGCACGCGACTTCGTGGTCACCAAGACGGGACATAACGGCTCAATGGACATCCAGAAAGCGGAGGAGTTCCGTACATCCAAATTCTACTGCAAGACCAATTTTGACATGAATGAGATAAAGGCAGAGGAAGCGGACTATGCCAACCATCCCCTGCCTAAGTTCTACACGTTCCCATCAGTGGATGCACGGGAGCGCATACTTTATGCAAATTTTGAGCGTGTCAATCAAGATGTGAAAGACATGATACTGGAAATTCAGATGGAGTTCAAAAAGTAAGGCGAGTGGCTGCTATAATCATATCTCAAATATCATTATTGGCAGTCCTCGTCTAATTTGTTTGAGTTCTCTTATCCCATCCTCACACAGTCGAAGTAAGACCGATTCATGTGGCTAGGATCTATCTCAATCCCGTACTTGCTCTTGAAAAGTTGTGCAAGCATAGGGTGTTCACGGGTCTGACCAAGAGGAAGTGTTGAAGATGCTGTGCTGGTCTCTACGAACATACCTTTCTCAATCTTCTGACTTTTGTTCTTGCAAGGAGCATTAGTGCTGTTCTTTGCAGAAATTTTCCAGAGTGCCATAATGATAATGTTTAAGTGAACAACTATGTTAAGCAGTAATCTCACCGATTAACTGTTTCTTCTGTTGGTTGACAATCTCATTCCACAACCTTGAATTCTGGAGCTTGGAGGCAGGTATGTAATCCTTGTATCTCTCGTAGAACTCAATGCCCTTCTCGTCATAGAGGTCGCAATTATAGCGGTCGATGATTTCCTCCCAATTCCATTTGTCAGCATACTTTTCCAAAAGCTCATGTGTAAGTTCCAGGCTGCTGTTCTCTGACAATTCAGCCCAGTTCCACTTGTCCTTGAATGTGTCGATAATAGCCTCTGTTAGTGTTTCTGTCTCAGCATTTCTGGAGAACTTGTCCCAATCAATACGATTCTTGAATTTTTGAATCATCGGGACCGTCCAGAGAATGTTGGTATTCTCTGATACCAGGTGCCAGTCTACCTTGTCCTGGTACTTTTCCAATAAGCTCTCACACCAGTTGTAGTTTCCTGAAAGCTCTTTCCATGCTTCATCTGTGGAGATCTTCTGCATGAATTCGTTACTTAATGCCTTTGTAGCCATAATTCTAATTGATTAAATGTTATACTGTTTTTTACGTTGATAATGCAAAAGTAAGGTTGGCTTATGCCAAATGGGGGCACAGCCTTTCATTATTTACAAGCAGAACCCAATTTTTTTTGTTCCTTTAGCTTCAAGTCTTTCGCTGTCACAATAAGCTGACAATTCTTCTAAAATATTCTCAGAATCTCCATGAAGGATATTTCCAATTGTGTAATGCCGTGTTATATTCTCTATCTGACCACCACTGAAATCATACTTAGCGGCCAACATTCTTGCTTCCTCTTCCTTCAGGACTGGTATCATTTCACGCCACATACTTATACGAGCTTCTACGGTTGGTTTCTCGAACTTAATCTTGTAAAGGAATCGGCGTTCAAAAGCTTTATCCATGTTCTGTGCCAGATTGGTTGTGGCAATAAGTATTCCGTCAAGCGTCTCCATTTCCTGAAGGATGATATTCTGAATAGAGTTCTCCATTTTGTCAACGGCTCTCTCTGCACCCTCCTGACGCTTGCCAATGACTGCATCAGCCTCGTTGAATAGCAGAATCGGGGCGATAATACTCTCTTTTACCTTGGCTCGGTAATTGTCGAACACCTGCTTGATATTCTTCTCACTCTCTCCTACCCACATGCTTTTAATCTGTGATATATTGACCTGAAGAATGTCACGTCCCGTCTGTCTTGCAAGTTGGAGTACGGTTTCGGTCTTACCAGTTCCTGCGGAACCATAGAAAAGGCAAGTGAAGCCGCAACGAAAACCTGTTTCTTTCATTCTTGAATGAATCTGTGTATATTGTTCTTCATTCAAGAGCTTGCCTAATTCTGATATCTGGGCACAAATCTTATCTCCATAGAACAGACTCTTAGGCACTATTTCTTCTGCTTTTATCACATCACCACGCTTCTTTCCCTGATTCAAAGAAGAAAGATTTAGTTCTGCGAACAACTCTCGTTTGGCCTCAATAGTCATACGAAATGATTCTCTGTCAACAAAACCATCGTCGTTGTTGTACTCAATTATTTTCTCCGTCAGAAGTACATGCTCTCCACCGCTCAAATGTGATTTTACACGGTTCCAGCATCGTTTGTCATAAATGAAATCGAGATCGTGATACCTAATATTATCGTCATTGTTATTCACGAACAGATGAGAAAAAAGAATCAACATCATTTCATCAACTTCCCCCAAATCATAGCTCCTAACTTTTTGAACATAAAGAAGCTGACTATTGCAATTAAACAGATGCCTTATCTTTTCAACTGTTGCATCATAAGTCAATTCGTCATCATTTCGCAAGTTAAAAATTTCCTCAATCTCCCCAAACAACTCCTGGCACGAAAGGCCAGAACAGTCCTTTGGAGTGTATTTCTGGTTGTTCTTAAACGCATCCACAACTTCTATGGGTACTCTATATGAGATACGATTGTCGCCACGACTGCATCTAATGAGTTCTCTTTTTTCAAGCACATCAATCGCTGGCATGTATCTTATAATCCTGGTTGTCCGACAATCCAAAAACTTGCCAAAATCGCTGATGGTAATTCTCGTATCATCGCTGTTATCGATAAACAATGCCATCATCACGCTCTGCTCCTTAGTGAGTTCCATCTTTTCGGCCATATACCTAATAGGTCTATTAGCCTTCCTATAGAACTCAGAACTAAGTCCTGTCCCCTTTGCCTTTTCGACAATTAGCTCTACTGCTGTGAGCAAGTCCATTTGTTTTCTTGCAGCCATTTTCTTATGCCTTTTTTATACATGTGAAGTTTTATGGCACAAAGTTACGAGTGAGATATGCCGTTTAGAGGCATAGGTTAGGAAAATTTTGGGAAACGAATAAAAAAACTGTCTTTTTCTTTTCTATGGCATCTTTTTCAACCATAGAAAGTATCTGATAAATATCGGTTTCATCCTCCCACCACATTTTTGCCACATCATCCACAAGAATGATATTAAAGCTACAATTAGCTAAAGACAGCCAGCCGTCACCATCGAATTGAACATAATTAGACCAAAAGGATCCATTCGGTAAATAATCATTAAGTTCTTCTGGATGCCAGAGAAAGCCATGAGTTTTGTACTCTGACAATTCTTGCTCCAGCCAATTATAATCAAGTTCGTTAGATGCATTTTCAAGGCAATTCTTTCTTACAAGAGAGAATACTTCGTTTTGTATTTCCTTCTTATTAAAGGTAAGGACGGTTAAGGGCTGACCTAATTCTACACCTATTTCATAGACGAACCTGCTAACATCGGCTATAGGTTGTCTTGATCTTACAAACCATAATCCAGGCTTAATAACTTTCTCAAATGAATCAACTATTTCCATACTTATATGTTTTTGGGTGCAAAAATAAAAACAACATCTGCCGTTTTGGGGCATATCAACAAAAAAAGTGAAGCCACACATCTGTACAGCTTCACTTCCCCCCAAAAACATTATTTCTTACATAGGTATCAAATCATCAGATTCCCTTTTCAAAAAATGGAAAAACAACTCATTGACTTCTTCGTCAACCTCCTGAATAGGCTTCTTTATAGAAAGTTGCGTATCAAAGTATTCTTCCTTATCTATGTTTTCTTTTGAAACATAAGCAATTCTATTTGCTGGCCTACATCTTGCGTAGCCACAATGGGAATTAGCGAGAGTGAATGGAAGTTCTGTGTCTATCTTGTTTTTTTGACAATCATCCCAAGCTGCAATACCTGCTCCATCCCAATAACTCAATAGCAATCCATATTTTTCAGCCCAAAGAACTTTCGCAGTAAGCCATAGCTTCAAATAAGGAATGGATCTGAAATTATCATCATCTATGTTTGGTAAGTTGTTATTTACTATGCCAGATTTCAAAACCGCTCTCTTTACCTCTTCTTTTAAAAGCGACAACAATTCTTCTTTAGAGTCAGCTCTTAATACACGCACCAATGCAGGGTCAAGTAAATAGCAAAAATAGACAGGATCCTCTTCACGCCAGGAAAACAACGCTCCGTTCATATTCTTAGTATAGTCAATGTGTCCTGGTGCTTTATAACCCCTCAATACTCTGAAAAGTCGATAATAGTTGGCAATGTTAAAGATTAATGGATCATTAGTTTCCCTAACATACTTCTCTTTGCAAAAGCACTTCAATAAGAGATTAAAGGTGTTATACACTTTTTGGGCATCTTCCCAGAGGCGAGAGCTGCTATCAAGGGTATTCCAGATAATAGACAAATCACCCATCATATCGATATTATCTTCCCATTCCCAAACAGCCTTCTCCTTTACGGCATCGCTTCCACAAAGGTCTTTCTTAATAACCTCATCTTCATTATTCCATTGGTTCAGTCTTACATTAGGAATTAGTCTTATTGAGCTTGAATTAGTTACCGTATCATAGTTCAGCACTTCATCCTCTTCGGTAGAATTACTGATAATCTGTAAAATATACCTCCAGTCAACAAAATATGTATTAGAAGCAGGTTCTCCACTCATGTGGCGATTGCGAATTGAATCAAACCAATTACGCCTAATTCTTCTTATAAAGGCATTTAACTTCTGAGGCTGTTTGAACTTTTGTATATAGCCAATAAGAGGAAGAACAACATTATTATCTTGTTCCCTTAGCCACGAATAGGTTCCGCTACTATTCTTTTTGGGTGGTTGTATAAAGTGAAGCTGTTTATTAATTTCTTCGTTTTCATTCAGTACGTCTACACAGTATTTGAGTGCATCAAAATATGATTTTACCTCATCTAAAATACTAGCATAGGCATTTTTGTCAATATTCAGGAACTCCTTTCTAGGGTCAATGGGGAATTCCTTGTCATCCTTGTAAGTCTTTTCTTGTAACAACTTTGACTGCCAAAACCAGATAAAAAACTGTTTCATTCCATCATCAGCGCAAAGATCTCTGCCCCTGTTCTGCCAAAACCAATCCTCACGTTCTTCCCACTGTTCATTATAAATCTTGTTGTCGCTAATACTTCCTAATAATATTGGCTTTATGTTTTCTGTCGAAGATAAAGGTTCTCCTGTTGTATTGATAACTATATATGTTTCCTCGCCTCTGGCTCGGTTTTCCATATCATAGTATATCATTTTGAGGTTGTTCAGAAGGAAATGACCAAAAGAGTTAAAGTCAACAGTCTTTTCATTTACAAGTATTTTCTCGATTGTTTCCAAAGCGGCTAACATACTTTGTACAGATGCGTCTCTTTCATATTCATCAAAATACCAATTGGACTTTTTTATTAGTGACACATTTGGTATGGAGTTCTTGATGAAGAAATGTAACGAGAGGTCACTCAGGAAATACAATGTGCTTTCTCTTATTGAATATAGAAGATGTGGCTCATAGTCATCCTGCATTTCAGTTGACGAAATAATATAGTCGTTAAACTCTCCATCAGAGTATCTATTAACCATTCCCAATAACAGAAATAACGTAGTGATACGTTGTTGTCCATCACATATATTGAAATAATTTAATGGCTCTTCATATCCGTAAACAAGCCCCAACATGAGGTCGTTGCTCGTGGAGGATTTCTCTTTAAACGATGAAAGCAAATAGTCACCAACGAAACCTGAGACAAGTTCCTTCTGACTTTTCTCCTGCTCGATGTACGCACTATCTCCCCAACAATAATCTCGTTGTAAATCAGGAATGACTATTTTGTTGTCATGTGAGAACAATTCTCTAAGTGAAAATTCTTCTCCATTTCTTAATGTACACATATTGCGTTAATTGATATTATATGTTTTCTTGAAATCCTCTATGAAAGCCTCCTTCTGTTGTTGTATCTCAAATACACCCCAGGTTGACTTTGCAAAAGCATACATAGAATGTAAGAGACTTCTACTTTTGAAGTTCAATCCTTCACTTTCTGCATCAGGGTTGAAGTACAAAGCTTTCTTCTCTTCAAAAGACTTAGCTCCAAACTTAGAGTTGTCCCTACCATATAAGAGGACAAGATTGCCGATGCAATGTTCACTGCCATTTCCACTAAAGAGTTGTCTATCCAGCATTGTGTCTGGATTTTCTTTTTTCAAAAGCTCCAAATCACTCTCGCTAATAACAGAGCCATCCCCTTTTTTATATAACAATTGATTATCTGCATATATTGGATTCTTGTCTTTATCTAATGCAACATGATAAACTCTTGATTTGGGGTAAATGTGTTCCAGAGACTTGTTCTTCCATATTGAAAAGTCGAATATTTGCCCCCTACCTTCTTGAAGTCTATTATATTCCTCAACATTTAATCGAAGCAATTGTTTAAATGCCAGGTCATCGGATTCTCCATAAACCCTGTTCTTAGATAGAGAGTCTAGCACGTTTTCAGCTTTTGCCTCTTTGGTTTTTTCTTCTTCTTTCAAGGACTCTGGATGACAATACTCTCTATGTGTAGCTCCTACCAGTCTCCAATTTGCATAATCCTTCAGGATGGAGATATTATGCTTGTTGGAAATAAAAAAGAGTAGAATATCCATCATATCTTCCCTGCCAGTGTTACATAGTAAAGACATCTTTAGATAATTATATATTTTAGGGGTAGAAAACAAATCCTCAAAGGACTTTTGCAAATCTCGCAAGTCCTTAAAAATCTGTTTGGCCTGATACTCGGAAGATCCATTACTCAATAACTGCTTGAACACCTTGTAGTCTAATGTCTTTACAGACTTTCTTCGGAGAGCATAGAACTCCAGAAGCAGTCCCATTGGTTTTGATGTATTGAAATAGTCCCTTACATCTTTCCTGTTCCACCAATATAGCCACTTATCCCATTCTCTTGCGTATTTGCTCCGCAAAGAATTACCCTCCCACGATTGTGCCCAGATTTGCATTAACTGTTTCTCTGGGGACATATATTGGGTTAAGGTAGTTTGTTTACTTGAAACAGCATGGAGCATTTCTGCTTTTATCAACTCTTCCTGATACATTGTAGCTTTATTACCGTTCATCATGGTAAATGTCTTAACGGCTTTGTCTTCACTTACAACAATGTATAGCAAGCTCACTTTATCTAATAAGAACTTTTGGAAATTGTCTTTATCGATGTCTTTCAGTATGTTGTGAATCTGTCGAGTTGCCTCAATGAAGTAATATGCGTCTTGGTTCATATCCTTCATTATTTTTTCAGAGAATGAACTTAAAGATGGTGCAGAACATAAACCTTCTTTCAGATTATCAACATTTTCAGATGGTATCTCTTTAAGTTCAGAAAGAAGTAACTGAGAACATTCCCTCACATCGTAAGATAAATCAAAAGAATTGTGTTCAACAGTATTCTGAAGGTTAAAGTTTGAAAGATACCATAAAATTAGGTATATGCTTGTAGTCCTTTGTTGACCATCTATCAGAACCACATTCTTTCGACCATTTATCACTCTTTCCGTTACAGTTACTCCTTGTAGAAAATAGTCGCTGTTAGGATTGCTGATAAATTCTCCTACGAGATCAAGAAGTAGATGCTCCAGAGAAGAATCTTTATCTTTTGGCTTAACAGACCACTTATATCCCCTTTGATAATTAGGTATTACAAACAAGGGATGATCATCATAGATGTAATTTCTTAGCCGCTTAAATTGTGTCCTTTGTTCCATATTTATTATATATCATTCTTATTCTATTTACCTTAATAAAAAAAATATAATGTGAGGTTGAAAAGTTCATAACTACAATATCTCTCTTGCAATCCAGGCACAAGCTTCCGCATCGGCTAGTGCATGATGGTGGTTTTCTAGTTTATAACCACATGCTGCGGCTACAGTATGAAGTTGGTGGTTCTCCAAATCAGGTAATTCTCGACGAGATACACACAAAGTATCATAGAATTCATAGTCAGGATAGTCCATCTGATATACACGGAAAACAGCCTTCAGGCAACTCTCGTCAAATGGTTTGTTGTGGGCTACAAGCGGTAATCCTTCAATCAACGGTTCAATCTGCGCCCATACTTTCGGAAACACAGGAGCATCTTCTGTATCTTCCCGGCATAGGCCATGTACCTGGGAACACCAATAGTTATAGTAGTTTGGTTCTGGTTGGATAAGTGAATAGAAAGAATCCACTATCTCACCATCCCTAACAATGACAACGCCTACAGAACAAACGGAAGAGCGTTCATTATTTGCCGTTTCAAAATCTATAGCTGCAAAATTCTTCATATATTATGTCTTTTCTGTTATTTCAGCAAATCTTCTATTTTGTCCCACCTTTCCTCGGCAATTTTCAGTCCGTTCTGTGACTGTGAAGCTAAAGGATTCTGATATTCAGGATATGTGTATTTTAATGATGACTTACCAGGTTGGTTTTTACCTTCCAACCATTCAGTAAAAACTCCAACTATCGGTTTGCATGTCAGAGTTCGATTCCAGTCTTTTACATACCAAAGGTTGCTCGAAACGATTAGTTTCTTGACCTCATCTTTTGATAAGATATAGAACTTCATTTCGGAATAGTTTTCTTTAGGTATATACACAAATACCCACGGACCGATAATCGAAGTATCAATATTAGGTATTGTACCATCCAACTCAGAAGTGAAGCCTGTCAATATGTTATGTGTTGTTCCGGTTTTGACCTGTATCATAACACTCTTCCCTGTTTCTGGGTTCATACAAACCAGATCAGCATTTTTGTAATTCTGAAATGAACTGTTGATATTGATTACATCAAAGCCTTTCTTCAATAATTCCAAGGCTACAGCGGTTTCGCCTATAGCACATATTCTTGTATTATCTTTCTTCATGTTAGTCTTTTCCTATTCCGTGTAACGAACCAAGTGCAAAGAATATCCATCTAGGCAATATAACATTGCGGATATTGTATTTATACCATTCGTCAAAAGCGGTTACAACTTTGAATTTGTAGTTCGAGTCGATATGGAAAATACCTTTGAAATCAGCAAGGACAAACGTTTCGTCAGGACGGCTATGGGCATAGATTAAGAATTCGTTAAACGCCTTTTTCATGTCACCGATAAAATCGTCCTTATCTGGCATTGGGATTTCATAGTATTTTTTGACTTGATAATCTGGAAGATTGTCTGCGAAGATGAAGTAGCATGGTTCTCCGTTCTCATCTTCATCATTTGCTTCACAATCTCTGAAATATGTTAGAGTCTTGTCATCAGTAAGTACCTCCTCAATCTCGTCATAAGCGAAACGTTGCATTTTCTTTCGCAAGGACGTGCCTTCAATAAACGTCGGAGCGTTCATTGCTACGGAAGCTTTTTCGCCTATTTCGGCAAAAGAAGGCCCACCTTGGCAGAAGGCATCTACTGCCCACATTACAAACATGGGATTATACTCTTTGAACATCGTTGGATTTACATTTACGAAAGCTGTACCGTCTTTGTGAATGGCACCACGTCCTTCAAACAAAATGTCGCAGTTGTCACCAGCCAAACCTGGCAATTCTGCATCATTAAAGTATCTAACTAAAGATGTATAACCTTGATGTGTCACTACGTCACCAGTAAAAATATCTCTGCCCATATCGTCCTTTAACTTTGTGTCAACACCTGCAAAGATGACTGGCACAGTGGATAAAAGCGTATGAGCAAGCTGGTCATTTTTGTGGTAAGGAACATAGTCTTTATCTTTGGTGATTAACATCATAACATCACCATCGAAATAAAAATCACCAAAGTAGGCATAGTCAAACTTACCCCAAGGGTTAATGAATCGTACACGTCGGCTTAACAAAAACCTCTTAATGTCTTTGCGTTCCATAATGTCACGATAGTATATACGGCACATGTCCTGTATTCCACGAAAGCTAAAATTGACTTTATCCATAGTTATTCCTTATATTTGTTCCACATTCTTTTTATTATGCCACCGATTTCCTTACGGAGCCAGAAGGGTTCCAACACCTCAACATCTTCGCCATTGGATAGAAGTTCAATAATGAAATCGAACTCAGGACGTAAACGATATGTAAATATACTGTATTCGTCGTTCCTCTCCACCTCATCCTGAGAAGAATGAAGCTTTAATGAACGTATATAGTTCGCTTGACCTGCTGAAACTTTGATTTTTACCGTCTCTGTCTTTCTTTTGGTTCCTGCTATCACACCATAACAATCTTGGAAGAACACCGACGGCTCAAAATCTTCTGGCATTTTGAACTTATCCTTTTGCTTCCATAATCCATAGATGCGATCAAGAGAATAAATCATCACTTTGTTATAGTAAGGACTGAGGGCTACCATGTACCAACGCTGCTTGAAAAGCTTGACACAGAGGGGATGCACATTAAACGTGTGGCTCTCTTCACGCCAATAACTCTGATAAGTAATGCGGATAACATTGTTGGTTTTCATTGCCTCAATTATCATTGGCAGATACTTAACTCCTGAAGGTATATCTTCAAGTAGGATGCGGTCTTTCAACTGTTGGCTATCCAAAAGTAGGTTGCTCACAGATATTGTACTTAGTAGCCAACTGCGAAGTCCACCATTTTCGACTTCTCGCGCGTTACCTATATAATAATGGTAGCCACCTTTACGTTCACAGTCAATGACAAGACCGAACATTTCCTCTGCTGCAATACGCCATTTGTGAAATGTTCGTAAAGGTATTGGTTCTACGTCCATGTCATCGTCCAGCCACTTCTGATTGATTTCTTCAAAAGTTATATGACCAGCATTATAGATGGTTTCTACCAGCCAGACGTATTTTCCTAATAGATTTTTAGCCATAATCTGAAAATGTTTCTGCAAAGATAATCAAAACATGTGTAAAATTGAGGCATAAGTTATAAAAAATGCTGTTTATTAAAGTTTTTTATCCAACTTCTGCTTCTAATATCTGGATTATTCTGTCAGCCACCTCGCTCGTAAGCCCCTCTCTTGAATCAGTTTTTACGAAATGAGTAGATTGACTGCTAAAGAACAATTCCTCATCATAAACAATACAACAAGGGCAATCCTCAGTATTATATGGTTGAATCCATGCAAAAAACACTAGCCCCTTAACGTACTTCTCTGGTTGAATTCAGCAAAGTTTCTTCTCATGGCTATAATCAAACTCTGCAAGACCAATTTTGATATGAATGAGATAAAGGCAGAGGAAGCGGACTATGCAAACCATCCCCTGCCTAAGTTCTACACATTCCCGTCTATGGATGCACGGGAGCGCATACTTTGTGCAAATTTTGAGCGTGTCAATCAAGATGTGAAAGACATGATATTGGAAATACAAATGGAATTCAAAAAATAACTAACAACCGAATGAATTAAACACATATAACCGAACGAACTTTCTACAAACAATCGAACAAAACCGCCTCAAATCACCGAAAATTCATAAAAGTTTGGTGTAATCAAATAAAAAATGTACTTTTGCATGCAAAGGATGAAAGATTATAGCAGAATATAAACAACGTATAGCAGTAAGAATCCTTGAGCGTATAGTTCTTAGCAAGGTAGCAGTCTTAATAAAGGGTCTCAAGTGATGCAGCAAAAAACAACCGCTAAGCAATTGCTAAAAGCGTGCTTGACTTGGGAGATACTTCTGTGCTAAAGCATATTTTTCAGATGATAAAGATTAGTCCAGAGTCGCTATTGGAAGGTGCTACACTTCGGCTGATTTACGAAAGGTAGGCTTTGCCACCAATTTAGGATTCCATACAAAGAGAAGTAGATTCTAAACATCTAATGTTCCCATCTTGTCGTGTAGGACACAATATGGGAACAATTAACCCACTGACCTTTGGCATAACTGCTGATAGTCAGTGGGTTTGCTTGTCATATTATTAATCTTGAAAAGATGAATCTCTATTATTTGCAATCTCCATTTTCTCTACAAATTTCAAGATTACGTATCGCATTTTGATGCCCTTGTTCGGCTGCCTTCTTCCACCATTTTATAGCAATAGCGGTATTTTGCGGAACTCCCTGACCTGTTATATAGCAAAAACCGAGATTTGATTGCGCATCAGCATTACCTTGTTCTGCTCCTTTTGTAAACCAATAAACAGCTTTTCCAATATCTTTTTTTACACCTAGACCTTTGAAGTAGAAACACCCAACATCATACATGGCTCCAACGATGCCTTGTTCTGCTGCCAGTAAATACCATTTTGCAGATTCTTCAAAATCCACATCAACATAAACACCATTTTTATAGAATGTCGCAACATAGTCTTGAGCTTGAGGATGTCCTTGCTCTGCGGCTTTCAAATACCACTCAAATGCTTTCTGGAGATTTTGGGGGACAACATTGCCGAAATTATAGCAATTTCCCAAATTGTATTGTGCATCGGCATTACCTTGTTCTGCCGATTTTGAGTACCAATAGAATGCTTTACTATAATCTGCATCAATACCAAATCCGTTTTCGAAGGAGAGTCCCACATATCGTTGGCATTCTGACGAACCTAATTTTGCACCTTTTTCAAACCAATAAAAAGCAAGTTTGGGATTTTGTTCTATTTCTAAACCATTTGAATACGAAGCTGCTAAATTAAAGATGGCTTCTTCATGATCTTGAAGAGCCGCCTTTTCGTACCAGAAAATGGCTTTTTGACTGTCAACTTTTGTTCCTTCACCATTATCATAACATAGTGCAAGTCTATACTGAGCCTCTGCTAAGCCTTGATTGGCTGCTTTATGAAAATACTCAAATGCCTTGCCATAATCCTGATGACCTGCTTTGCCGAAGAAATAGTCAATGGCCAAACACAATTGTGCCGTTGGATTTCCTTTGTCTGCAAAGATTTTATGTCTCACATATTCAAGATGCTCATCAAGGTCAAAAATGTAAATATGAAACTTGTCTATATTTTTAATGTACTTAAGAGGTATGAAGTTCTGAACCATTACTTCTGCTTGGTAGAATGGCATTTCGGAATCTTCAAGATCGAAATGTGAGTTGAATTGAGTTGTGTCAAAATGTATTTTAACAAAGTCTTCAAGAGTGGATCCATGATGCATATCATTTCTGACAGAGTTTTTGTCTGAAAACCTTGTGTTGCGCCAAGTAATAACCTCAGTATCTATTTCCAATATTACAGGATCATCTATTCTTCCCTCGTTTTTGGCTTGATACATCATTGGATGGTTACGTGTAAAACTTGTACGAACATAGTATTCCAATCCTTTTCTTGCATCTAACTCTCTCGATTGAATATCACCACCTGGTTTAGGTATGGTAATTCCTTGCTCAACACAATCCATCCATGAATACAGACCACCGTACTTTATAATTGATTCAAGATTTTTGCGATCAGTAAAATGATATAATGATTTTATGCCATGCTCTTTGAGAATTCGAACAAAAGCTTGTGAGGTTATTTTCTTTTCCATAATCTATTAATTGAAAGAAAAAAAAGAAGTGTATTTTGTCCAATACGAGGATACTATAAATAAATATCTTGAAGGTTATTCAATGTTCTTCTAATAAAATGAATTTATTTGCCGAACCATCTTCCTCAAATTTAATATACTGTGTCGTTTTATACTCAAATTGTTTCTGAAGGTTTTGCATAGATTTTTCAACAGAATTAAATCTACGCTCTTGCTCTTCTATTAACTTTTTGATAGACTTTCCCTGAAACCAAGAAGAATCAGCCTCAAATTCCAAGTATTTAAGAACTTCATGACGAATTTGACGAAACTGTAGAGCATAATTCATCCAATAATCAAGGTTCATTTTTCCAACATATATTCTTGCATCTTCTTCATTACCTAAGAAATGAGCAACTTTGACAGAAATGGCAGATGTAATATAAACCAATGCTTCTGCCTGCATAGCAATAGAAAGATAATCAAAATAATGAGAATCATCCAAAGCAGTAATCTTTGATTTAGCCTCTGTTTTGTCACTCCATGCTGGTTTAACATAGAGGAAGAGCATATTTTTTTCATTAAATTTACTTAGCAAACTACGATACTTCTCCCTAATTTCTTCAACTATACGAGAAAAATCAGAAACAATTTGTTTGTCAGCAATATCAAATGATTTCTTTTTACTCAGATCAAGGAGATGACTATATGCTACCTTAAGCCTTGCACGATCTTGAGAAGTCTGATGTTCTAACAAAAGATCTATTTTGTTATTAATTACACATAATTTTTCGAAAATTATTTGTTGATAGTATTGTGAAGTAACAGCGGACATACATTGAAAAACCATAAGAGGTGCTACATTAGATATATCTGCCTTTGTAAACTGAGCTTGCTTGTAATATTTTCCATTCTTCATAACATAACCTCTCATGGCACCTGGGTTGTCTTTGACCCTGAATAAATCTTTTAAAGGAACATCACATTTTACAAGACCATCTACAGATGACCCTGAAAGGAATCCTTTCAAAGCTTCACCACCACTTGATGAAATAAAAGCCTTCCATTCATTTACCTCCTCTTCGCTTACTTTAAGCTGAGTAAACTTTGACAAGTCAAGCTCCGACTTTTTCACAACTGAAAAAGTAATATTAGATTCATCAACAGTTGTATCTTCGTCGATATGTTCTGGTAAAGATTTAGTTACTTTGTCTTGCAATTCTTTTTGCCCCTTGGCTCGTAAATACCTTCGACCGGCTTCTCCAGCTGCGCCTATCGCTACAGTAACGAGTCCCCAAATCCCATTTTTATTATTATTAACTTCCATATTTGAAATAAATAATTAATATTAATAGTATATCATTTATGAAATACAAAATTAGTAAAAAAAAATAGGATAAATCAAATTATTTGTAATTTAATAACAAAAACAAACAAAAATATATTTTTTCAACAACAATGGTTTAAACACAAATTAAACAATTGTCTTTTCTCCACCGCTCAACGGACCTATCCTTTATTATAACCGCTCAAAACCTCTTAAAACAATTATGTAAGAAGGAACTCAAAAAGAAAAGGAAATAACAGCATCCAAACTCTCTATAAAAATTTATCTTTGACTTTTCGATTATTCGACAATCTTTTCGCTCATCCAATCATACATGTATAGTTTAAATTTCGTAATAATCCTTTCACAACTCTGAACATAATCCTTGGCACTGGCATAGCCAGCACGCTTTATCTCCACCAACCAACCGTGATAGTCGGTACTTCCGTAGCGTCGGCAACGCTTGTACCTGTCCGTCATCAGAAGACGAGAATGGTCTTCAATGCTTTCCCATACAGAATCATAGTTCCTGAAATACCCAGGGACATCATCTTCATGCCAGCTCCTGGCTCCCTTCCAGGAACTGCCGACCCTGATACCGAAGAAATTGTTCCCCTTGCGTGCCAGCTCAGACTCGCCGTAGCTGCTTTCCAAGGCCATCTGTGCCAAGGTGACTGAAGCGGGGATGCCATATCTCCGCTGGTGTTCCATGGCAATGTCAGCATAGGTACGGAAGAACTCTTCCTTGTCCTTCGGGATATTGGCAACTGGCCTCAATGCCTTCACACACTCCTCGCGTGTAAACCTTATATATAATAACAGGTCGTATGGATTGACAATCTCACCCTTTCTCCTTGCGGTGATATGAAGATGCGGGCCAGTACTGCGTCCTGTACTTCCGCTCACTGCTACAGGCAAACCTGCGTAGACGGAATCATCCTTATAGACAAGCACCTTTGACAGATGACAATAGCATACGGTATACTCCCCATGTTGTAGTATAACGAAGTTTCCTGAGCGGTCATCATTACCTATACGCTCGACGCGACCGTCAAACATGGCCATGACCTGCTCATAACTAGCACGCAGGTCAAGACCGGAATGGCTCGTACGCTGACCCATGAAGGGAACATTGCGCTCGCCAAAGGGCGATGTGACTTCAATGCTTGCCAACGGATAGCTGACACTCAGGTAGCGGTCAATCCAGTATGACCTTCCCTCTTTACTTTCTTGGCCATGCGTCACAGATGGAAATAATGAAACAATTACCATGATGGCCAGCAATAGATAATAATTCTTCATAAACAAAAAACATATTCATTGCAAAAATAAGCATCCTCCTTTTTGCATACGAAAATGGGACTATAAACCTCCTGATTTAACACTTTTACGAGCCAAACGGTCGTAAAAGTGTTAAATCAAGACTTATAGCCTTTATTTTTCAGCCGTTCATACAGATTCTCGTAATTTTGCATCAAGAAATATTTAAAACGTGAAAAATATGCCTAGATTGGAAAGATTCAAAGAGCAGGACATCCCCTATGATGACCTGGCAAAATTCGGTCTCACTCAGGAAATGATTGATGACCTCCCGCAGAGTGTGATGATTCGTCTGCTGTCCTCCCGAGAGACTCCTCTTCTTCCCCTGAAGACGAAGACGGTGGATGGTGATGACGTGATCTCTTTTGCACGTATCTCCCTCATCCGTACATCAGACGGTTCCGTGAACGCAGTGTTCATTCCTAGATGGGAGTCCAATGACCTCAGCGAATACACCCCGGAACAGCAGAAAATGCTGAAGAGCGGCATGGTGATGGTCAAGGACAACAACTACATCCAATTTGACGATGCCATCCAGCAGGTCATCTCCATCCCAAAGGACATCATCAGGCAGAACCTGAACATCCTCGCCTCAGAGATTTCACTCAGTCGTGCAAACTATACCAAGCTGATGAACGGAGAGGTCGTACAGTTGGGAGGAAAGAAAGAGACATTCTCCATCGGCATCGACCTGAACGACAATATGGGCATCCGTATCAGCAAGGGAAGCATGATGGCATGGAAGGAAGAAACGGAAGTGGAGAAGCTTCCACATTACAATTTCGGGCTTTACGGCTGCTGGCTGTCTGACGACCTCGGAAACCTGTCATACGTGCCAGAAGAGGAATATACGGATGAGATGGGAGCCGAACAGCTCCGTGCAGGAAGACAGCGTGCCGCCGCTGCGCAGATGGGCAGCATGGCACAGCACAGATAACCATAAAAACAAGAACTATGGAAAGGATTGACCTCAAAGGATATTATAGGGAAGACATCCTAATAGGACTCTTCCAGGAGGGAAAGATTTCCCGCTGTCAGCTGATATGCCACCACTCCCCGGAACGTCGGCAGCAGTTCGTAGATTTCTGTAATGAGAATAACCTCCAACAAGATGAAGAAGCTGCAGAGCTGTTTGCCGAAGAGCAATTGAAGACAGAACAAAATTCAGAGATATAAGATTGTCTTTGCATCATTTTCTCTTGTGATTTTTTTGTTAGCACCCACCGTATTGCTTGTGAAAGTAGTACGGTGGTTTTTCAATTAGCGTCCACGTCCGAGGCTGCGGGCAACACGCTTCGTTTCCTCCTCCTGCTCCTCTTCCTCCTCGGAGTTTTCCTCATTGTCACCTTGCTTCCTGTCAGCTCCAAGGCTCTCACCCTCGACCAGCTGGGCATCACCAGACTCATCGATGGCGACAGTCTGCGTCTCGTCTTCCCTGACATCGAGCTTGACCTCCATGTCACGCTTGACGGTCTCTATCCGGTCAATAATCATGCTGGAGGACTTTTTCACGTCATTCAGTACAGTCTTAATGAAGGTCGGTTCTTCCTTGAGGGTATCCAGCCATCCTTTCAAATAGGCGACAGAGTCTTCCTTCAGGTGCTTGGTCATGCCATAGCGCTGACAGACGAGGGCCGCCGTCATCTCTGCAGTAAGCTCCTCGATGCCGTATTCCTTACTGCCAAAGGCAGAAGGCTTCAGCCTGTTCAGGACACCCTCGGCACCAGTTGAATGGCTCATTTCATGATACAGGTTACCCAGGAAAGACTCACCGTCCTTGAACTGGCTCTTCTCAGGGATGACAATCTCATTCTTCGAAATACTGTAATAGGCATTGTCACCGTGGGTAGGCTTGATGGGACAGATCCATTCATTGTGCTCGATCATGTGGTCTACCGGCTCGAAGGAATACATCTCTCCCTCTTTCACCTCAGGACGTACCAGCTGATTTTGCTCTTCCAGCTTACGATAGAGTTCTGGACGTGCCTCCTTGATATTGGTCTGGTCGACATTGAAGACGTTATATACAGAGAGCTTCGGATATACATTATATCCTTTCTGTTCTTCAGCAGACAGGCGCTTGTAATCGTCATACTTGATTTTCTCCTTCGTCTCTTTGTCCACACAGGTGAAAGTGGTGATGAAGACGGGGATGGACTTGCTCCCTTTGTTCACCGAGACACGCGGAAGCTCGTTGCCCTGTGCATCGGCAGCAGCGACACGGCCACCCTCCTTGTCCTTGCCGTAGTTCAGACTGGTAACACGGTCAAAGGTACAGAAGACGGGGAGCTTGAAGCCCTCCTTCTCACAGTGCATCATCAGCATCATCGCGTTCATGCCGTTATACTCCCTGCCAGAGAGGTTCTTCGGCCAGGTAAGAGCCCCCTCGGTAAACCACGGCTTCTTCCAGTCGCCCTGGAATGATGATATTTTCTCAATCATCATCTGGGCGAAGCGCTGCAAGGCCCGTTCCTCACTGTTAGGGGTGTTGTCCGGCTTCTGCCAGTGGCCACGTCTGGACTCGCTGGAGCCAGTTTGGTTATTGCTCTGTCTCATTGCTTTCCTCCTTTTTGACTACCCACGGCTGAATCTCCCTGACGATACAGCCGAAGTCTGGCTTGTTGTTATAGACTCCTATCTGCAGCGTCCCCTTCACGTCGATGAAGGTTCCTGCCTGTACGAAATCACTGTTCTCGGGAGAGAAGTCAAGGAAACGCACCCAGAGATACTCACGGCCTTCACCGTCACGCTCTGACGAATAAGCCGGGAAGGTAAGGAAAGTGTTGCCTTTCTTGTCGGTACGCTGCTCAACGGCCGGCTTGCCAGGACGATCCTTGCCGGTCTTCCCCTGGAAGTGCATGTCACCCTCGATGGTATCATCCTCAGTATTGCTGACGAACTCCACTTGTTCCGCACGTAGGTTGAAGAATACGGTGTCACCCTTCTTGCGAGGGGTGAGCGTGCCGCTCATCAACACACGCCTTCCCGTGTAGTAGAGACCAGCCTGACTCTCGTCACCATTGACAGACACGGTGACAGAGATAACTGCCTTGCTTCCGTCACGTCCGCTGATGGTCAGCTTCACAACGAAAGACAGAAACGAATGACCGTCCTTTCCCTGCTTGACCTGTGCCTGACGGTCGATGACGGCACAGAGCTTGGTTACTTCACATTTAATCATATCGAAAAAGGTTTGTTAATGAAATTATGCCAGGCGCACATTGTTGGCCTGCTGTTCTTCTGGATAGTCTATATCGAAATTAAGGGAGGCGTTTTGCCGCAGGGCATTCACGTCGGCACCGTTACGCCTGCGCTCGATGACGGTGGCACGGTCTTCCTGGCTGTCAGATAGGGCTGTCATCCTGTGCCGGCTGCCTTCTTGCTGTTGGCTTTCTCCATGGTCGAGCTGCATGGCCAGGGCTATGACACCCATGAACAAGGTGGAGATGAGACCGCTGATGCCAGCGCTCTGGCTGACACCCTCGCCTCCCTGACTGGCCAAAAGCAGCCCAAGCCAGTCCTTGGGGTCTGAAGACTGGCTCCGACTGGCGAGAAGACTGTCGTCATCCATGACGGCTTCAGCCTGCCGACGTCCGGCATCGTCAATGCGGATGTTCTGCTTCAAGTCGGCAAGCAGGTCTTCACCCGTGCCCTTTTTAGTAACGGTTCCCTCCAGCTGACCGGCCACGGCAATCTCGGCGAGGTAGCCCAAGGGATCAACGGCCTTGAAAGAGTCCTCACCCGCCTCCTGGCGCTTGACGGTCAGGTGCAGATGCGGTGCCGTGCTGTTGCCGGTATTGCCAGACACACCGACCTTCATGCCAGCCGTAACAGTATCTCCCACTGAGACACCCTGCTCAGAGAGGTGACAATAGGATACACGCCACTTCGACCCGTCAGGACGGTCATAGACAACGATGACATACTTGCCGCTGGTAGCATCGCTGCCGACACCGACCACCTTGCCGTCATCCTCAGTAGCGAAGACATCGACATGATTGGCACGGAGGTCAATGCCATTATGGGTATGGCCTCTGTAGCTGGTGGGACTCTTGCCGAAACCGTCGGTCATCACAAGCTCCCCTGACAATGGGAAGGCATAGTTGCCGGACACGGCAGCACCCGCATGTTCCTGCTGCGCCACACTGACCAGGAAGTCTGTCGTTTGCCCTCTCATATACCCAATGTCAAGACCCTTCTGCCGGGCATCGGCAATGGCTATCTGGTCATAACGCTCCAGATGGTTGCCGTTGATGATGGCCTCAATGGTCTTGGCATAACGGTCAGGATTGTCAGGGGGACGGTAGGCATAGCCCGCATCACAGATACCCTGTGCCCAGTGGGCATGGTCATCACTGGCGTAGGTGAAGCAGCGGGAATAACGCTGGTTCTCCATCAGGAAGCGGGAATGATGCTCAAAGCTCTCTGCCTCGCTGCCGTACTTGCAGAACTTCACCATCCCCATGTCATTACGCTCAACATAGGGCTTGCCGCTGTTGACCCAGCCCTGGGTGGCATGGATGCCGAACATGTTCTTATCCTCCTTGGAAAGGGAACTCTCACCCCAGGAGGATTCTATAGCTGCCTGTGCCAGCGTGACAGAGGCAGGAATGCCATATTTCTGCTGCTGCTCCATCGCCCAGGGAGCGTATTTCTCGAAAAATGCCTGTTTCTCCATATCGTAAAGGATAAATGCTCATGGGTACACCTTCCTGGCATACCCATGAGCGGAATAATTATCTGTGGAAAGAAGGACGTGCTACCTGCTGCTCTTCCTCAACCTCTTCCTGATCGTCATCGACGGTGACCACCTCTGTTTCCTTGACCGGCTCGTCCTGGGCCTGAACGACATTCTTCTCCTGGCCCTTGTTCAGCTCATTCTCAAAGAGCTTCGCAGCCACGGCAATCTTATAGCCCTTCTGGTCATCGACGAGCCAGAGACGCTGCCACTCCTTGCTGCCACGGTCAATCTCCGTAGCCAGCTTCTTGCCGTCATCATAGACACACGTGACACAAGCCTTGCCCTCATGGAACTTGGACTTGAACATTGTGGCGTAGCTGATTCGTGACAGGTCCACATTCTCCACCTTGGGCATGATGAAGTCCTGTTTCAGATGAGGGAACTGCTGGGCAAGGGCGTAGTATTTCCTACCCATTTCCTGACGCACGTCATCGAAATTCTCATCCTTGACGGCATTGAAGAAGCGATGGAGGTCGGCAGCATCCGGCATAATGGTGACAGCCTCACCCTCGGCGGGCTTCACATAGAACACCCAATCCTCCTTGTCATTCCTGATGGCAGTGACCTTCTCTATCTCCACCTGGCTGGTTCTTGCCAGCTCTGCCGACAAGTCGATGCGCTCGTCCGTAATCAGCTCGTACTGCTTCAGGTGAGCCACCTCCACCTGCTTGTCGGCAAAGAACTCATTGGGCTGGTTAAGGCCGAGGGCACCTCCGGCATTGTAGAACTTCACATCGTCAAAGCCCTCACGCTTCAGCGCAACGACATAGCGGTTCTTGTTCATGCCCGGTATCTCGTTGTTCATCTCCGACGAAGCCCCAGAGGGAAGGATGACGGAAGCAGCCTTCGCTTTCTCATCCTTCACGATAACTGCCTGCTTATGCTCAGTGCTCGGGATGGTGGCCAGCTCGCTGGCAATGGTATACATCCTAGGGCGTGTCATGACCGCAGGACGCTCACCACGCATGGCGGCATAGTCCACCTGCTGTCCTGCAGCAACCTTGTCCAGCACCTGCACGGCATTGTTCACGTCACGCTCCACGCTGTCAAGGAGCTTCGGGTCTTCCTTCAGCTCACGCTCCCAATAGGGAACCAGCTCGCGGTTCTTCTCGCTGATAGTGGCGGGAAGGCCCTGACGGGTCATCATCACACCTGCCGTCAGCTCCTGGACGAGACGGTCGTACTTGTCACGGTCCTCGGGAAGCATCCGCTCGCGCTGTCCGCGATTCAGTCTGTCCTCAGTACCCGTGTACGCGACGGCGGCACGGTAGACATCACAGGCACGGTCGATGGCAAGGGTCATCTCCTGGCCTGGCTTCGTCTGCGTGCGGTCAGCGACATAGAGTGTGTTCTTTCCAGCATCATAACGGGTGACACCATTGCTGTCGATGTCAACACCCGTCAAGCGAATAGCTTCCACCAGCTTGTCGGAGGCGGCATACAGCTCAGCCTCCGGGGTGTGACGGCGTAGGTCAGCATCCTCCAGGTCATCACAGATGGCTATCTTTGTGCCTTCATGGACAAGAATTGGAATATAGGCATCGAGGTCTTCCATCGGGAAGCTGACGGAGGTAGAAAGGACATTGGCATCGCCATCCTTTTCCTTGACGAGAGGAAGGCTAAGGATATCCGCAGCCTTCTCAGCATCCTCGCCATAGATCTCATAGCCGTCATCGACGCGGAAGAGCTTGACGCTGTCGGGATATTTCTCGGTCATCTCCGCAAAACGCTCCTGACGGGCAGCCTGCTTCTCTGCTGGCGACATTTCTTCCTGCGTCTCTTGGTCAACTGCACCCACGAGGGTCTTGTACTCCTCCTTCTTCTCCATCGGCAGCATCGTCTGGTCAATATTGAAGATGGGCTTCATCTCCTTCTTGCCCTGGACACGGTACAGCTCACGCTCCTCCTGCGGCAGAGCCTGGTAGGCGGCTCGGTCGATGACATCATTATTGACGTACTTGTTGACGTACTTGTCCCAATCATACCAGTTATAAGGCAGTCCCTTTTCCTTGCCACGGACGCTGACACCGTCATTCTTGGCAGCGGCGAAGGTGGTATAGAGATTGCTCTTGTAGCCGTTGGCATCGGAGTGCAAAGCCATCACCATGCTGTTGAACGGAGTGATTTTCGTGTCCTTGCCCATGAAAGCGGGAGCCTGCTTGCACAGCCTGTTCATCCAGACGCCATCCTTCTCTGCGGCTGCATGGAGGGCACCGACCAAGAGGGCGGTCTGGAGAGCCAGACCGGCGGACACATCTTGCTTGCCCTCCTTCTTCTGCTCCTCTTGCTTCTTCTCCTCATGCTCCTTATTGATGTCCTCGGCGACCTTATCTTCTTCGAGGTTCTCACGCACCTCGGCCTGTGCACGGCTCACCTTCTCCACGAAGGTGTACACATCGACCTTGACGGTCTCACAGGCAGCACCGAAGGCGGGCGAGGGATTGAACTCGTTACGGTCTTCCATATGGACGTCGAAGGAGAGCGGGCCGTCGAACTGCTCCTGGAAATGCTCTATCTCCGAAATCTCATCCTCCTGCAGACCATCATAGGCATCGGTGCCGTTCTGCAAGGCGGCCAGCGCCCAGACGGGCACATCATAGGTACCGAGATGCTTTGTCTCTTGCCGTGGCTGTTCTGCCACGGAAGCAAGCCCCATCTTCTCAGCCGTGGACTTGGAGAAATACTTAGCCACAAGCTGCTCCGTGGTGGCCTTACGCTCACCGGCCTCGTTCTTCTCGAAGAAAGCCTGACGGTCGTTGGGGTACAGGTCGGCAGAGCGGAACTCACCGTTGATGGTGGCAAAGAGACGGTACTTGCCGCTCTTGTCATCCTTCTTGACAAAGGAGTTGGAAACGACCGCACCCTCGGGCATGGAATACTTGGAATAGTCGATATTCCAGCCTTTCCGCTTGCCAGCATCCTGCGTGGCCTCGGCCTCCTGCTTTTCCCCAGCCCGCTGCTCTTGCTGTTCCTCCTTAACGGGGATGGGCTGCTTCTGCGTGTTAGGAGAGAAATACTTGGCTACAAGCTGCTCGGCAGTAGCCTTGCGGTTGCCTTGTTCATCTTTACTGAAATAGGCATCGACGTCATTCTTGAACATGACCTGGGTCTTGCGCTGTCCGTCGATGACGGCAGAAATGGCATACTTGCCGGCATTGTCACCCTGATCCATCTTGAACACCTGGGCTTTCTCGACGTTCACGCCCTCCGGCATGGAATACTTCGTATAGTCGATATTCCAGCCCTTTCGCTTTCCAGCCTCCTGCGTGGCCTGGGCCTCCTGCTGCTCAGGCTCCGGTTGCTGAACCTGCTGTTCCTGTCCTTCCTGGACAGCGGCAGCCTGCTCCTGAGCCTTCGGCGCGAAATACTTGGCCACCAGCTGCTCGGCAGTCGGGTTGGTTGGCTTAAGCTGTCCCTGCTCATCCTTCTCGAAGAAGGCGTCCACATCGTTCTTGAACATGACCTGGGTCTTGCGCTGCCCGTCGATGACGGCAGTGACGGCCCATCGTCCTTCGTTCTCACCGCGAGTCAGCTTGAACACCTGAGCTTTCTCGACGCTGACTCCCTCCGGCATGGAATACTTCGTGTAGTCGATATTCCAGCCTTTCTTCTTCTGCTCAGGCTGCAGTTCCTGCTGCACCTGTGCCACTTCTTGTTTCTTTTCTTCCATAGTTTTGTCCTCCATGAGTTTAATATTGTCGTTAATGATTTTCACTAAATAGTCGCCATCCGGGCCGGCGGCAAGACGGCTGACATCAATAGACATCTCGCCGTTACCGGCGACATAGCCGTCACCGATATGCCTGATATACTTTACGTCGTCCAGCTGCTGCCATCCGAAGGACTGGTACTGCAGGTCAATGGGGGCACCGCTCCCGTCGAGGTGCAGCACATCGCCGTCATTGGGGATGGCCTTGTCAAGCAGAAGCCTAACGGCATCGACAGGCGGCAGCTGCGTAGGGTCGTTCATCTGAATGATCTCGGCCAGACATTCCTCATCCGGCATGATATGGTATTTCTGCAAGGCCAGCTCCGGCTCCAGGCCGCCCTTGATGTCCTGTTCCACCTCATCATATAGGTGATGAGCACCGGCCACCATCAGGGCCTGGTCTGTGGTGAGGTTCAGCTCCGGCTTCCACTCCACTACCTTCCTGACCTCCTCCAACAGATGACGGATGCCGTCAGGCTGCAAGTCCTTCAGCCCGACAACATAGCCGGGTGTTCCGTCCATGTCTATGGCTCCGTTGATGCTGACGCGCCCTTCATGGCAGCTGATGTCCCTGATATATGCCATCTCATTCGTGAGGGTGTCATTGACGAACTTCTGGGGTGAGCCAGTACGCTTCACGAAGTCTATCTGTCCGTTGCCTAACAGATGTGCCATCTGGGCCTCACGGACGGCAGTGGCCAGCTCCGTTACGTCACGGTAGCTGCAAAGGTCTGACAGCAAGTCCTGGCTGTTGCCCGCAAGGTACTTGCCGTTAATCTCTTCTATCTGTTCAACAGTCGCGGACTCTCCTCCCAACTCAATCGTCACGGGACGGATGGTAATCTTGTCCGCAATCATGTCCCTTGCCTCGCCAAGGATGTCACGAAGGCTGTCAAGATGTTCCTGAAACTCCTGACGGATATACTCGTCAGCGGCTATTTCTTTCTGCTGATTTTCGGTGATTGCACCAAGGATGACATCCATATGTCCCTCGACGGCCACGGCTGAAATCCAGCTGGTAGCGAAGCGGGTATCATCACCGTCATGCTCTATCAGGGCGAAATGGGCGTCATTCTTTTTCTCTATCGAATACGATGTAGCATTCATGCCCATGGCACGTAAGTCGGATGGTCGTGCCGCTTTCAGGGCTATATTAAGGACAGACACTTTTTCTTCCAGCTTACGCTCCATGTCATTCTCCCTGTTATACAACACAGTACTGGCGTATGCAGTGGCATCAGAAGCCATACGTCTTGCTTCCATGCCTAAGGACTCTCCTGTATATCGCTCCACGATACCCGGCTCCACGGACTCCGCACGAAGGAGCATCTCCACGCTGACCTCATGGGCGACACGGGCCGCATCCTCGGTGGAACGCACATCTTCATGATGGACGGCCATGTCGATTTCAGCGCTTTCCATCATCGCATGGGGGTAATAGTCATTACGAACACCCTGAAGGTAATCACAGATGGCATCCTTAACAATGGCAGACTGCTCATCCGAGTAATGCTCGACGGCAGAGTCCAGCCCTGCCCCCATGTCGCTGGCATATGCATCAATCTGCTCCATGGTCAGCCATTCCGGCTTTTCGGGAAGGGACTTCCACAGCTCCTTCATGACAGCTATATGGTCATTGGCATTTCCGGCCCAGAGGCTGCCCTCATACCTTCCGCCATGACCAAGGAAATAGTTACAGTCAACACGCAGACGGTCAAGCATCTGATAGCGGAATAAGTCATCACGGGACAACAGCTGCCTGACAGTAGCGTCTAAATCTCGATGTGAAGACTTTTTTGCCTCCACATACATGTCGTTCTCATCATGGTTCATAGTCTTCTTCGCTATATCGTTATCAACAGGTTCCGCCTTCCGATAGCCCGCATTACGCTCCAGAAACTCGCGGATGGTACCGCTCTTGCCTTCCGTAATGGGATTGATGTCCACAGGGATGCCCTCAATATACAGGCGGTCATCGGCATCATTGAGGATGTTGAAGAGACTGTCCTCGCTGAAATCACCCTTGTACTCCAGGAGAACGTCAAGATCACTGTCTGCCGTTCCTGTACCTTCCATACGGCTGCCTATGACTTTCATTCCGACAATCTCAACATCAACATCCGTTCCTTCCAGCATGGAACCGAAATATTCCCTGACAAGTTTCTCTATCTCATCCTCTGAATAGTTCTCCAGCCCCAGGATGGGCCTTACCGTCTCGTCGATAATGGCTTCACCGGCCATACTATAGTCCCTGTCTTCCTCCTTGGCATAGAAGATGCCTTCCTGGAAAGCACTCCTGCTGACGGACATGATGTCTTCAAGGCGCACTCCGAAGGACTTCAGCTGCTTGGAGAGCATGGTCATCGTTTCCGTATCTGTCATGCGCACACCGTCCTCACTGCCATAGATGATGCAGCGGTTGCCGCCCATCTGGTGGACATAGCCGGCAAGCTCTCCGGCATGGCCACCCTTGACAATAGCCTTGGTAGTGTTCCAAGGGATGAAGACATTTCCCGTGATATGCTGTGCCTGGTCAAACACGATAAGACTGAGCTTGTCACGCTCACCAAGGCGTTGGCTGCTGACAAAACCGGCGATGGAGGCTGCCGATGATGCCATCATGGAATGCTCCGGGTTCCATCCCTTGGAAAAGACCTGGCGGTCGAACTGGAAGGTAGGCACAGATACCATGTGGCTTTCGTCATTACCCGAGAGTGGAAGGTCAACACTGTACACATCAGTGTATTCCCCGTATTTTCCTGACGTGGTGTCAATGATGATACTCGGCTGCACGGCAGCACCGAAGACCTCCTGCATGCGCTGATGCATCTTCATGTCAAGGAAACTGGCCTTCAGCGACCCGCTGGGATGGTTATGGACGAACCATACCTTATCCGGTTTCAGCTCATTGAAGGCAACAAGGGCCTTCTCAATGGGAGCAGGCACCTCATTATAGGTACCTATGCCCAGATGGATGACCAACGGCTTGCCGTCCTTCACCATGGCAAGGAAGCTGTTCTCCACGCTCTGGTCTTCAAGACTTCTGAAGATGAAAGCCACATCCTCGGCGGAATCTATTGACTCGCCACCGACAAAACTGAAGAAGCCGTTCTCACGGTAGCGGCGTTCCACGAAGCACTGCTCACCATCTGCAAGGTCGCGCAGGTGGAGGGCGGTGAGGTCGAGGGAGGTGTCATCAGTACTGCCCTGACTGGCATGGACAGCGGCAGCTTCCGTAGATTCTTCCATGCCAGGTGCATCCCTGAAGAGGTCGAGCTGCACGGCACTGCGGACGACAGGGCGCGATAGGCTCTGAAGCGTCGCATGACCTTTCGAGTCCATCAGTTCCCGAACCTTTTCCTTGCCAATGACGGCAAGGTTATACCCGTCATGGACCAGGCTTGCAGAGAGGATAGAGACAGGATACAAGCTGCCATCTGACAGGTGGATACGATACACGGCATCATGGCCGTCATGTTGCGAGAAGCTGCCAAGATGTTCCTTGTCATACGACCGCATGACATGGGCATGGGTGCCGACAAACACATAGTCGCCGCTGTCAGGATCTTCATAGCCTGCCACCAGCTTGTCACGGCTTCCTGACAAGGAGAGAACGGCGTCATAGACGGCTTTGGAACCGAGATAGCTATCAAGTGGGCTATGATTGTTTCCCGTGCGGATGTCTATGGTCAACGGCTCGGCCACATGCAATCCCTCGTCCAGAGGACGGTACTCCATCGCCCTGCCGAGGTATCTGCTTTTCAGGTTGAAACGCTCGCTGAGGGGTATGAGCACACCTTCCTTGTCATAGACGACAGGCTCCAGGCTCTTCAGCGAAGATACATGGCGCTCCTGGCTGACGGCACTGGCCAGTGAGAGCACGACACCCTTTCCCAAGGCCCTGACACAGGCTTCAGCGGTATTACCGCTATGCACCACATTGTCGATGACGACAGGCATATAGCCCTGAGGCAACACGCCTTCCATGCGGATGCCCATGGCATCGGCGGCCATAGGCTTGCCGGTGGCCTTCTTCACGTCATACTGGCGTTCCCTGGGATTCCCTTTCAGGACATCGGCGACAGGGGCACCCGTCTCTTGGGAGATGGCATTGGCAAGAGCAAGCATGTCAGTGGCATAGCCCTCATGGCCGGGAGCAGGCACCAGCACGGAATAGACGGGGACGAGAGGTGCCATGAGGCCGGCGGCACGACGGATGGCATCGTCAGAGCCACCCTTGACATCACGCGCCAGACGGTCGAGCCTGCCACGGTAGCCGTCAACGGCCATGAATGGCGTCACACCACCCCCGACATGCTCCTGAAGGGCTTCCTCGAACATGGCCGCTGCCGTGTCGAGGTCACCGCCCTCGACGCACTGCTCATAAATCCTGTCACGCTCCTTGAGGTATTTCTCAACTTTTGCCACGGGATTGACCTTCTTGGCAAAGTCATTGAGGATCTGGTCGTAGACATCCTCGGCACTGACGTACTGGATGTTCAGGGAGTCGCCGACATGCTTCCAGAAGTCCTGGATGGCCTTGCTGACATTCTGGAAGATATTGCCCCAACGGCTGCCATAGTTGGCATCACGAGGGGTCATCCGTGCCAGCTCGTCACGCAGCTTCTCAGCGCCACGCCGGCCGCTGTAATGGGCGATGACCTCCTCGGCGACATCATCGGCGTCTTGGATTTCAGGATAGGCGGCACGGACGAACTGCCAGGAAGCGGCATCGTCCCTGAGCATGGACACGACACGGTTCCAGTTCTCAGGATTGATGCGACGCAGGGCCTCACACCAGAGGTGGGCATATTCATGGAGGGGCAGCTCCGCATCAATCTTCCGCAGGTCGAGGTGCAGCTGTCCCTTATAGGCGAAACCATAGGTATTGCCGTCCTGGGTCTTGAAATGACGTACCTTGCCAGCCTCGCTGTTGTCTAGTCGGGCAGCCTTCAGGATGCGGCGGTTCTCATTATTGTCGGTATGGACAGTGATGCCCATCATGGCCAGATGGTCAACAAGGGCACCTCCGGCCTCACGGTCCTGGGGTGTCAGATGGCGGGAAGAGACACTGGGCTGCGTTCCTTCCTTCATTCCTGTGGTGTATACCTCTTCACCTGAAAGATGATAGCGGATGTCATTGGACTTCTTGCTGAACAGTCCCACATTGGCCGTGGCGGACTTAATCTGGCCTGGCTCGAATACGACGTAATCCTTGTAATCGTGACCATCATCATAGTGGTGAGTGGCAATGACACCGTCATAGCCATCTTCCTTCAAGCCTATAGTGAAGTTCTCGGAGCCGATTATCTCACCTATGACGTATGGAAGGGAACCGGGGATGATGAAGCCGGTACGGCGCGAAAGCTCATGCTCACGCCATACATCCAGACGGGCATCGGGCTTATAATACTGAAGCTCGGCATCCTTCGACATCTGCTCCTCGACGTATGGCATATTGCCACTGATAAGGTTGTCAACAGCCTTGATATGGTCAATGTAGTCGCCAAGGGTCAGCTCCTTGCCATTCTCGGTAAGCACCAGCTTGCGCAGGGCCGGCTGATCAAAATGCTCCTTCAGATAGTCATAGATATTCGTCTGAATGCCAGCATCGATCTCGAATGGATGCTTCATGTCAAGATAGACCTTCATGGTGACAGGAGCTTCCAGCCATCCGGGTGCCTTGGTGCCGAAGTAGAAGCCTGCACCGTAATGCCCGGCGTCACCGCTGTTCTGACCCAGGCGGCTGATGTCAAACTCAGTGAACGAGGCATGGGTGCCATGCTCCACGACAAGCGGACGCCCGTCAGCATCCACAACCTTGGAGGCTTTCTCAGGATCATGCTGCCAGTCACCGAACCACTCCTTGAAATACGCGCTTTCGACCTGTTCTTCCTGGCTCTCGCGGTATGCACCCGAGGGCGGCAGCCGCAGGATGAGGTTGTCCTTCACGGTCATCTTGATGACTTCATCGTTCAGGTAGCGCATCTCACTGTCCAGAGGTGAACTAAGACGGGCCGCCCTGCCATTGGGGTAATGGCTGATGACATCAACGAAAGGCTTTCCACCATAGTCCTTGACTTCGCCAAAGGTGAGATAGTCCGCACGGTTATGGAGGGAATGAAGGGTCTCGAACCGTATGCCTTGCTCAGACATGGCACGCACGACATCTTCCGTTATACGGCCTGAGAGGACCGCTCCGGCAGAAATAACCTCTGTCTTGTAGTCCAATGGATTAACACGGTTCAGCAGGTCACTCAACACCTGGTCGGCGACCTGTTCCTTGGTGGTATAGTGGATATGCAGGAAATCGGCGACAGTCTTCCAGAGCCTTGCAAGGGCTTCCGAGAGAATGTCGAGGATGGCATGGCCCGTCACGTCCTGACGGTGACCATAGTCAGCCATCAGCCGCTGGTAGCCCCGCTGCCCGCTATAGTGGGCAAGAACTTCTTCGGCGATGTCACTCTCATCATGCAGATGGGCGTAACGCCCAGTGACTTCCTTCCACAGCTCCGGACACCCCTTCATCAGCGAGACGATGTTCTCCCATTCCTTTGGGTTGCGCTGGCGCAGCACCTCAGCCCACAAGTGGGTGTACTCATGGATGGGAGTCTCGGCAGTGGCGACACGTCTGTCGACATAGACCTCCCCGTCATAGGTGAAGCCATAAGCCTGACGGCTGCCGTCCAGGAAGAACATCGGCTGGCCCTTCCTCACATCGTCACGCATCTGCGGCGTGACAGCGACGGAGTGCATCCTGCCCGTGATGTCAAGGTGGCGCATCTCCACATCCTCGGTCTTCACGTCCCATTGCCGACCATACTTGTCCATGAAGTTCACAAGCATCGTGTCATAGAACGTGTTCATGCCCTCTGCCCCGATATGAAGGTCTTCACTGTCAAAACGCTGCCAGTCCTGAACGGCAAGAATCTTTTCCGTGAGGCTCTTGCCGATGATCTTGGCGAGCGGCTGGCCGGCGAAATAGTCTTCCTTGTCGCCATAATAGCCGCTCTGTATGATGCCATCACGGGTGACGAAGAGGTCAACGGTGGCCATGCCACGGGTGTGCAGCGTCACATCGAAGCCACTGGACTCCGACAGTAGCTGCGCCTCGTATGGTTCGGCACTCACAAAGTCGATATGCTCACCGAGGCTGTAGCGCTCTGCCTGCTGGTTGCCGGTTGTCCATGCCACCCGGTCATAGCCGTTCTCTGCAGCATAGCGAAGCATCCGCTTCATGGCCAGCTCATGCCAGTTCTTCTCAAAGGGGGCGGCGGGGACACGAGAGGACGGATAGATATTCTGGTCATGGCGGGCTGCAAGGAGGATGGCCCTCTCAGGGCTGCCGGCATCGTAGAAACGGATGGTACGTGAGGCGATACGCTCCAGCCCGTCCTCGCTGACACCATCGGGATGGGTGACCAGATAGTTACCGTCTTCGTCTGTCTGCACCTCATAGCCACGGATGTCCACCTTGGGATTGTAACCCCTCTCACGGCCCTCCTGATGGCGCTGGCTCTGTATCTCGTCGATGACCAGCGTCTTCTCCTCGATGAAGCGGTCACGACGGACGACAAACTCATTGTAGGCATCAACGGCATCTGCCAGACTGCTGAAGATGCCGCCGACACGCTTGGCAGCAGCGACATTCCGTTCACCGTCCATCAATGCCTTCGTGCTTTCTTGGCTGAGCAGGATGGAATACTGCCCGTCCTTCTCGAGAATACAGTCGGCATAAGAGACACTGTTGCGGTTCAGGTTGTAGAAGTTCCTGTACCCTGGCACGGCATGGAAATAGTTCACTTCTTTCCACTGGTCGGCGGAAGGCATGGACTGGATGATGGCCTGTATCTCTTCCTCGCTGCGCTCCTGCTGGCTGACGGCATCACCAAAGCGCACCCAGGCCACGGCACGCCCGTCACCGGCATCACCGAAATGGACATCGTCCGTGTCACGCCAGCTCTCGATGCCCGGCACGACAAGGGCTATCTCACGTTTGTTCTCCAGCCCGCCCGTGGTATACTCCAGACGGGTGTCGTTGATGGTCCTGTCAATGCCGTAGTAGTCGGCAGCCTTCGCTGACGGACCCTTGCCCTCATACCACTCGAAAGGCTTCAGGTGCCAGCCTTTCACTGGGTCGTTCTCAAACTGGGTGTTTTTACGGAAGTCATCACCATAGCGCTCGACCAACCGATCCCAGGCCCATCGGGCATGGTCATCGACATAGAGTGAGCCGGTGGCTTCCTCGCCGTCGGCCATCAGCTCCCAGAACTCCTCGTTCATCATGTCGAGGCGCAGGCTGTCCGTCACGGGGGACGGCTCACGGTAGCGTACTTCCTCCACCCGTATCTGATGGTCATCGATAAACTCCAGCACCTGCCGCTTCGTCAGGGTGCGTTCCTTGGAGTCCATCAGCCACAGGGACAGGCCCATCCAGCGGTCTTCACCGGCCTTGATGCCTCCGGCACGCTCAATCATGCGCAGCCACTGGTCAGGAGTGGCCCTGTCCTGAAGGATGCGCTCCACAGCGCGGCGGGCATTGCTGACAAAGACAGGAGCGGATCCGGCGTGCTGACGCACGGTCTCTTGGGCAAGGACACGCTCGGCAGCGGCTACATCGGTATTCACCCTGATACCAGCCTCACGCATACGATCAATGAGGGCATCACGGAGAAGGGCATCGCGGGGAAGGACATTCTTCATGTCTTCCACTGACTCCACCATCTGCAGACGGAGGCCGGGCTGAACCATCTCCGTGACAGATCTTTTGGCCGTGGCCTTGGGCGCTTCAAGCTGGTCACAGATGGCCACGCGCTTGCCCGCACGGATCAGCTTGGGCAAAAACGTGTCAAGGGCATGGAATGGGAAACCTGCCATGGCTTCCTTCGGGGAACGGAAACTGGCAGTGGGATGACGGTGGGTAAGGGTGATGCCGAGGATGCGGGAGGCTTCAACGGCATCGTTCTCATAGGTCTCGTAGAAGTCGCCGACGCGGAAGAGGAGGAGCGCGTCGGGGTGCTTGGCCTTCAGGTCATGGAACTGCCGCATGATAGGGCTTTCAAGCTCCTTTACCTCAGCCTTAGGCGCATGTACCTCGCGTTCGATGTCACGCACATGCTGCTCGAACTGCACAGCTTCATCCCAGGTGTCGAAGTCCACATAACGGCCACGCTCACCATGAAGGCCTACATCATAGCCCTCCTCCTCCAGACGGATGACAAGCTGTGCAGGGGTCTCGGCCTGGTGGTCGTCCACCCAGACACGGACAAAGGCGAAGCTGGCCTCCTCCGTCTCAGCCTTGAAATAGACAAGGTCGATGTCATTGTTGGGCGTATAGCCGTAAACCTCACGAATCCTGTCCGGCTCACCATTACAGTAGACCGTCACGTCAGAGGGAATGCCGCTCCACTGGTTGTTGGCCACGTCATAGCGCAGCGTGCCCTGCTCTTTCCGCAGGGCCTCCTGCTCGATGGCACGGGCAGCCTTCTCCTTCAAATAGTCATGGACAACCAACAGACGGCGCTTGTCATACAGCTGCTGGTAGCTGTAGCCACTCTTGGGATTGTCCTTCACTTTCTCGATGAGCGCATCATAGGATGTCTTTTCACTGTCTGTCAGATGGCGCAGCTCTTCTTCCAGAAAGATTTGTGCAGACGCTCCCTTGTCCGTCAGCTCCCTGACGGGACCTTCTATCTCGTTGGAGAAGACCTTCTCATACTTGTCCACGATATGGGCGACGAGATAGGCTGGCTGGCCGCTGTACCAGTCCACGCCACGCCTGCGGAGGTCACGGCGGGCTTCCGGGTCAGCATCAGCCTGTGCCTTTTTCAGCAAGGCTTCGAATTCTTCCTTTGAGAGTCCTGTCAGTCCCACGCCCTCCGGCATGGCACCCACGATGAGGTCAACACCCTGTGGAAGCACAGACAGCCTGATGTCATGACCCTCGCTGTCCTCATGGCCGGTGCTGCCGACAGTAAAGAGGACCGGTTCAGCCTCCAGCGCCTCGACGGCGGCCCAGGCGGTATGACCCGTGTCAATGACATTGTCGATGATGATGGGCGTCCTGCCCTTGGGGACGGGGGTGCGCTCATCCTCGGTGAAGAACAGCTCGGGCAGTTCCTCACCTGGATGCTCTTTCTTCCATTCATAGAGGCTCTCATGCTCACCACTGGCGAGGGCGTCGGCATACGGGATGCCTGACAGCTCGGAGAGACGCTTGGCAAGACGCTGGGCGGAGCCGCCATAGCCCTTATGGCCGGGCATACCCACAAGAACGGCATTCTTCGACACTGGCGTGCCTTCCAAAGCCTTCGCCATGGCAGCAGCCGCCACGTCGAGGGCCACGCCATGGCCGTCCTTGACACCATGGGCAAGTGCCCTGACACGTTCATCCTGGTAAGGACCGAGGCTGACGACACGCAGTGACCTGGCATTATCCCCCGTCAACGACCTGCCGAAACGGTCATAGCCCAGCTCGCGCAGGCGATGAACGGAGGGGATGCAGGAGGCATCACGGACATCCTTGACGGCGGCCTTCAGCCATTCCATATCATCCCTGTGCTCCATATTGAGCTTCGAAAGCTCCTTCATGGCTTCCTCGGCACCGAACTGATGACGGAAATTGCCAGTAACGGTACCGTCATAGATACGGAAGTAGCCATGGTATTTCTCCGCCATGCCGTCACGGTCGGCATGGTTCAGGAAGGGATAGTCTGCCGCCTTGAACTGTAATTCCCACGGGTCACGGCCCCACTGCTTGTGGGTGATGGTGAAGGGCAGCTCCTCGGGTTTCGCAGCCTGTGCGGCCTGTGCCACCCTGCCGTCCATGTCCTGCTGGATCTTGCGGTCAAGGGCCTGCAGCTGCTCTTTCAGCTCCTTCAGCTGCCCGGTCTTCTCCCACACCTTGCCAGCGATGCGCTCCAGCTCGGGGATTTGCTTCGCATAGGACTCCTGCTGCCGCTGCTGGTCCCAGATGATCTCAGGGATGCGGGAGAGGGCCTCCAAGGGATACCTGGAGGCGAGTGCCTTGTCAGAGAGCGATACCTTACCGTTGTTATAGGTATAGTGAAGACCGCTGCCACCGACAACAGATACTTTGTTTCCAACCCAGCGACTGACACCTGTATTGGGGTTGTACTCGGTCTTGGAGGACATGGCTATCGGCCAGTCCAGGCCATCCACGGTGAGACGGGCCACCACGACCTCGCCACTCACCTCCTGACGTGCGGCCTGCTGCAGATAGTCGCCATAGGGATTGGGAAGCGACATATCAAGACGCACCCTGTGCAGCTGAGGGTCTTCGACAGGACGGAAAGCAAGGACGGAGGGAGGCGTGCGCAGCTCCTCAAAGACATCGGAACTGTCCGGGTAAGCACCTCTCAGGGCCTGTTCCAAGGCGTTCTTGTCGGCATTGAGCTTTTCGATGACGGCATCGAAATGGGCAACTTGTTCCCGGGAGAAGTTCAGCCGCTGCTGCGTCACCTGCTGCTGCTTGTAGAAGGCCTTGCGCTCAGCCTCCAAGCCAAGGATGCGCTTCTCCAGCTTGGCACGCTCCAGCAGGTCGTTGTTGCCACTGGTGATGGCGACATACTCGGCAAACGGCATGCCGTTGTCCTCATCCTCGCCGCCCTGGTCGAAGCTGCGCTTGGCCAAGGCTCCCGTCTTCATCTGGCGGATGAACTCGCTCTTGGCCTGCAGGAGATAGAAGTTATAGCTGTCAAGGCTGCGCTCGACGGCATAGACGAAGCACTTCACGGTGTTCCCCGCATAGTCACGGGCCACCTCATTGCCTTTTCTCCGCGCACGCCCGTTGCGCTGCTCCATGTCACTGGGACGCCACGGCAGGTCGAGGTGATGGACGGCGACGGCACGCTGCTGGGCATTGACACCGGTGCCGAGCATGGTGGTGGAGCCGATCATCACACGGATGTCACCACGGTTCATCCTGTCGATGAACTCCTTCTTCTTCTTCTCCGTGCCGGCATCCTGGATGAACTGTATCTGGTCGGCAGGGATATGGTGCTCGTTGACAAGCCGGTCTTTCAGCTCCTGATAGACACTCCACTCTCCTTTCTTCGGCGTGGAGAGGTCACAGAAAACGAACTGTGTGCCCCGCTGCTCATTATACTGATAATAGATTTCACTGATATTCCTCGCAGCGACACCAATCTTGGTGCCATCACCCTCACGGTAGCCGGGATTGACAAGCCTGGGACTGAGCGAGCATTTCTTTCCGAGGTTGGTGACGATAAGCATCTTGGCTTTCTCCTCATTGTCATTGAGGGGGGCACGGAACACAAGGTCACCGTCACCGCTCTCGGCGAACTGCAGCAGACGTTGCTGGAAGTCCTGCTGGTCCTCGGTGGGCTGGATGTTCACCAGCTGCACGTCCATGTCAGGACGCTGCAGGCCCACGTCGGCGGCAGTCTTATAGTCGGTAATCTCGTTATAGAAGGCGCCCAGCTCGGGCACCTTGATGAACTGCCTGAAACGCTCCTTCATCACGATGCTGCCCGCGACATTGATCTCATAGTCACGGCTCTTGCGGGCGAAGACGGCGGCCCAGGCATCGAAGCTGTTGATATCCTGCATGGACATGGCCTTCGGACGGAGGTACTTGAACAGCAGGTACAGCTCCGTGAGGCTGTTGCTGATGGTGGTGCCGGAGAGGAACGTCGCACCGAGGTCATGCCCCGTGCGCTCCTGGATAGTACGTATGGCATACTGGAGGTTACGGGCACGCTGGCTGCCCTTAGGGTCGCCGAGACCGGCCACACGGCTGTCGCGGGTGGTGAAGGCGAGGTTCTTGAAGGCCTGGCTCTCGTCGATGAAGATATGGTCGATGCCCATCGTCTTGAAGTCGACGACATCATCGGCACGGCTGGCAAGGGCGGCATTGAGGGTCAGCAGCTGGGTCTCAAGGTTCTGCTTCCGCTTCTCCAGGCCTGAGCGCATACGACCACTGACGCTATGCCCCTGACGCGCATAGACCTCCAGCGCCTCGTCGATGGCATCGATCTCCTCCTGGATGACCTTCTGCTGGATGTCGGCAGACTGCGGTATCATCGTGAACTGGTCATGGCTCATGATGATACAGTCGTAGTCGTTGTTCTTCATCCTGTTGAAGAAGTTCTGGCGGTCGGAGAAGTCCTTCTGCGTGGCATAGAGGAGGCGGTCACCAGGATAGGCGGCCTGATAGGTGGCGGCAATCTCGGCGACATTGGCCTTCATGCCGATAATGATGGGCTTATGCGCAAGGCCGAGGCGCTTCATCTCATGGGCAGCGATGCACATGGTGAGCGTCTTGCCCGTGCCGACCTCATGGTCGCACACGCCACCGCCGTTCTGAAGGAGCATCCATACACAGTCCTTCTGCGACTTGTAGATGTCTTTTATCTGATACTTGCTGACGGCAAGGCCCTTCAGGTCAAGACCGGGGAAGGTCTGGTGGGAGCCGTCATAGCTGGCCTTGACGAAACAGTTGTATTTCCTGTTGTACAGGTTGGCAAGCTCCTTCTTCCACTCCTCGGGATGACGGTCGATCCACTCGGTGAAGCCGTCGCGTATCTGGTCGACCTTGCTGGCAGCCAGCTGTATCTTCTCATGGTCAGGCCCCATGATGGGGTCACCATTGGGCTTGTAACCGACACATTTCTGTATCACTGGAACGGTGTTGTACAGTGCATGGCGTAGCATGTCCTCACCGTCGTAGGTCTTCGTCTCACCCGTCACGGCGAATTCCTGGCTGAGCTTGGCACTGTAGCCCGACACATCAACGACGAACTCATCGAGCTGCGGGGCATAGTCAATCTTGATATCCGTCTCAAAGAACTCGGTGGCGAACTCTGAGAAATAGGCCTTGGGCATCCAACGCTCGCCGAAGTTGAAGTCCAGCTCATTATAGGTGATGGGCGTAGGCACGACACCCTCCAGGGCAGTGATGGAACGCTCCAGCTCCTCCTTGAATTCGGGCTTCAAGTCATCATTCAACGGCCAGCTTCTCAGCGCATCAAGCTTCTCCACGACATTGCCAGCGAGGAACTTGTCGCCAATCTCATAGCCGCCAGCCAGGGGATTGAAGTAAATGCGCTCCTTCAGCTGGTCACGCAGCTCCTCCTCGGTGTAGTCGCTGATAGAGGCCATAAACTCCAGGTCAACGCCGCCACCCCGGTTGAGGGAGGCAGACAGGGCATCGACAGCCGTCTCTACATGGCCATCCTGATGGACATTGAAGGACACGGGACGGAGGAAGATGTCGGACTTGACGAACCTGCCGTCCTCACTGTTCTCCAACGACAGCACATCACGGCCCTGCACGTCCATCAGCAGCAGCCGAGCATTCCTACGGTCGTTGAGGAACCCGTAACGAATGAGGAAATTGTCATAGTGACGGTTAAGCTCCTCACGCAGCAACGGCTGCTCCACCTTCTGCTCGGACTCATCCTTGTACAATTGTTCGTAGGCATCCCTGACCTTCACATAGAGCCTCAGGCGGCCAGACTGGTCGTCAGACAACTCAGTCGGGGTAAAAGTATTCTCATAGCCTACACCCGTGAGATGACCAATCTGCCCACCGTCCTCGACGAGGATGCCGTTACGGTAGTGAGGGAGGATGTCACCTGCAAAGGGACGCGGCTCCATGGACGGCTGTTCCTCCTGGCTCGTCACCTCCTCAGCCCAGAGGTCAAAGAGGCTGAGCTGCACCGGCTGCTCCTGCTGCACAGGACGCGGCTGCTGCGGCTTGGGCTGTGACAATACCGTGACATGCTCCTCCTGCCTGGGCTTCGGAGCATGGAGCTTGTAATAGTCAACAAATTCACGATAGAGGTCACGGGACATGTATTGCGTCAGTAGGCTGGCAATGGCCTGCATGTCACCATCATGGGTGTACACGAGGGTGGGCTTGCCGTAAGGGTCGGTGCCTCGCTCCATCCTGGTGGAGATGAACGCCTCGGAGTCCGGGGCCATCATAGACTGCCACCAGTGCACATTGAGGGAAATGTCTGAGTAGTCTTCGCCGCTCATGGCCTTGAAGCCTTTCTCCACCTCACAGAAAGCGAGGCTGTAAGGATCCAGGGAGGAGTCGTAGCCCGTATATTTCTGGAGGATGACGAGGTCGCTGCCGACCTCCGTCCCTGCCTCGTCGGCGAACAGGCCGTCGGGAAGACGGAAGGCAACTACAAGGCGGGCATTCCTGATAATCTCCTCACGGATGGCATTGTTGGAAGGCGAGTCCATGAAGCCACGCGAGGTGATGAAGACAACAAAACCGCCCTCACGGAGCTGGTCGAGGGCCTTCAGGAAAAAATAGTTGTGAATGGTCTTCGTGGCTGCCGCCCTGACAGCATTGCCTGAACGGGCAAAGCTGTCATCGAAGACGGAGATGTCGCCGAAGGGGATGTTCGAGGACACCACATCGTATGTCCCACGGCGGGAGGCATCGATGGTCTCAAAGCCATCGACATGCACCTGGTCATGGGGATAGAGGGCTTTCAGCACCTTACCCGTGATGAGGTCTTTCTCAAAGGCCGTAGCAGAGACATCAGGGTATGCCTGTTTGAACGCTTCGACAAAAGTGCCCTTACCTGCCGAGGGGTCGAGATAGCGCTTGACCTCCAGCCCCTTATCCTTCAGGACACCGGCGATGGCCTGCACGACGGGGACTGGCGTGTAGAAGGCGGAAAGGATGCTGTTGCGGATGCTACGCACGAAGTCACGGTATTCGTAGCCATCACGGGCATAGTCGCTGAGCACGCCATACAGCTCACGGGTGGCGGCGAAGAAAGGACGGTCGGAACGGCTCCACTTCTCAATGTCACCATCATCGGCACAGGGGTTGAGAATGAACTTCAGGCCTCCGAAACCACTGTACTTCCTGAGCACGGCCTTCTCCTGCTCCGTGGCCTCTCGCCCGGAACGCTCAATATCAAAGGCCGTCCTGATGGCCGCGATATTATCTCTCAGCTTCTCTGACTTGTTGTATGCCATAGTCCTAACTGTCCAGTTCTGCCGTCAGCGACCTGATGGCACGCTCCTGGGCCTGCCAGACGGCAAGTCCCTCACGTCGGCCCTGCTCATAGGCTTCCTCTGCCCTGTCTGAACGGGTACGGAGGAACTCCTCATCGTCGGCACGAGGGTCATGCTGCTGACGGAGGTAGTCCTTCAGATAGAGACGGTAATAGGTCATTTCTTCTTTGGTCATTATGGGTGAATGATAGATTTCAAGGCACAAAATAAAGAAGATTCTGCCCAACAGCGGAATCTGGAGGACACGAACTCTTGATTTAACACTTTGATGACAGAAACAGCAGGAAAAAGCTATTGAAGGCCCCGTGAACGGACAATTTCCTGCTCCTCGCCGACACCTTCCTCATAGTGCTGTGAAGCCAGTTCCTGCCTATGGTCCCAGGCACGCAGGACAGCATTGCAGAGGGTGTTCAGCGGGAGTGCCCCCTTACAGTAGGCATCGACGGCAACATCAGAGACGGTGAGCACCATCGGCACACCGTCGATGTCGGCGACAAGGGTGTTGCCCTGCATGACGGGATGCTGGATGCGACGGTCGAGAGCTTCATCCTGATAGGCCTTATACTGCCGTGGCATGTCACCCACAATGCCGGCATGGTCAAGGGCCTCATGACCTGCCTTGTTCAGCAGGTTCGCACCGCCGAGACCGATGAGCAGCATTTTCAGCATGGGGTTGCTGACGAACATACCACCGAAGATGGCGGCAATGGGCATGAGATTGTCGGAGATATTAAGCCGCTTAGTCTGGCCGGTGAACATTCCGATGAGCAGGTCTGGGAGCATGGCGATGACATAGCCGAGGTTCTTGCCGACATCACCGAAACCACTCAAGCCGAGGCTGTCGAGGGCTGTACCCCAGCCACTGACAGACTGCTCCTGCCGCCGTTCGGACACCTGTCCTTCCTGCTGCTCCACCTCTGATGCAGGGACATGGTCGTGGGTGCCGAATTTCTTACGTATGGCAAAATGCAGCTCGCCAGCCTGACGGAGCTGCGCGGTATAATCTGGTATTTCCGGCATCTGCATATATCCTTGGATGGCATTGGCACCTAAGGGCGAGACAAGACTGTCACCGCCTAACAGGAAAGGATTGTTGGAAGAACGCCTGATGATCTTATTGCTCATCTGCTCATTGGCTGTCTCTACATAGTCATTGCCGTAGGGACTGACAGCGATGCTCTGGCTGGCGAAACCAGCAAAGACATCCCTGCGCCTGCCGAAGATGCCGAGACTGACAAGCTGGCTTACATTCTGGTCATAGTCGTTACGCTCACAGACATCTTCAATGGCGGAGAAACCCATGTCAACAGCGATGAACTTGCCAAGGCGTCCCCAGCTGGCAGCACCGCCAGAGGCAGGAGCGATGGGGGCAAGGAGCACGAGGTCGGTGACGGCACCAAGGGCCTTTCCGGCACCTTGCTCCAACAGCCCCGGGTCGTATTTCTCGACACACTTCCTGTCAATGAACTTCTGGAGCTCTGAGGTGGGAGCACTGAGGAGATCTAGGAGCGACGACTTGCGGGCCTCGCTGAAGATATAGTCGGCAGAACCCTTGATGGGATTCTTCTCAACCTCATAATCCACCATCTTCATCATCAAGCGGTAGTTGATATAGCTGGAGGCAATGTCACCACCGGCTTCGTTACAGAGCTGACGGTATCTTTCCTCGCCAACCTTCGCCACGGCAGCCGTGCGCCAGCCTGCAGCCATCACTTCCAGGTCATGGGAGAATGCCGTGTCACGATTCAAGTCCTGCATGGTCTTATCAATGTCATTGGCAGGACAGCTGAGGGTGACATCGGTGGCATATTCCTCACCGGGAAAGAAAGTACTCCTGACACCAAAGCCCGTAGCCATCGTGCCCAGACGGCTGTTCTCACGGCACGACAGATGCTGTTCGAGCCTCGGGAGGATATGCTGCCTGAAATACTCATTGACACAATACTCGGAGTCAATGAACATCTTTTCAATCTGTTTCTCTTCCATAGCAGTAACATTTATAGTCCTAACAGCTGCTGCCTGGTCTGGGCGATGGCATTGCTGAGCACGCTCATCTGCTTCGGATAGAAACGTGTCAGCCAGGCATCCTTGCCAATCTCGTCATTGACGAACTTGACAGCCATGGCACGTGGTATCTCCACGGCCTTCTCACCTTTCTCACGCCCATTGAACCACGCCTTCGTCCACCAGCGATGACCGCTACTGTCAGCGAAGACGGAGGCGGTACGGCTGACGTCATAGCTCTGGGCATCGAGGATCTGGAGGCTGGCGAGCGGGTCTACATAGTAGCCGTCGGCGGCTGCCTGCTCAGAAGCTTTTTTTTTTGAGCATCGTCCCAAGTGGACAGGTAGGTGTCATGGCACACAGCCATATAGTTAAGGAAGTCACCGATAAGGAGGTTCTGGAAACGGGCTGCAAGAGGGGCACCGCGACTGCTCAGGCCCAAGGGATTGCCGACTGATGGCATGGCCTCATAGAAATAGTTCTTGTCAGCAGACTGAGCGAAGATATTCCGCAGGGAAGACTCCATGCGCTTCGGCGGGACATAGGTGCCCCGCATGATGTCATACATATAGCTGCCGAGCCACCGCTGCATCATCTGCTCGATCTCCTCCTGGTCCTTGTCATAGTCCGTCCTGACCTTCACCCCCATGCTGGCAAAGATGTTGCTGCCCTTCATCCCCATGGACTGGAGCTGCAGGATGTTGCCGTAAATCATGCCAAGGAACTCCATCGGCTCCACCTCCTGACCGGAGAAGGATACCTCAAAATGAAGGAAGTCACCGCTGCGGGCAATCTCCTGACCGGCAACGACGCCCTTGCCATAGCCGACATAGGCCTCGCTCAGATGACCGTACTTCACCTCGTACTTCCCATACTTGGTGATGATATAGTTCCCATGGACGGCATCGGTGCCGGCACCGACAACAGTGCCCGTAGCCAGGGCGAACAGCGGCTTGTCGCTGCACACGAAGTCCACACCCCTGTGATGGAATGGCTGACCCGTGACGGGATGCCTCTGCTCACCATAACCCAGGGTTACCTGTATCTCCTCATCGTCTGCCGAGACAAACGGCATCATGAAGCCACTCTGTGACTCCAAGAGCATATCTTTTGAATAGTTCATCTCCTTGGTCTGTAGATTACTTGTCCGTTTTCTTCATCGTCACCTTCCGTCTCAGGCTGCAAAGACTGCTGACGGCCACCGTCCTGCCCCCGCAGGGGAGCAGTGGCAAGCTGCTGGGCCTGTGATGACTGCTGACCGCCGAAGAGCCCGAAGGACATGGCAGCGATAAGGCCGCAGACAATCTTACCCATCCAGCCGAAATTGCCGAAGAGCATCATCCCAGCAGCGATAAGGCCGACAAGGCTGCTGGTGCCTCCGCCAAAGATGCCGCTGACGAGGTTGCCGAGACCGCCGAAAAGGCCTGACGCTCCCTCCCGGACACCTCCGAGGGCATCACCGACACCGCTGATGAGGTCCTTGCCCTTCTCGACGGCCTTGTCCGTGCCGCCCTCACCCAGGAGGGCATCACCGATGACAGGAGCCACGCCGTCCTTCTTCAGCTGGTCCATCCTGTCCTTTCCCAAGGCCCAGTCGCCCCAGGTGTTCAACGCGCCCTGTCCCGAATAGATGCCGTAGCCGACACCTCCGACGACCAAGGCGCCCTTGGTGTGCCTCAGCCCGAAGCCGGTGCCCCGGACGAGGTTCTTTCCCAATGTCTTTCCCCAACCCATGGCAATATCCTTTCTTCAATATATGTTCAACGGATTATACTCGACAATGGCACGCGCACGGTAAGTATTAGTCTTGGGAGTCTTATGGCGGCTGCCGTCACTCATGGAGAAGAGCCATGCCTGGTTGTCCTTGTTCGGCTCCACCTCAGTACTTGTCCAGTACCAGCAGCCGCCACCGTCGGCATCGATGCTGAGCGGGGTACCGCCACAACGCACGATGATGGGATTGACATGCTCCTTGGCAATGAACAGCAGCCCCATCTCCGCGACACTCGGGATATAGTCGCTCTGCCAGAAATAATGATAGGTGAAGGCTTCATCAGCCAGAGGGGAGCCTTTGCCGGTACGCTGGTCACGGCTGTTCTGCATGGCAGTGGTGTTCGCATAGCCGTCAAAGGCTAACTCGTCACAGCTGGTGCCCTGCTCCATGCCCAGCGTGTCACAGAAGGCGACGGGTAAGATCTCGTCCAGCAGGACGGCGAGCACGGGATGCTCCTCCGTCTGTGGAGCGAAGACGACGGCGACGGCCTTTCGCTTATCCTGGGCGAAATAGGTATCCTCATCAAGAACCTGACCGTCATCACAGAGGATATAGCCCGTATGCACGTCAAGGTCTATGGCCTCATGCTCATCACAAGAGGCAGACAACAGGCACAGGGGCACCATCAATGGTATTATAAACATCTTTTTCATAGGTATAATAATGTAAATGTGTGATTACAAGGGTACTTTGACACCGACGGCAACGCCGGTACGGAAGAGGTCGTCACCCTTGATGATGACATCCTCCTTCACCTGAAAGAAGAGCTGCCAGCCCTGCTTCAGCGCATAGCTGTGCTCATAGCCGACATGGATGCCGCCGACGAAACGGTGGCGGTCACTGCCGCCGCTGATGCCGAGACGGGCATTGCCGTGGTGGTTGCGGCCGCGGCTGACACAGGGCTTGTAGGCGATGCCTACATGCCAGGTGTTATAGCTGTCCCAGAAGGACTTCGTGGTGACATGACCGGCATCGGGGTCGTCACAGTACTTCAGATAGCCAGTGGCGAAATACTCCCAGGCATGGTGGTACTTGGTCTCATGCTCCCACGCGACGGTGGCATCGAAGCCACGCTCATAGAGCGCACCGAGACTGAGCATCAGACGGTCCTGGTTACTGCCCTGGGCACGCACGGGCAGGACGGAACAGACGGAAAGGACAAGCAGTGCCAATCCGAAGAACACTTGATGATATACTTTGTTCATGGCTCACAGATTTTGGTTACTCTTCCTTTAACAGCAAGGCATCGAAACTGTCAGCAGCAAGGACATCCTCGTAGTCGATGGTCATCGTGATGGTGCGGCCGCTGATCTGTTTCTCACTCAGCTCGATACTCAGCACCTTGTCACCGGGGAATGTCATCTTCTTCAGGACGGCGACATTGCGGTAGCCGTGACGGAAACTGGCACTCCTGTCGAGGAGCAGGACCGGATCCAACTCGACCATCTGCACATTGGTGGCCTTCTGCTGTTTCTTGTCGGCGAGCTTGAAGCGCAGCTCGTCAATGTCGAAGCGAAGGCTGGTCTTGTTCTCCACGCTGAAATCGATGAAGAAATACTCACCCACGGAATAGATGTTGTTCAGGCGCATCACCATCTTACGGTGCCTGGAACAGACATTACGGTACTTGGCAGGGCTGTTCCAGATACGGCGGGCGAAACGTACCATCTCCTCGGTACTCATGCTGACGGCAGGGTTATGGAAGGCGGTCTGCTCGGTAAGAAGCACCTCCTTGTCGGTGACGGCTTCCTCCAGGCGCGTCGTATAGACAAGGGCATACTGCGCACGGTAGCGCTCACCGACGACGGTGACGATGGCCAGCACCTCACCATCCTCATGGCCGCCCTCCTTGGGTTTCAGACGGATGACATTCTCGATGGGCTTGTCACCCGCCACGAGGCCGGTGGAGATGTCCACCAGACGCACAGGCTCTGGGGAGGTGATGACGGTGGTGACATGCTCATTGACAGTGAGCTGCTCCATCTCATTGTAGGTTTGCTGGGCAGACAGCGTGCCTGACACCAGCAAGGCGCACAGGAGCATCGCGCCACAAAAGGTTGTTCTCTTGACTCGCATAATAATTATTTTATTATTGAATTATTTAATTATATCGGTATATAGCAAAATGGCTAACGTTTCTTCTTGTCCTTACTATTAACAAGATAGACCTGAGTGCCGTATTTCAGACGGACACGGTTCTTCTTGATGGCCTTGCTGATGGCATTGGAGGTGCGCCGATAGGCATTCTGGAGGCCCTGCATCGCCCACTGCTCGACATTGTTGCCGTTGCTGCCGCCATCATTGAGATTCATATTGGTCTGCATGGCAGAACCGCCGACATCCTTGACGGTTTCCATAAACTGAGAGCCAGGGACATAAAGACCTTCGAGACCATCGGTGTCGAAGATGGTCAGGCCAACCTTAAACAGCTCGTCACCGACCATGATGCTCTCCACCTTACCCTTGGCACGCTGCTTGCTGAAGCCGCTCATCGTGGCATAGAGGTAGCTGCCCTTCTTCATGGGAATGTCACCGACCTCAATATCATCGAGCAGACGTAGGCGTACACGGCTGCCTTCGGTAGCCTTCACCTCCTCATCAATGATGGCCTTGATGAGATGTGACTCAGGAGCGTTCTCACTGAGGGTATTGAAATAGTCACTGGTGTCGGCACGCTTCTTGACGACGGTCTGGCTCTCGGCATCGTCATCGAGGACGGCGACGGCATCGGCCTGACCGACAACATCATCGTCATCGTCCGTCACAGTGTCTGCGGGCAGGACATCATCCGGACCGGCAAGACGGCCACGACCCTGCGAACGGGCGAGACCCAAGGCAGCCTCCATCTCCTCCATCTCACGGCTGCGACGGCTCTGGAGGGCATGCTCACGCTCCTCATCACTCATCGGCAGCACAAAGTCACCGGCTCCCATGGGAGGCCCTTGACGGTCACCCCCCTGAAGACGAGCCTGCAGCTCCTCGTAACGCTTGCGATCCTCAGCCTCCTTGGCCTGACGCTCCAAGGCGGCCCGCTCCTCATCGGTATACTGCGTGCTGTAGTCTTCCTTGCGACGTAGACTGTCGGTATCATCGACGATATTCTCTACTGCACTGTTGTCGGTGATATAGCCGAAGCTGTGCTGCATGTTCTCACGCTTGCTGCCCAGACGGTCACTGACATTGGCGGAAGGAAGCTCACCATTGAGATAGTCGGTGGTGACAAGACTGGCGTCACCCTTGTCCTCGACCTCGATGGTGAAGAGACGGATGACCTGATAGCCGATGAACAACGCGAGGAGGTATACGCCTATAGGCAGTATATACTTGCTCTGCTTGAAATTAATCTTTTTCATATCGTTAGTTGTTTTATATCCATTACTGTACTGGAGCATCACCGTTACGGTGCTGCATGGCCCTGTCCACCTGCTCAACGGCATTGCTGCCCTTGCTGTTGCTGCGGTTGAACACCTTCACCATCGTGACGACATTGAAGGTGAAACAGGCGAGGACGATGCCGAAGGCGACGACAAGAAACAGGGTCTTGTTATGACAGGCTGCCGTATGTATCTTACGCGCCAGCCAGCTGATGCCGACGGCATCGGCGAACCGGCGGCCGGCAGCCACCTCACGCTCATAGCGCTCCCGGTACTTCGGATCGTTCTTGTCGGGCATCGGCTCACCCAGGAAAAACTTCTTGAATCCCATAGCTCACTCCTCCATCATTAGAAATCACTCTTCTTGCGCTGCTCGATGTCCTTGTTGAGGATGGTGCGCCAGTTGACAATCATCAGACCGTGAGGGTTATTCTCTGTCCTGGGCACACGCTTCAGGCCGCCCGTGGTGACAATCTCACGGTAGAGGATGTTCGTGCGGCGCTCGATGCGCTGCCGGCCATAGTAGGTGAAGGTCATCTCCTCCGTGTTCAGGGCGATGCTGTCACAGAAGATACTGAAGACACTGCTCGTGCCGATGATGTTCTGGAACAGACCGCGTTCCTTCAGGGTGTTGTACTGCGCCAGACCGGACTCGTCGACGAGGTACATGGCCTTCTCCATCGTGTAATTGATGTACTTGTCATCAGGGGCGAGGGTGAAGAAGAGATGGTGGAACAGCTCCACATGGCTCTTCGCCTCGACGTCCAGCGTCTCATCCATCGTCGTGCGCTGCACGAGAACGGGGACGGTGCCGTCAAGGACGTAGATCTTCTTCTGGGCATCATCGACCATGCCCTTGGCGACAAAGAGACTCGACACGCTGATGACAACGCAGCCGGTAAGGAACAGGCAGCAAATGATAAGCACCAGCTTGATTTTGTTTTCCAGATTCTTGATTACCATATCGAAATAATGTTTGATTATCGTATAATGGAGGTGGCACTGGCCTTTGCCTGACTGGCCACACCCTCACCGAAATTACGGGTGGAGAAGGCAGTGTCACCCTCGGGAATCATCCAGGCGGCAAGGTCGGGGACGAGGTTCAGGCACTTCAGGGCAACGATGCTCGCCACGAGGAGGTAGCCCGCCGTCATGATGGTGTTCTGCAAATAGCCGTTGAAGGTCTGCTGGGTCTCTAAGATAGCGGTGAGGTTCTCATACTGCACGCTGAGCACGATGTCGAAGAGCAGCAGGACATAGAACCCCACGAAGTAAAGCATCGCGCCGTAGAAATGCACGGTGAGATACCTCGTTATCCACTTAGCCCAGGCACCCTCCCATTTCGGGAGCAGTGAGAAGGCCCACTGGATGGGACCGAAGATGGTGAGCATACCCAGCAGTATCTGCTGGCAGTAGATGGTGCCCCACCAGCCGATGCGGAAGGCGACAAGGGCAATGAACATGATGATCTTGTCCAAGAAGACCATCAGGCCCGCATAGAGCGTCATCGTCTTGGCCTTCTCTGCCGACACGGTGGAGCTGGTGGCAGCCTCCAGCCCCATGCCCTCGCTGACGGACTCCTGGACACCATTGCCGCTGACGCTGTTGGCGGCGGCATTGATCTCGCCCTGGGCATTACGCGTCAGGGAGTCACGCTGTACGATGAGGGGCATGAGCTGGGCATACCTGTCCTGCACCTGCGCCGCCTCCGCTTCATAGAGGTCATGGGTGTAGGAGCCGATGCAGTTGGGGATATAGGCGAGGCCGTCGAGGACGCTAAAGTCACCATACCATAGTGTCATGACCAAGGCGATACCCAGCACCCTGACAATCTTCAGGGGGTCGAAGGTCTCTCCCTTCACCATCATCTTATAGGCCATGCCGGCCGCCATGATGATAGCGAACAGGGCACCGAGGCACATGCTCATCTGTAATATCCACCAGAACGGGCCGTTGTCACCCGTGAAGGTGGCATCGGTGAGGAACTCATTGGTCTGGAAGATGACGTCATCGATCTCCTCCTCGAACAGCTCAACACCCACGTTGCTGCTGATGCTGTCAAGGGCATCGACAAGGCCGCCGCCGGCCTGTAGTAGTAATCCTGATACTGACATATGTAAATCGTTTATTCGTTACTATTCTCCAACGACACCGGCAGCCATCGCCACCTTCCAGCGTCCCATGGCATCGGAGGTGTAGCCGCTGAGACGCACATAACGGGGACTGACCTTACTGCGCAGCAACTCATCGGCCTCCTTGCCGCAGGAACGGGAAGTGATGAACTGGACGAGCTGGTTGTTACGCAGCACGATGTCATGGTAGATCTCCAGATACTGCTTCTTACGTTCATTGAGCGGCATGTAGGCATCACGGACGGCCTGCAGCGCCGTCTGGAGGCAGTTGTATATCTCCAGCCAGTCACGGTAGTCCTGGGACGTCCCGCCCTTCATCGTGATCTTGTTGATGTTCTCGCGGAACAGCTGGAACTTCTTCTCAATCTTACCCTTCTCGGCCTGCCATGCCAAGTCGAGGGCCTTGGGCGTGCGGTCGGCGACATTCATGGCCTCGATCTTCGCACGGTACGTCAGGGCGGAGTCTATCTGCTCGGCCATCGGCTTCTCACGCTCTAGGACAAGGGTGAGCTGGCCACGGAACAAATTCTTGTTCTCCATGTAGGCCCACTTCTGGTAACTGTTGTGGGTGGCATCATAATAAAGCTGGGGCGTGAGGGAGCCGCCGCCGGTCTCACCGACGAGGAACTGGTTGTAGACGGATGCGTCATGGTTGTACGTCTGGGCAGTGACAGGCACCGTCACGGCCATCAGCAGCAGGGCAGCCATCATCTTGGATATAGTCATTTTATTCATAGTCGTTCTCCTTTCTCTAATAGTCAAAGACATCAGCGGCCACCTTCCAGCGGCTGAAGGCATCATTGGCAATCTCCGTGAGACTCCTGGCCTGGTAGATGGCATCCTTCCAGTAGGTGGTGCGGACACGGATATACTTCCAGAGGTCGATATAGGCGGCATTGACAGACAGGCGTATGTCTTCCAGGCTGCCGTTGATGGCACGCAGCACACCAATCATCATCACGGTCTTGCTCTCCGGGGCGTCGGTGGCAGCACCGACGGCATAGATGGCCAGGAGGTCCTGGAACGAGTCCACGAGGTCATCGGCATCGTCGACGATACGCGCTATCGTTCGCTGGCTGATACCGATGATAATGGTGTCGCTGGACACGACATCACCCTTGAGCAGGCACTTGTCACTATAGGTCTGCAGCAAGTCCCGGTACTTGCCAACCTTGTCGGACACGTCGGAGATGGTGTTCCTGACGGCGAAGACAGTGGACGTGCCCTGTAGGATGAGGTCGATGAGGTCGAAGCAGCGGGTGTACTTGTCAAGGTCGACATTCAGTTCCTTGTATCCGATGTTCGCATCCTTGCTGGCATCATGGAGCAGCTGGTTGGCCTGCTCGACGGTGCTGCGGGCGATAAGGACGGAGCGGATACGCTTGTGGTCGGCGACCATCGCCTCGACCGTGCCTACATCAAAGGCCCACTGCGCCTGGGCCATCTCGGGCACAAGCAACAGCAGAAAAGCCATCAACCGCTTGAATATCATATATCTGTTATTCATCATCATTACATTTACGGGGTTTCATCTTCCTCCAGATAGGCACCGTCACCGCTCCAGGCACGACGGCCACTGTTACGCCAGTGACGTAAGCTGTTACGGAGGGTGACATTACGGACATCACCGGCAAGACCGCCAAAAACCTCGGCTTTCAGATAGTCCAGCAGGGACTGACGGCTGTACATGAACTTCTCCAGCAGAAGCAGCTCGGCATAGATGCGCGACAGGCGGTAGTCCACCTGACGGGCAATGCGCAAACGGTCGGACACCCAAAGCAGGTGATAGGAGTCATCATCATCGGCTGCCTCGGGAGGGACGGAATAGGCATAATCCACATCAACGCTGCACGAGGGGTATTCCTGCAGGATCTCCTGCATACGCCGGTTGACGGCATCGGCCTTCTCACTGTCAGAAAGGTTCGGGTCAAGCTCCATGATGTCCACGACATCGGAGGAGGAATACTCGGCTGTCAGCTCCCAGTCGACACCGAGGATGGCACGGTGGATACGGATGAGACGGACTCCCCAGAAATTGATGAGCCAAGACTCGCCGCGCACCTTCTTCAGACGGCATGTCAGGGTGACGGAGCCGTTCATGCCACGCACATAGCCCTTGCGGGTGAAGGTATAGCCGTCCCAGGAGCCTGCATCAGACCACTCGATGCCGTAGGCTCCCTCCAGGTCATGCATCAGGGCAGGAATACGGTAGGAGCCGTCTTCCTCGTCGTAATAGTCGTTGAGCATGTCACTCTTGCCCTGCTGCAGACGGTTCAGCTCCCGCTGGGCTGTGGTGAGCTGCGTGCGCAGCGTGTTGATACGCGACAGGTTCTCATTATACCGTGCCCGCAGCTCCACGGCTTCCTCGACGCTGACCCTGCTGATCTCTGCCAGCAGCTCACGGTTCTCGGCCTCCAACACGTTAATCTGGTTCTGAAGGTCGGTGACGGTGCTTGCCCACGTGCTGATCTCTGCGTCGATGTCACCAGTGTCAGGGCCGCTGGAGAGGGAGGACTGCATGGCGAAACGTTTAGAGTCTTCATTGAGGCAGTGATACTGATCGCCGTTCTCCTTCCACTGAAAGCTGCCTTCGCCGAGCTTGGCCCCGTCATGGCAGTTCAGAGTGAAGCTGACGCTGACACAGCCGCTGAGCTTCTTCTCATCAGCAGCCTGGTAATACCGCTTTTCGTCCATGCCGATATAGTAGGTCTTGGGATTTGCATCATCCTCACCTCGGCTGTTGTACTCCAGCAGCTTTGCCTCCATCATCTTGCGGAAAGCATTCGGATCCATCGTCTGGCTGTCGAAAACTTCCTCATAGACAACATCCTGCAAGTCCCAGACATCCCAGACCTGGATGGCATAGGCATAGAAGCAGTGGCGCTTGTGATGTCTGCTGCCGAATACACTGTTCTTATAGCTCTCACGGCGGTCTTCATGCTTCAGCTGGTAGCTGATATAGGCATTGTGGCCGTTGGATGCGTTATACTCATTGACACGTGCCTGGCTCCAACCGGCATACGACTCGGAGCGTGCTCTGCACGTCTCTATTTCGGACCTAGACATTTTGTGGCAATACTCGTTGTCCCGTGGACTGACGAAATGGCTCCACTCAGGCCAGCTGTCATCATAGTCGGACTGTGGCGTGGGGTTGTAGTCGCAGAGCTTCTGACTGCCGCTGTCACGGGAGTAGATATACCACCGCTGGGTATAGTACTGCCCCTGCATCTCCTTGATATAGTCACTGACGTAGCTCGTGACATGATAGCCGTCAGTTGTAAACAGACGGGCGACACCCGTGCTGTCAGTGGAGAGGAGCTGGGCCATCACGAGGTCTTTGATGGCATTGGGGTCAGAGAAGGTCTCATAGAGGTCACGGAACTCATAGTACAGCCGGATAATCTCACGCGGCTTCTGGTGGAACACCGTGCCTATCTTGCTGGCATTCGTCCAGGTGGAGTCGAGGACGGCTGCACCAGCTCCCGCTATGGCAGTACCGGCATTGAGGAGGTTGTCGAGGTCTTCCTTCAGGTCTTCCTTCGTCAGGCCGCTGCCGAAGTCCACGAGGTGGTCCCAGACGGCAGACCAGTCCACCTCGCCGAGCTTGGCAAGGTCGAAGAGAACTTTCAGGTCGTCACCGATGACAATGAACGCTCCCTGGGCGGCGATGTCCTCGAAAGTGAGCCTGCCGTTGGTGACGATGGTCTCGAACTGCATGCACAGCTGGACGACCTCATTGCACGTCTTATAGAGGTACGGCCCCCAATAGAGAGCCTTGTCGGGGTGCTGGATCATCAGCGAGGCAACAGACCAGAGCTTTGGACGGATGCAGTCCACGACAAGGCGACGTATGCGACTGTAATAGTAGTTCTCCTGGGACGTGCCGAAAGGCCCTACATTGGTGAGCGCCTTGCGGTCAAACCACTTGGAGGCGAAGATGCCGGCCGTGGCGACCTCGGCACTGGTGTAATGGTCGAGAATCTTCTGGACGGACTCGTTGTTCAAGGCCTCTGTGGCTACCTCCAAGGCATAGGTAGAGGCCATGGCAGCCTCCGTCTTGCGGTCAAAATTGACCGAATAGTACGTGGCGGCATGGCTGTCGACGCCAAGGGCAACGAGAAGGACGATGAACAATATCCGAACCATATCTTTCGTTTATTTTATTATTGAAACAAATAATTTAATAGCTATATAATTGTTTTTAATTCTAAACTCCTGAAGGTATTACGCTTGTATCATCCTCGCACTCCTTGCGGGGAGGTTGAGAACGCCTTCCTTCAATACCTTGCGGGCGAACTCCAGAGACTTGCCAATGCCGCTGCGTTCCCAATCATGGATAAAGGCAACGATGGCCTTCTGGTAGTCACCACCGTAATGGCGGACATAGACCTTCAGGGCTTCCTTCTCGGCCTTCTCCGTGGTATAGCTGATATAGCACTCCCTCGGCTCCTCGACACCAAAAACATCGCCTTCCGTGCCGCGCTTGATGAAGACTTCCTTGAAGGGACTGCGACCCTCCTTGTTGTCGAGGCGGTTAATGGTGAAAATCTTCTTGCAGTCGATGTCCGTCAGGGCAAGGGTGGCCTTGATGTCATCAAACTTGTCCTTGAACTTGCTCTGGTCGAGGAGCATGAAGACGTCGGAGTTGTTGATGATGGCCTCCTTGACAATCTCACTGCTGGTGATGTCCTGGATCTCCTGCGTCACCACACCGACCATCGCCCAGTGCTTACGGGCGGTCTTATAGAGGTACTTGATATATTCTGCCATGACGGGGGTGGCAATGGCCTTCCATGCCTCCTCGATGACCAGACACTTACGCCCTTTCTTGATACGCATCTTCTGGGTGAACACGTCCATGATGATGAGCACGATGATGGGGAAAAGGATGGGGTCGTCCTTCACCTTGTCAATCTCGAAGACGATGAACTTTTCATCGAAAAGGGTGCTGTCCATGTCGTTGTTCAGGGTGTACTCCAGCTCACCGCCCTTGTAGAACGGCTGCAGGATGGTGGCGAAGTCATGGATGGCGAAGTCCACATGCTGCTCCTTCAGTATCTGGGGGATGCGCTCCACGGCGAACTCATAATAGGTGTTGAAACTCAGCTCACTGACACGGAGCTTGCTGCGCTGCATCTCCATTTTGATGATGTCACGGCTGATCTTGTCATCGAAGCTGCTGGCGGTAAGCTCGGTGAGCTTCATCAGCTCATGGTGCACCTCGTCACGGCGCACCCTGGCGGAGTGCTTTTCTCCCTCAGTAGCGGCATCGTCATTGATAAGGTTGTCAAGCTTACGCTCCTTGTTCATCAGCCTGTCCTGACGCTCCTGTTCCTCCTCGGTGAGACTGACACCATGCTTCTCCATATAGGCTTTCTCGAAGTCCTTCTCAAAGGTGTCGAAGGTGCCGTCCTTCTTGTACTGGAGGACGAGACGGTCAGCCAGCTCCTGACGCTCGGTGTCGCTGTAGCCACGGAACGGAGTGAAATACTCCCGGTAGTACTCTACGATGGTCTGGTTGATGATGGTCTCCTCAATCTTCGTGGGCTTCTCGGTGCCCTTGAAGATAAGGAAGATAAGGCTCTTCAGGAAGTTCTTCTTCTCTCCGAAGTTCTGGGTGTACTCCTCCTCCGTGACCTTGAAGGGGTTCATGGAGATGGGACGCTCCTTGCTGTAGCTGATATAGACACCGCCGAAATAGCCGCAGATACCCTCATAGCTGTCGCCTGTATCGACGATGACGACATCGGTGTCCTGCTCGTAATACTGGCGGACAACGGTATTCATAAAGAAACTTTTTCCGCTGCCGCTCGGACCCAGCACGAAGAAATTACTGTTATTGGTGTATTTCTTCTTGCCCTCCTTGCCGGTGATGTCAACGGCCATGGGCACGCCCTGACGGTCGGTATAGTAGCAACGCAGGGGGGTGATGTCACCCTGCGTCTGACGCTCCTTGTACATCAGGCAGATGGCGGCCTCACAGAACGTGAGGAAACGGTCGTACTTCGGGCTGAGCGAAAAGCAGTTACCGGGGAAGCTGGCGACGAAAAGCTCCAGCTGGTTGTACGCCCGGCGGCTGATACGGATATTTTGTTTGGAGAAGATATTCTCCAGATGGTTGGTGACCTTGTCCATGTCCTTGTCGGCACCGATGCTGACAAGCATGTTGAAATGGGAATAGACAAGCTGACGGTTCTCACGGGCCATGACCTCCTGCGCCTCCTCGATGTCCTTGGCGGCAATCATATTGGCGGGGTTGGCCATGGCACGGTGCTTGTTCTGCTTCTTCTCCAGGTTGTTCTGCTCCTTCTTCTGGTTGGGGATGAACAGAACCTGGTTGTAGACAAGAGTGTCCACATCGGGCACATGGTCGATGTCGCCCATGAGATCGGCGGGCATGGTGGCGTTATCGACATGAAGCTCGGTATAGGGACGGAGGACATTGGGGAGTCCTACGCTGTCGAGGTCTATCAGACTGAAGACCTTGCACTGCCTGTTACCCATACGGATTCCTTCGCTGTCAACCTTGAAGTCGGTCATGGAAAAGACCTTGTCGTTGAAGTTGACGGCGAAGAAACGGTCGGCATACTCACGGGCTTCCTTCATACTGAGGAAGGAACAGGTGATGCCGCTGTCGGAAAGCAGCGAATAGACTTTCTGGATCTTCATATGGAAGTCACCCCATTTCTTACTCTCGAAAGTGAAGAGACCTCCCTTCTTGCTCTCCTGGGTGATGACAAGATAGGTGCTGCTGGCCGTATAGGGACGGCCCTTGAAGAAACGGAAATAGGACTCGGAGAGGAAACGCTTGCCGTTGTCCACAGGCTCATCGACGGGTCGTTCGAAAGTCCTGTGTACGAAGATGTCCTGCTTGTGCAGGCCATAACCCTCGCCAAGCGTGGTGACAACGGAGGTCATCAGGTTCACGAAGCCATAGTAGCTGTCCTCGTCAGCGGAGAACTTCAGGACGGGATTATCCATCTTAATGATGGCGGAATACTCTCCCGTCTTGGTATAGATGATGCCGATGCCATCAACATCCTCGATGCTGAAATAGATGTCCTGGAAGATACGGGCACGCTTGCCGCCAGTGCCGAAGGCCTTGACGGAGATACCCATGCCGATGAGAACGGAAACGAAAACCAATATGCAAATCAATGATACCATAACATATCTTATTATTCGCCGATGCTGCGGGCTAAAATGAAGACTCCATTGTCGTCCTTTTTACTGTACAGCCCCTTGCTCTGCTTGATAAAAGTAAGTCCACCGCCGGCACCCAGCACGGCTGTACTCATGATGAGACCGACGGTGAACCCTGAGAAGATGAACCCGACAACGAACAGCAGGAAGGTAGCCACGACTGTGCCGACGGCCCAATAGATGTACCTTCCGCGCAGCCCGAAGACCTCCAGGGGGCGCTGAAGCCCCTTGGAGGTGACATAGCCGGGATGTTCATTGCTCTCCATGCTCAG
>JAEEGG010001633.1_pt1 | contig 59725 bp, 50 predicted proteins | sample 9134161 | NCBI WGS metagenome assembly JAEEGG01 (sample SAMN16246543, study PRJNA631951) | gut metagenome | biome: gut microbiome; feature: rumen; material: CR-attached | host: Bos | place: Iran: Karaj | collected 2018-10
AGGTTTCAACCAAATCAGCACAGCTTTTTCGCTTGTGTCTATCGATTCAGTACGACAACATAACAACCGTCTACTGTTTCTGCTAATGAAGAGAAAAAGTGTCTAGTCGAATCAGGAAAAGTCAAGGCATTAAAAAATACTTTTGAATATGGTGGTTCAAAATCATAGTCATGGTATATTTTTACAGAGTCAAGAGTCTCTACTTTAAATGGAGATACGTTCTTAGTTATACTTATGCGGGTATAATGATACATATTATATAGATCTATATCAGAATCTCCTCGATATTTCCAAAATGAAGTTATCCCCTTTTTTGTACTAGTATCAAATTTAATTATGAAGAAAATTGTATCTCCTAATTCACATAAGGGTTTTATTGTTTTATAAACAAGGTCTTCTTTATTTAGTAATATACCATCTTGTAGTAATGTTTGTATATGATAGTCATTAGAGAAATGACGCCTCCCAAGAATAATCATAGAATCGGCTAAATTGTTCCATTGTAAGCGGGTAGTATCATATTCATTTCTTGCACTAAGATTAATAATCTCAGATTGTTTGTCTTTATTAGCTTGATGTGACTTATCTAAACATCCAAGCATGAGAAAACATATAAATAAGCACACATATTTCATATTACATTTTATTAATAAAGTTGCTATTACCCCAAACACGAGTTGGATAGATTCCATATATAGGTATTCTTGATGGCGGATAGCCTCTTTTACTTTTTTCATAAGACGAGTAGTATTCACGTAGTGGTAAAGCGTGTTCTGCTCTAATAAGATTCTCATTTATACTGGTGTAATATTCACTCATTCGTACGACTTTCTGAGGTGTAACAAACCAAATCTTTTGGTTAGATGCCCCATACTGAGCATAATCCTTTGCATGGAACAATTCGTGAGACAAAGAGACAAATGTAGGAGACTTTATACCACCAAATTGGTCAACACCTGCAGCTTCAGGGTCATCTGGATTCCAGAAAACATTTATATTTCCATTTTTAAATGTAGTTGCATTCTCGTCATTTGAACTAAAGATATTAACCTTTGCTGTTGATGATGTCAGATAACTAATTAGCTTGTTGCCTTCCTGACCACTATGTATAGTTTTTAATGCGTTTGTCAGGGCTTTCTCAAATGGTCTTTCAAGACGAACACCTTGTTTAGTATAAAAACCCGAGTTGTTGCCATCCATTCTATAATAGTACTGAACACCTTGGTTGGTATATGAGATAGTATCTCCTCTTACATCCACCATATTTATCGGATTATTCCCGCAATAGGCGTAGGGGCTGAGATGGTAGTATTTCTCACACATGGGATCCATTGTCGTGAAGCGGCAGAGAAGGGGATCGTATTGGCGGGCTCCGTAGTCGTACATGTGCAGGCCATGCATCATGTCCAGCTCCTTTCCGTTGTATTTGAAACGCTGGGTGTCGGGATTCACGCTCTCTCCGAAGAGCAGGCCGAAGGGATAGTAGTGGTTCACCTCCTCCACCGTGCCCGGCTTGTTGACCACCACGCGGTTGTTGCCTTGATGGTCCTGCAGGTAGTAGTGATACACGGGCGTCGTGCCGCTGAAGGTGACGTAGCCCCCATCTACCTGTATCTGCTTCAATGTTCCTCCCTCGTATATCATATTTCCGCAATAATCTATTGTCAAGCTGGGGTTCGTATAGATGACCTTAAGCTTCCTGCCCGCCGCATCATAGGTGTAGGTTGCGGACTTGTTCGTCGAGTATGTGATACTCTGCGGCAAATTTAGCAAATTATATTGAATTGACGAAATAATATCATGCAAAAATTTGTTGTTCCTATTTCTTTATGTATTTCTTGCCGCCCAGGATATAGGCGCCTCTCTGTGGTGCTCGTTGCAGCTTGCGGCCTTGGAGGTCGTAAAAAGGCTCATCCCTTAAAACGTTACTCATTACTTTTTTCACATCAGTTGTATAAGCAGACTTCTGGAAATCCTCCTCTTTGAAGATACACTCATTGCCATCATAGACAGAGATTATCCGAATGGTTCTTAAAGAACCGGGTACGGGATCATGCCAACTTGCAAAAATCCCATATTTCCTGCCTCCGATACCCTCAACCCATATGTCAGAGTCCAATTTGATACGCCGATGCAACTGAGTGCCAACCATAATACTGTCAATAGACACAACATTGTCCATGCCAAGTGTCATGTTGAAATCAAGTTCCTTTTGCCAGACCTTCTCTCCTGAAATATGATCCTCAGAATATGAATAGACACAATTGCCTTCTTCAAAGAATATAGAACCATCCACACTATAGCATGATTTCCCGTCAAACTCTACAGGTCCTTTTGCTGTATAACTGTGATAGGTCGTGTCATTTGTTTCACCATTACTATACACCATTATATAGTTCCAGACACGACCGTCAACAAGAATACTCTTGCCTTTCTCTTCGGCAAGAAGGACTGTCTGCATAGCCAAGAACAATAAAATTAAGATAGACTTTTTCATCTTACAATAGTTTTTAGTTCCTTTTATATATAACTGACGTGTGGGTAGCATTCCTGCATGCTCTTCATGATTATTATTTCACATTCACTTTCTCTGCATAGCCTTTGCCGTCATGTTCGTGGAGTATGTATTTCTTCCCGTCCTTGATATAGACGCCCCTTTGTGGTGCTCGTTGCAGCTTGCGGCCTTGAAGGTCGTAGGGCGTATTGGCGACTGGTGTCTTTGCCTTGCTGATGGACTTGACACCGCTGCTTGTCCCTTTTTCCGGCCAGACATCGTAAAGCACCTCTCCGTTGCGCTCGAAATGGACAAGCATGGAACGATAATGCCGTTCAGGAGATAGACCACTGCCTGAAGCGGCATACGGATTGGGCGGGCCGAGCAGGCATTCGCCATCATTCCATTCCGTAATGCCTATTCCTTGGATAATGCGGCCCCCGTTCGTATCAGTATTTATTATATTACTACCGGGTTCATTATCGGGGGCCTTGCCGTCTAAATCCACGTACTTCAATGGTCGTACTCCCCCGAAGTCTCCTTCCTTTATTTCGCCTATAATGCCATAGTAGAAACGAGGATGAGTTATGCTTGTCGTATTTGAGGAAAGAATATCCTCAAAATAAATCCCCTTTCCAATGCTCCAATCAAACTGATATGCCATGCCAGGCCATAGCGGAGAAAATCCAGGGCCTCCATTATCGTCAGAAACTAAAACGGATGCCATGACACCGTTTTGTCCAATGTATTCTGCATCCTCTTCTTCCTGCAGTAAAAGGGTGAGAGAGTCTGTCCATTCTGAACTACTGGTGTATACACATCTAAATGCATAACCATTTTCCGCAGTAAAATATCCTTTCACGACATACTCAATAGTTTCAAAGTTCGGCACCCATTCGTTGCCAGCCTTTGAATACCAGCTTTCATACTTCTGAGTATCAAGTCTTATCTCCGTCCATTTCGTTCCTTCGGGGTAATACTCTTCGGCTAAAAGAACGTTCTGCACGGTCAAGAACAGTAATAATATAATGGGCTTATTCATAATTACATCTTTTAATAGTTTATTTCTGATGGTATAATTTTCAATTGTGCTCCTTGTTTAACTTTTACCCCTTTTGTTAGTTTAAACGTCCCTTTTAATTCAAAAGTATAATCCGAATTATCTTCAAAGGTCACATTCCCTTGGGTTCCATTTCTTACATCCTTTCCACAACTTACATCTTTAACAATAGCATAGTGTGTACCACGAAGCGTAGCATTCTGAATAGTCAGCGGCAAAATCTGAGGCAGACAATTTTTGCCTGTTAAAGTAATAAGGTTATTCTCTACATTCGCAAGTGATTTAGACCCTTGAGATGGATTGAAAATTATGTCATTTATTACTTCATCAGTCTGTGTTATGTCACGAATGCCTATTTCTGCATTCATAATAGAATTGTTTGCAGAGATAACATAATAATTAGAATTATATGACAAAGTTGCTGAAAATAATGTTGGGATATCAGTCCATATGCGAATATTAGGGCATCCAATTATGTTTGAACTATGACGCAAAAAATGATTGAGGTAATTCATTTTTGCATAATTCTGCGCATATCCAACCATGGGTTCAACAAATAGACATTCATTGAATTTATCTTGCATTGACGCAGATGATGTGACCCATCCATATCTTGTATTACCAATAAGTACAGGGCCTCCATAGTCCTTCCCCAATGTAAAAGATTGCCCAATGTTTGGAAACTGCGAATAGTTATTATAAATATCAAAGGGGGTTATTGTACATGATATGGAATATGCGAACATGGGATAGTCTCTATTTAAAAGGTTGTCCAGTCCATTTGCGGACTCTTGAGCTATATATGGGATGTTCCCTTGTACAGATGTGATAGCATAAACAGGAGAATTTGCATACCCGTTAGATTTAACAGATATCGCATTTGGATGTCCGTGTCCACCCCAGCTCACATATCCATAATTTTCGTTCATCTCTGCTATAACTTCATTCCCATAGGGTGCATAAGGGTTTTGGGCATAACAAGAGGGCATTTCTGAAAAAATAGAGCATATAGGATAGATATTTTGAAGGTGAGACGCTATACTATCCTGTTCATGATTAGATTGCATTTCATCAACTTGTGTGTACACTGCTTTCTTGAGATAAGAGAAATCTCCATTTCCAGGATTCATTTCATATCTTAGGAGTTTATCTGTATAATTTTGTATTTCCTCTGAATTTGTACACAAAATACGTCCTACGTATAATTCCGCCCCATAGTCCATGTTATCATTGTATTCTCCATAATACATATCACCATCCGTATTCCAATTCGAATTCAATTCACTAAAATAAAAATCTGATGGAATCTTATAATCATTTGTTTCTTGCCAAGTCCAAAAATCGTTACTACCTGTTCCATATCTTATAGGCAGAATACTATAGTTCCCCCCAAATAAAACATATTTGGTTATGCCTGAAGCATATGCATATTGCAAGTATTGTCTAATTTTTCCAGCATCATCATATATAGAAGATACAGTATCTCCTACAATATATGTGTTGTTAAGAATTTCTTCCTTACATACAACGCCAGCATTTAGCCCTTTCTCTCGTTTCCATGCAATCAAACGAGTAAAGGCTTCTTTTAAGTTTTGACTCGTAATTACACAATACTCGTAAAAGGGTATTCCTATATCGATAATTCGTGTATTACGAGTTAAAGCCTCTGCTCTTTTTGGGGAATGGTTATATGTCAAGGTAAGCTCTATATCTTCAGAAAATTCATAACGGTTTTCCCCTGGGCAATAAGTTATAGGATATACCGCCACGACAACGTGTCTGTCTCCAAACCCAACACAGGATATTTCCTCAATTCTGGCCTGCTCTAAAGGATAAGGCTTAACGGATTCGTAAATACGACTATCACAAGGTATAAATCCATTCTGAGAATTTTCAATAAATGTAGCTTTTGGTTCTTGAACTGGAACTATTCTTTTGTTTAAAGTATATGATGAGACATTAAAATGCCGTATGCTTATCAAGATATTATCTGCGGTATATGGAAGAGGAATTGTTACATATTTAATTGGGAGCGCGGGAGTCCCCAAATTATGATAGTCATTTTCTGTCCCCGGATATGATAGCAGATAATATACGTTACCATCTTCACCTGTAATAGTATTATACTTTAACTCTGTATGAGAGAAGTGTACTTTTTGGGTCACTTTTTCCCCAAATGCCCACTGTCCGACAAACAAGAGTAGGTATATTAGTACAAATTTATAATTATTCTTCATATTATTGTATCTTTTGTTCTTATTTATGTAAAATCTGGTAATTCCCATACATGCATGTAACTTCATTAATGAATGTATACACATTTTACTAAAAATAATTACTTTGAAATAATCATCTTCTTCGTATCAATCTCCTGCCCGTTGACAATCAAAGAATAAAGGAACATGCCTTCTCCAAGTTCGTATCCTCCAATCGAGACATAATCCTGCCCCTGAGAAATCGGCAGTTTCTTGATGGTCTTACCTGTCAAGTCAAAGATACAGATGGCAGCATCATTTATGTCATCGGCTAATTTGAAGCGTATGATGGTATTCTCCTTAAAAGGATTGGGCGTATTCTGATAAAGGACGCATTGCTCAGCAAATGAGTTTTTATCAAAATCAGTTGTTCCTCTGGTTCCTTTGGTAGAGGCCTTTGCTTCGTCCAGTTCTTGCTTAAGTTCCTGAATAGAGCGGATCAGTACGGGAACAAGCTCTATGTAATTGACTGCCAGATAACCATCCTGTCCTTCCTCCACCAGATTAGGGAACAGCTGTTGAAGTTCTTGTGCAGAGACGCCAAAGTGTCTTTTAGCCTTCTCCTTGGTGATAAAGTTGGAAACTTTTTCATCCATGTCCTTTGATTCGGAGAACAAATCGGATGTTCGGTCTTTCAGATTATATTCCAGCACATCAACACTCATTATTCTATCAAGGAAACTGACTTCTCCTTCTTTGTCACTGACAGATTCTATATTCTCCTTAAGGCGAATATCAGAGGTGTTGACCACATTTCCTGCATATACTGTGCCCGTCACCTTGGTGTCACCATAGAAATAGCCTGCATAAGTGCCAGGAATATTGATATTGAGGTTGGAATAGATAGTGCCATAGATGCCCGCACCGTTTTTTGACCCACTCAGGTAGCCCATCACTCCCATATTCCTACCTTGATAGCCGTTACCAGCACTGCCTAAGACCCCAATGGTTAGTTTTGAATAGGAAGTGCCTGTCATATAAGCAGAACTCTGGAAGCCGATATTGTCCGTCGTTCCCGTCAGGGGAGAAGTCACTTCCATCTTGATGGCTGGTGTATTGCTGTAGAAATGGTTGGTGGTCGAACCAAGCAAAACACTACCATCACTTTTGATTTCAAACTGGGCGAAAATCGCCGTTGGAGCTACCATCAGTAGCATACTTAAAAATAGCTTTTTCATAATCTGAATGTTTAACGTTTATAATGAATGAAATTTGCGGCAAATATAAGCATAAATATGGCTTTATCTAAGTTTTTGTCGTTTCTTTTGAAACCCGTCCCGTTTCTCAAAAATTCGTTTATAATAGACTGTAAATAAGGCTGTTATATAATTTCAATGGCATGTTATGGTTTAACGGGAAACGCTTTTGTTCATCTTTTATCCTGACACTTATTGATGATTGTTAGAATGGAAATATCATTTTTTGCTGAAAAACTTTTGTAGGTTGGAATAATCTTTGTATTTTTGCAACCGAATCGCGGTTCCTTGGTGGATTGCGACCGAGCATTTTGATAGAAGTTATCCCCTCTCTAAAATTCGGAAAAATTAGCTAGGGATAATGGACAGACGAATGCTCACGCTTGTGATATGTTGTCATTTATGACCACTATCATATCGGGCGTGGGCTTTTGTTCATTATTTAGCTAAGGTCACTTCCGATACCTAGAGAGAATAATGGCAAAACTCATGCCTTTTTCTGTCTCATTTGTTCGACAAGTAGAAACAAAAGCATATTGCAAGATGGTCGATTTACGGATACTTGGTGGAAGATTGCGACAGATTCGGAAAAAGCACGGACTGACTCAGAAGAATCTGGCACAGCTGACCAATACCACTCAGACGGCAGTATCACGACTTGAGAATGGTGAGGAAGTCAATGCCTCCATGTTGGTTGCTCTTCTCATATATTTCCATGAAAGATATAGTCTTGACAATTTGTTTTCAGAAGATTTCGACATAAACTCTTACCGACAGCCACCATTGAACCGTGAAGAAATTCGCCATCAATTAGAACAACTGCTACACCTATTATAACATATATAGGGAAGGGGGATTTGTAGAGTGTCGGAAAAACGTTTCTCATTGACACTTCTTTTGGTGAATAATTTTATAACAGTCTGTATTTCAGCGTATTATGTTCTATACATACGGAAACGCACCTTTTGAAAGAAAATAAAAAAAACACGCATAGAATCATTATTTTTTCGTATATTTGCCTCATGAATCAATAAATTAAAACTATGACAGCCAGAGTAAGTGAAAAATGGGAAGAACAACGAGTGCAGACTCACATAACAGGACTCGACCGATTGCTATATGGTGGTTTGAATCTTGGGCAATACCCTTATTTCATATTGATTAAGGGTGCGGCAGATACGGAAAAGACCATATTCGGCATGCAGATGCTTTATGGTATCGCCCAGTCGCTTAGCAGCAAGAGGATGGATTACAGAGAGTCAGCTGTCCCATACTTCCTGTCAACATTTAATAGTACGGATTATTTGAACAATCTGTCTACAAATGCCTTTATCTCTACTTGTATGAGGCATCTTCAAAAGAAGAATCTGCATAATAACCTGAATCAGCTGAACTCTCCGATGACTTTAACCCGTCTGATCTTTGATACAGAAGACTTGATATGCAACAACTATTCCAGTAAGGATATCATTCCATATGTCGAAATAGCAAACAATCCAGACAGATTAATCGTGGAAGGTGCCCTTTACTATAATGTACGGACACATGCCCTTCACATGCGCACCAGTGAGAGAAGAGATGACAGAAGAAACATGATTTACAGACGAAGGTATAATAATATTCATGATTATGCTCACGGGAAAGCCTGTCTCACCATTAAGAATACAGATAAAGAAAGTGTGGAAATTCCCAACAAGCTCGAAGAAATCGTTGGTATGAAATTGATAGATATCAATATCCTTGGGAATGAAAAACCCCTATCTGCCTTTAATGATCCAAAGACGAAATTATTAGGCATAGAACTTAAAGCTTATTCAAGACATAAGATGCACGAAATAAAAAAGCAGATAGACTCGCTTCAGAAAGGGAGACAAGTATTCATTCTTATTGTTGATGAGCGTACTCCCGTTTTTGATGACGATGCTGACATGATTATTGACCTCTCTTCAGAATTTGCAGATGACTATCTTTCCTACTATTTTAAGATTACCAAAAGCAACCTGCAAGAGACGGCACTTGGCTATCACCAATATAAACGCCGGGAATATGGCATCGAGGTTTTCCCAAGTGTACACTTTTATATTCAGCAGCGCTGGTATCTGCGGAGAGGCCTTCTTTATACTCATTCCAATGTCATATCTGAAAGGTTTTTTGAATACATTGAAAGAAAGACTTTCCAAGAAGCTACGGAGATATCTTATTCCGACTACCTGGAACACAAGGAGTCCAACAAATTAAAGCGCTATAACGACATCTATCAGCCAGAGAGTTTGAATTTTGTATCGTACGACCTATTAAATAATATCCTGATAGGTGAGCCCGTCGATTCCACGGAGCAGACGGAGAGTATATACGGAAATGTCGGAAGCGTGACAGGCATTATCGGATATGGAAATACCTATAAGCGTTTTCTGACTTTTGGAAGTGCATTTAGGACTGCCTTGGGAGATGAACATGTATTGTTGTTATTGTTGAATAAGGAAGATAATACTATCCGGCGTAGAATGGCATGCCCGGCTCGTCTATTGAAAAGGAAGCATAAAGACAGTTGTGAGTGCATGAGGTGCTATGAGCATATACATTTTATGAACATACCTATGGGAGCCATCACCCCAGAAGAGTTTCTTTATTATTTTGACCGTCAGCTTAGAAACAAATATGATAATGGGAAAACATTGAAAAGGGTGATTATCGATGATCTTCAGATTCTCGATTATTGTTATCCCAAGTTAAGCAAGGATCCGCTTTTCCTGCCTGCACTTATCTATATTTGTCGTGAATATGGTGTGATGCTTTATCTGCTCTGCGACAAAAATTGCAAGCTTCGCGACCCACTCCGTTCACTGGCCGACAATATTATCTGTACGGCAAAGACAGATAGCGGCAAACCGAAAATATACATTGAGCGCTATGCTGGCTATAATATAACACCAAGTAAAATGTATTGTGGAGAGGTTGCTGATATAGAAAAACTCTTTGTCTGTCATGACCGATATGACGAAAATGGCAATCGGATCAGGAAGGCAGAAAACTATTTGATAGACTCTACCGACATCAAAGACCGGAAGTTGAGCGATATGACAGAGTATTGGAAACATATAATTTAAATGAGCATGTTAACAAGGATTCGAAAATGGATAAACAGACACAGTAATGTACTGATAGTAACGATACCCGTTATCCTCAGTATATTGGGACTGTTAGGCAAGACCATAGTATGGTGGATTGATCCGTCCCCCCAAAAGGAAGAGTTTCTGAAGATGATAAAGGATATTGTGTTAAGTGTGAATGTGATTCACGGCTTACAGATTATCCTGATATTCTGTACTTTTTGGGTGCTGTTGAGAATTCATGGCTGGATTATGGTCAATGAGAAGGAGAAGATGTGGTTGAAAATCTATATACGCAGGTATAGTACAAAGATTGAAAAAGGCGCTGAGGCCATTGAGGAAACCACTCAGTCTGTATGCAGCACGTGTAACCTGTTCTACTTCATGTGGCTGGTCATTTGGATGCTTTTTCTATGTTATTATGTTACAAGCTTGTTTTACGGTTTTCTTTATAACCGAGTTCATGTTGCGGATATTTTCGAATATATCCAGATGAAAGACCTTATTCATAATCTCCTGAATTTCGGATCGAGTGCTGCCATGTATTCGTTATATATCATTCTGAATAATATCACAACTCGCAAGAGATTGCGCTCAGAAGAGAACAGCCATAAATTTGAGCGTAGCATCATCTTGTTGATTATCCTTTTCTTTGTTGTTATTATTGCCAGTATTTATGGAACGATGTTGGGACGTCCTCTTTATGGAAAGTACCAATTTGTCTTATCTCTGTGCCTGGCAGGTTTTTCCACCTTGTCATTCATCCTGTTGCTGGGCAAGCTTAATAGTAACTACTTGATGGTTCCCAATGCATTACTCTATGGACTTTATTTGTATGCTATGGCACAGATGTTCACCCCGTTTATGGATATCTTCGTTAACGTTCCTTTTGAAACTGGAGTTGTTGAATTATATGTGGAACCAAATGCCGTAGTAAATGATTACCTTCTTTCCATATTTCATTATATCACCTTTTTCGGAAAAATGGTGCTTACTTTCACCATTATCTGGATAGCTCGTGAATATCGGCTGATGTTCTTTGTCTTGCATAAAAGCCTCTCTCGGGAACAGACTCCCGCCAAGATAGGATTTTTCAAGCAGTTCATGTCTTCTTCTGAATGAAAATATGGTTGGATTTCTGTGGAATATATCCAAAGTTGGAGAAAAAGGACATAATTATTCAACTAGAACACTAGTGTCTATTAATATATGTTAATCGTATATAAATTCAATTTCAAGCTGCCCGTCATCGGGTTTCTCCTCATCTTCAGACGGGTCGAAAAGTTCCATGATGTCATCCTTGGTGAGCAGGGAACTGCCCAGGATTCGCATGACCTGCATGATGGGACGTCCAAGCTTGAGGTCGTGCTCAATGATTCCAATGAGACAGTATGTGATGATGGCAATATGAATCTGAATGCGCACCGCATTGTCACTCTCTCCCCAGAAAGATTTGACCTTGAGGTGCTGTTTGATCCATTTGAAGAACAGCTCGACCTGCCACCTGTATTTGTAAAGGAGAGCAATCTCCTTGGCAGCAAGACAGAAGTTGTTCGTGTAGTAAGTGAACGTGCGGTGCAGGTCAGGAACGTAGTAGACGATACGCCTGATCTTGCCTGGATACTTCTCTTTGTTCTGCTTCTTCGTGAAGACGATGGTCTGGTCACGCAAGACGTTATCTGTCCCGTCAAGAATGTCTTCACCATCAAGGACCTCATACTCCGGGCGCTTCTTCTCGCGGATGATAAAGAAGGCTCCAGACACAGCAATCTGGTAAAGTCTAGCAAGGTCAAAATAGCCTCTGTCAAAGACATAGCATGCCAGCGGTTCGTATGTGAGCCTGTCCATGGCGTTGACATCATGCAGGTTGGCATTGGTGATTCTGTAGAACACAGGAATCTCCGTAACGATGTCCACCTGAGTGTGAATTTTGATACCCGACTTCGTACTTCTAAACTTCGCCCAGGCAAAGAGCGACATACAGAGGTCAATGGTCGTGGAGTCCACGGCATAGAACCTGCCGTGCAACTCAAACTCTTTGGTGATTCTTCGCTTCTGCGCAAGGAACACCATGTGGAAGGCAAACTCCTCAAAGATGCGGTAGTCCCTAAGGTTGTTAGCCTTGGAAAGCGTGCTCTTGTTGACGGGCGTCTTTCCGAATCCGAGGTGAAACGACTTCTTAGCATGTGCAGTTGTTATGTCTGTGAGTTCTCTCAGCCCCTTGCAGCCCATAAGCTGTCCGAACATAAGGACGAGAAGCTGGCTCCAGGGAGAAGGAGTCCAGTTCTTTGTCCTGTCGCTGGACTTGGCCACAAGGCGTTCGAAATACCTCTTTGGAAGAAAGCTGGCTATCTGAGTGAAAACGTACTGTCCGAAATGCATATATATACCAAAATTGATTTGGCTGCAAAGGTACGCATTTCAAAAGTGCGACAAGGTTTTCGATGCTTATTATATTGTGCATGAGAGAGTTATATTTTAAATTAACGGAATTTAATAGACACTAGTGATAAATTGTTTTGTTATTTGAAAACAAAGTCGTATCTTTGCGGCAAGTTAATGTTATTCAACGGATGAGTAAGTACGAGATTCCTTTTTTAACTGCGTGTATACGTGCTTTCGGGCGACGCTTCTCCTTGACAAGGCAGGCAGCGTTCCGATATCTGCATGAGCACAAGGGACTGGCTTTCCTGATTGAATTTTATGACGTGGAGCACCTGCAGTCGATGGAAGAGACTATCGATGACTTGCTCATTGTCTGTCAAAAGAATGGAGGGACACTGGCATGACGCTCTCCCACGGTACTAACGGAGACATTGAATCGATTGACCTTACCCGAGGCATGCGATACAAAGATTTCGGTAAAGGGTTTTATCTGACACCTGATAAAACTACGGCCATTCGTATGGCACAGAAGAAGGCGAGGTTATTCGGAGAATCGGCCACGCTGATTACCTATGAGATGGATGAGAATGTCCTGCATTCAGACCTGAAAGTAAAAGTCTTTCCTGAAAAGGCCTGCGTGGAGTGGCTTGTGTTTGTGGATGCAAACCGTGACAGGAAAAATGTGATGCCTATTCACGATTTCGATATCGTCATTGGGCCGATAGCCGATGATGGCGTCGTTCTTCAGCTGACGAATTTCCGCGAAGGAATCTATACGCCAGAACAAGCCGCAGCACAATTACAGGATAGATATCTCGATCAACAGTATTATTTCGGAACTGAGCAGGCTTTGCGCTTTCTCCATAAAACAAATGTTGAAACCGTATGACGCAGCCTACCCATCATCAGATTGCAAATTACTTGATTGACTACGCTCTGAGCGAGTTGGTGAAGTATGTGATGGAGGATACGGGTTGTTCTGTTGAGGAAGCTATGGAGCGTGTCTATAACTCACCACTGATGACGGCTTTGCAAGACGAGGAAGGTGAGCTGTATGTTCAAAGTCCTGCATATCTATATGAACTGATGTGCTCGAATACACAGTAGGTGCTGTGTGGAGTTTCTTCAGTTGACAGTTGACAGTTGTATTCGAAGTGCTGGTAGTCCTTGAGGGAGTGCCAGGCGCCGCCCCACGTGAAGCCGTTCTCGAGGAAGAGGCGGTGGCAGAGGTCGCCTGACGTGATCTTGTAGCGGAAGTCGCGGCGGCGGTCGGTATAGGGCTTGCCGTTGGCGGGCTTGACGATGAGCGTGCCGTCCTTGCGCCTGCGCACGTAGGGATTATACAAGGTGTTGATGTCGACGGCGAGCCCTCGGGCGTGAAGGGAGAGACGGTTGGAACCAGGCACCGTGCGGTAGCAGAAGCAGCTGGTGTTGTTGTCGCTCATCTGCCGCTCGTCGTCGGCATCATATTCGTCGGGCAGGCGCATGCGCTGGATGGGGTAGTGGTGTTCGTAGAGCTGTCGGAAGATGCTGACGAGCTTGTCGGCAATGCGGCGGTTGCAGACCATCTCACCTTGGCGTGTCTGTCCGTCGTAGTCCCAGTGGAGCAATCGGAGGTAGCGCAGGTCGTCGCGGCCGATATGGGGATTGTCGCGGTAGGTCTTGCCCTGCATCCTGTGCCATACGGAGTCGGGCACCGGCAGAGCCACAAAGTCCTGCCCGTAGAGGCAGGACATGTAGGTGATGGCAGTCAAGAGCGTCAGCAGCAGTCTCTTCATGCGTCAGTAGGCAATTTTCTGCTTGTCCTGAATATAGACGCCGTGCTGTGCGGGCTTGCTGTCGAGGCGTATGCCGCCGAGTGTGTAGACGGGTGCATCGCTGTCGGCCGTCTTGTCGGGCTCGGCAGCGCGTATGCCGGTGGCTTTGGCGCGGAACTCATCCTTGGCGCGCAGCATCTGCTCCATAAACTCCGCATTGGTGTGGAGGGCGGCATAGACGGCTGTGGAGAGCACGCGCCCGTCGTCGACGTCGCTCTGCCAGTGGTAGCCGGTGATCACACGGCCTTGCCCGTACTGGTAGGCGCGGGCGAGCATGTCTTCCTGTGCATCAGGATTGATCTCGGAGAGTACCAGAGCCATGAGCCAGCTGCCTGAGGCGTGACCTGAAGGGTAGGAACCGGTATCGCGCAGGTGATCCTCGTCGGCGGGATAGCCCGTCGTCTCAATCAGCTGGACGTATGGGCGCTTGCGGGCGTAGAGGGCCTTGGCACCTTGCGTGGCTCCGTTGCCGTTGGGGTGTACGCGGGTCATCAGCTCGTAAATCTGCGGAGTGTTCGATGCCGAGAGGGTGATGCCGAAGTAGGGCGAATAGACGTTGCAGAAGTTGTCGACGCTGTACTCTACATCGTTTCTGGCCGTCGTTCCCTCACTTGTGTTGCGCTTATCCTTGCCTTCCTGATGCTGCAGCAGGTCGTAGCCGAACTTCATAGAGGTGGAGTCGGGCGGACCAGGCAGGAACTTGGTGGCGTCGGGCAGGTTCTCGTTGGCGATGTAGGGCTCGTCGTCGATGTCGCGCGTGTTACCGCGGGAGTACCAATAGCCGTTGTACTTCTTCTCGAACTCGTTCTTCGCGTCGCTGATCCAGGCATTGAAGCTGCTCTGGCTGTGGAACCGTGAGAGGATGGCACTGGCCAGCAGTCGGCCTGGGAAAGTGTCGCTGTCCCAGTTGTAGCCGGTGATGACGGGGCTCAGTCCCAGGTTGTAACCACGGGTGAGAATCTGGTTCTCGAGCGCAGGGCTGACCTCGGCGAGCATCATGGCAAAGAGCCAGCCCATCATAGCGGGAACTGAGGGATAGCACCCAACAGCCGAGTACTTGCCCTCGTCGCCAGGAATGGACGTATGTTCCTCAAGGCTGTTATAAGGCCTGATACGCGTGTAATAATTCTGAGGTATCTCTGCTGCCATATTGCCCAAGCGGTAGCCCACGTCGAAGAGGTTGTAGATGGCGGGCGTGTTGCTCTCGGAGATCTCGAAGCCGTAGATCTCGGAGAAGGCCTTCGTGTAGGAGGATATCTCAATAGGAGTGTCGGAAGTTGCCTGCTTGCCGCGTTCCGTGTTGCGGACCGACTTGCCCCAGTAGTACTGGATCATGTCGTTCACATACTGGATGGAGCCCTTGGCAGGCGGATCGGGCAGGAACTTGACTGCATTAGGCACGTTCTGCGCATGTAGCGACATGCACAGAACGGCCATGATTACAATAATCGGATTCTTTCGTTTCATATCTGATGGTTATGAGAAGGCAACGGTGAGACCAGCCATCACGATGCTGACCATCGACATGAGCTTGATCAGGATGTTGAGCGACGGGCCGGATGTGTCCTTGAAGGGATCGCCAACGGTGTCGCCGACGATACAAGCCTTGTGTGCAAACGAGCCCTTACCGCCGAAGTTACCTTCCTCGATGTTCTTCTTCGCATTGTCCCAGGCACCGCCGGCATTGGCCATAAAGACAGCCAGCGTGAAGCCGCCTGCCAGACCGCCTACGAGCAGTCCGAGCACACCGGCTACGCCGAGGATGATACCCACGAGGATAGGGATGATGATGGCGAGCACAGACGGGACGATCATCTCGTGCTGGGCAGCCTTCGTAGAGATCTCCACGCAGCGGCCGTAGTCGGGCGTGCCTGTACCTTCGAGGATACCGGCAATCTCACGGAACTGGCGGCGTACCTCCTGTACCATCTTCTCGGCAGCGCGGCCTACAGCCTCCATCGTCATACCGCAGAAGAGGAAGGCAGCCATAGCACCGATGAAGGCACCGACAATCACACGCGGGTTCATGAGGTTGATCTGGAAGTAGTTCATGAAGTCGGGGATGGTGGCGTCGGTAGCTGAGATCACGTCGCCTGCGACGTTCGTCAGCGTCTGTTCTGCACGGGCCATCGCAATCTTGATCTCCTCGATGTAAGAGGCAAGGAGAGCCAGAGCCGTGAGGGCGGCAGAGCCGATGGCGAAGCCTTTACCCGTAGCGGCGGTGGTGTTGCCCAGTGCATCAAGTGCATCGGTGCGGTGGCGAACCTCTTCACCCAGTCCGCACATCTCGGCGTTACCACCGGCATTGTCGGCAATGGGGCCGTAGGCGTCGGTAGCCAGTGTGATGCCCAGTGTGGAGAGCATACCTACGGCAGCGATACCGATACCATAGAGGCCGTGAGCCAGAGAGGTGGACGACAGAGATAGGTCGAAGCCATTGGCGCAGAGATAGCTCAGCATGATGGCTACGCCGATGGTGATCACGGGGATACAAGTAGAGATCATACCCGTTCCGATACCCTTGATAATCACGGTGGCGGGACCTGTCAGACCAGCCTCGGAAATCTTCTGAGTGGGTTTGTAGGAGTGGGATGTATAGTACTCGGTGGCCTGTCCGATGATCACACCGGCAGCCAGACCGCTGATGACGGAGAAGGAGAGACCCAACCAGTTCTCGATCTCAAGGAGATAGAGGATGGCGAAGGTGGCGATGGCGATGAGTACGGCACTGACATTCGTTCCCAGAGAGAGCGAGCGCAGCAGGTCCTTCATTGTAGCGCCTTCCTTCGTGCGTACGAGGAAGATGCCAAGCAGCGAGAGGAACACACCCACAGAGGCGATGAGCATCGGGGCGATGACGGCCTTGAGCTGGATCTCGAGACCCATCACGCCAAAGGCGGCAGCACCCAGTGCAGCTGTGGAAAGGATGGATCCGCAGTAGCTCTCATAGAGGTCGGCACCCATTCCGGCTACGTCGCCCACGTTATCACCCACGTTATCGGCAATGGTAGCGGGATTGCGCGGATCGTCCTCAGGAATATCGGCCTCGACCTTACCCACGATGTCGGCACCTACGTCGGCAGCCTTCGTGTAGATACCACCGCCGACACGGGCAAAGAGTGCCTGCGTCGAAGCACCCATACCGAAGGTCAGCATCGTGGTGGTGATGGTGATGAGGGCCATCTGGTCACCCTGATAGAAATGGTTGAGCACAAGGAACCAGATTGCGATGTCAAGCAGTCCAAGTCCGACCACCGTCAGACCCATCACGGCTCCTGAGCGGAAGGCTATCTTCAGTCCGGCGTCCATGCTCTGGCGGGCAGCATTAGCAGTACGGGCAGAGGCATAGGTGGCGGTCTTCATGCCGAAGAAGCCAGCAAGACCGGAGAAGAATCCTCCTGTGAGGAATGCGAAGGGCACCCAAGGGTTCTGCACGTTCAGGCCATACGCCATAAAGGCGAAGAGGGCACAGAGTACGATGAAGACGATGAGCACGACCTTGTACTGTTGCTTGAGGTAAGCCATAGCACCTTTGCGCACGTAGAGCGCAATCTCTTTCATACGCGGCGTACCTTCGTCGGACTTCATCATCGTGCGGAAGAAGAAGTACGCCATTGACAATGCCACGATCGATGCGACGGGCACCAGCCAGAATACTGAGGGGATGTTCATAATTGAATAGTTCTTAGTTTGGGATTATTGTTGATAATGATTATTCGTCCATATACTCTTCCAGCTGGGCGGCCTCGTCGTCGGGGTCGTCGCTGCCGAGATCCATCATCGTGGAGTAGTTCTCCTCAGTGATTTCGTCGTCGTCGGGATCTTCAACCACGTCGTCCTCCTCGTCGTGAGAGCTGTAGTTGTCCTCCACCTCGAAGTCCTCGTCGTCGTTGTCTTCTTCGTCGCCTTCGGATTCGTTCTTGAACTGCATCTTGAGCTTCTCCTGTTCGGGCTTCAGCTTGGCAAAGATGGCTTCAACCCATCCGCCCTTCTCCACTTCGAGCACGTCGAAGCCGTCGTCCACCTTCTTCTCATACATGCCGCCCTTCTTGTGCAGACGGTCCTTGGGGAGGGTAGTGGTGGAAATGTCGAATCCGCTGACGATGATGTCCTGAATCGACTGTGAGAGCGAGTCCCAGCCTCCGCCGAAGTTACGGTCGATTACCTCGAGGAGCTTGGCGGCCGAGATATGACGGATATTCTCATAGGTAAGGTCGGTGACGCGCATGATGGGACGCTTCTTGATGGCCCAGTTGAACTTCATTCCTTCCTCGAACTTGATCTGCATGATCTTGTAGCCACGCTTCTCGTAGCTCTTCTTCACGAGCATCACGTCGTCCTTGATCTCCTCAATAAAGAAAGCACTCTTGAAAATGTCGAGGTAGTGCTGGATGTTCTCACGCACTTCAGCATCCTTCGTCGCAGCCTCCCACATGCGGAAGACATCGTTCTCCTGAATATCCCAGACACTGCTCTTGGTGACGGCCTTGATAGACAGCGAGGGGTTGCTTTCGGGTTGTTGTTGTTTTGTTCTTGCCATATATTTCTTGTTTTTTCCTGCAAATTTAGCCACTTTATTTTTTATTAGCAAGTTTTTGGGCGTTTTTTTTGTAATTTTCGCAATTTAGCGTATCTTTGTAGCCCAATTATGGCACAACCACTGGCTGAAAGACTCCGTCCTCGCACACTTGATGAGTATATCGGACAGCAACATCTTGTTGGCGAGGGAGCCGTCCTGCGGAAGATGATCGACGCAGGTCGGATACCGTCGTTTATCCTCTGGGGACCGCCAGGCGTGGGTAAGACCACCTTGGCACAGATCATCGCTCACAAGCTCGAGACACCCTTCTTCACCCTCTCGGCCGTAACCAGCGGCGTGAAGGATGTGAGGGAGGTGATAGAGAAGGTGCAGAAGGGCCGCTTCTTCAACGAGGCTTCACCTATTCTATTTATTGACGAGATCCACCGCTTTTCTAAGTCGCAGCAGGACTCGCTCCTCGGGGCGGTCGAGAAGGGCATTGTCACGCTGATCGGTGCCACGACCGAGAATCCTTCGTTCGAGGTGATCAGGCCGCTGCTGTCGCGCTGTCAGCTCTATATCCTGAAGTCGCTGGAGAAGGACGACCTGCTCAGACTGCTCGACAGGGCCATTCACGAGGACGTGATTCTGAAGGAGAAGAACATCCAGCTGAAGGAAACGGGTGCTATGTTGAGATATAGTGGCGGTGATGCCCGTAAGCTGTTGAATGTCTTGGAGTTGGTTATAGAGGCTGAAGTATCGGATGAAGTCATCATCACCGATGAAATCGTGGAAAACCGTCTCCAGCAGAACCCGCTGGCCTATGACAAGGATGGTGAGATGCACTACGACATCATCTCCGCATTTATCAAGAGTATCCGAGGCTCTGATCCCGATGCCGCCCTCTACTGGATGGCGAGGATGATCGAGGGTGGGGAGGATCCGCAGTTTATTGCCCGCCGACTGGTGATCAGTGCCGCCGAGGATATCGGTCTGGCCAATCCTAACGCACTGCTGCTGGCCAATGCGGCCTTTGATGCCGTGATGAAGATAGGCTGGCCTGAGGGAAGAATACCATTGGCAGAGGCTACAGTCTATCTCGCCACTTCGCCGAAGAGCAACAGTGCCTATCTGGGCATCGATGCCGCCCTTTCGCTGGTACGCCAGACAGGAAACCAGCCGGTGCCGCTGCCTCTGCGGAATGCGCCCACGCAACTGATGAAGGACATCGGCTATCACGACGGCTATCAGTATCCGCACGACTTTCCTGGTCACTTCACGCAGCAGCAGTATCTGCCGGATGCGTTGGTGGACGAGCGTCTGTGGCACGGACAGCATAATCCGACGGAGGAGAAGATGTATCAGCGGATGGTGAACTATTGGGGAAAGAGGTTTGAGGAGTAGGAAATGGAACACGGACTGATTATAAGTATCATTGAGCTGCTGGGAACGTTCGCCTTTGCGATCTCTGGTATCCGTCACGCAGCTGCCAAGCACTTCGACTGGTTTGGCGGCTATGTCTGTGGCGTGGCCGTAGCCATCGGAGGTGGTACGATCCGCGACGTGATGCTCGGTACCACTCCGTTCTGGATGACTACACCTATGTACTTGATATGTACGGCCGTAGCGCTGCTCACCGTTGCCTTTTTCGGTAAGTGGATGGAGCCGCTGAAGAATGCGTGGTTCGTGTTCGACACCTTAGGACTGGCCCTCTTCACCATCGCCGGTATCGAGAAGAGCCTTGCCTTCGGGCAGCCGTTCTGGGTGGCCATCATCATGGGTTGTATCACTGGATCGGCCGGCGGTGTGATCCGCGATGTGCTGCTGAACAACGAACCGGTGATCTTCCATAAGGAGATCTACGCCGTTGCCTGCGTGTTGGGAGGCGTGGTCTATTGGGGACTGGCGGTGATCGGACTGTCGACCGAGCTGAGTGCCGTCGTCAGTTTCCTGACTACCTGTCTGATACGCTTCCTCGCCGTGCGCTATCATCTTTCCCTTCCTGTCTTGAACGAAAAAAAATAAGAAACATAAATGGCAAACCGAAAACAAAACCTACCCGTAGACAATATCTACGGCCATCTTCAGCCTCAGGCTACCGACGTTGAGAGAGCAGTGCTGGGCGCACTGATGATCGACAAGGACGCTTACGCCATCGTGTGTGAGACCCTACGACCTGAGAGCTTCTACGAGCCCCGTAACCAGATGATCTATGCCGCTATCATGGAACTGAGTATGGCGGAGAAACCCGTTGATATTCTGACGGTGACCGAGCAGTTGGCGAAGATGGGCAATCTGGAGGAAGTGGGCGGACCCGGCTATGTGGCCGAACTGAGCTCGCGCGTCGCCTCATCAGCCAATATCGAATATCATGCCAACATTGTGGCACAAAAGTCGCTGGCCAGACAGCTGATATCCTTCGCCAGTGTCATCGAGACGAAAGCCTTCGACGAGACGATCGACGTGGAGGATCTGATGCAGGAGGCCGAAGGTTCGCTGTTCGAGCTCTCGCAGCGGAATATGAAGAAGGACTATACGGCCATCGATCCAGTCATCTCGCAGGCTCTGAAAGTGATTCAGGCCGCAGCTGCCAATACCGACGGACTGACGGGCGTGTCGACCGGTTACTATAAGCTCGACGACATCACCAGCGGCTGGCAGGCTTCCGACCTCGTGATCATCGCCGGACGTCCTGCGATGGGTAAGACCTCGTTTGCCCTCTCGATGGCGAAGAACATTGCCGCCGACCTGCACATTCCGATGGCTTTCTTCTCACTCGAAATGTCGAACGTTCAGCTCGTGAACCGACTGATCTCCAACTGTTGCGAGATTCAGGGTTCGAAGATTCTGAACGGACAGCTTCAGCGCGATGAGTGGGAACGGCTCGACAAACGGATCAACAACCTGTTGGGTGCTCCGCTCTATATCGACGACACACCTGGCCTCTCTGTATTCGAGCTTCGTACGAAAGCGCGCCGACTGGTGCGTGAGCACGGCGTGAAGCTCATCATGATCGACTATCTTCAGCTGATGAATGCCAACGGCATGCGCTTCAGCAGTCGCCAGGAAGAGGTCTCCACCATCTCGCGCTCGCTGAAAGGACTGGCGAAGGAACTGGATATTCCCATTCTGGCATTGAGTCAGCTGAACCGTGGTGTCGAGGCGCGTGAGGGTCTGGAAGGCAAGCGTCCGCAACTATCTGACCTCCGTGAATCGGGTGCCATCGAGCAGGATGCCGATATGGTGATCTTCGTTCACCGTCCAGAGTATTACCATATCTATCAGGACGACAACGGACGTGACCTGCATGGTATGGCGCAGATCATTATTGCCAAGCACCGTAAGGGAGCCACAGGCGACGTGCTGTTGACCTTCAGGGGTGAATACACACGTTTTGAGAATCCTGAGGACAAGAATCTCGGCAACCGTCCACCGATGGGAGGTGGAGAGATCCTCGGTTCCAAGGTCAATGGAGACAACAATATGCCGCCCGACTTGGATGGGTATGATCCCTTCGGCGGTGGCACGCCCATTCCACCTCCTTCAGGCAACGGACCATTGCCGTTCTAAATAAGTGTTATGAGCAAAATAAAACTCCCGTTCATTTGAGCGGGAGTTTATGTAAGTCATTATCTGTATTTCTCGATGAGGGCGTCTGCTTGGGTGTTACCCATATCCTTCGCCTTCTGGAGGTTCGGAATACCATCCTGTTTGTTGCCCTTCAGACACTGGGCTAGACCGAGGAAGAGATAGCCGTCGCTGTCGTCGGGATTGATGGCGATGCTCTCTTGGGCTGTGGATATGGCGTCATCGATGAGACCGACCCTGACTTGAAGAGAAGCTTTCTCTGCGTAGTAGAACGTCTCCTGCGGATTGATCTGGATGGCGCGGTTGATGTCGTTGAGAGCCTGCTGGTAGAGCCGTCCCTGAATCTCCGTCTGGTGACGCACGTAGTAGAAGTTGTCGTTGACGGAGGCCTTCATCAGTTCCTCGTAGTCGTTCATATCGTTGACTGCATCGCGGAATTTGCCGGCATTGCGGCGCGCCTCTGCTCTGGACCAGAGATAAGGTGCAGCCTCCTTCAGGTAGGGACGTGAGAAGGTGGCCATCGTGCTGTCCATCAACGCGAGCATCGCGGTAGTGTCGCCTGCCATCTCCTTACACCTTGCGGCGCTGAAGAAGATGTCGGCACTGCGTAGCTCAGACGTGGTGAGAGACTGGAAGATATTGAAGGCCTCGTCGTACTGCTTCTGGGCATAGAGGATGTTGGCCTCCAGTTGTCTGTAAGTGGGCTGAGGGTTGGCGGCGTTGGCCTCGCGGACCAGTGTCAGTGCCTTGTCCAGACTCCAGTTGGCGTAGGGCAGGCTGCTCTGGTAGATCTCCTTGTTATAGATCAGGCGGGCATATTGAAACTGGGCATCGTCTTTTTTGTCAGCCACCTTGAGGGCCTGTTCCATATCGCGTTCGGCTTTGGTGAAGTCACCTGAGGCACATTCCTGTTGAGCGCGGTAGACATAGCCGTCGGGAGCATCAGGAAACTGACGGATGAAATCCTCGATCATGGCAGTATAGGTGACGGAGTCGGTCTGTGAGGCGGCAAGGAAGAGCATGAGGGTGGCCTCATTCTTGTTGACGGGAAGCTCCTTCTTGATCAGTGTAAGCTTGAGCGACGGGTCGTTCAGATTCATGGCAACCGCTTTCAGCGAGTCGGCAAAAGTGGCGCTGACGGCATAGCTGAGCGTATCCTTTTCCGAGGCAGGCTGTTGCATCATGCCGATCACCTCACCGGCATCATTGAACAGCGGGCAGCTGACAGTATTCTCGGGCATCGTCATAGCGACGGTGTAGTAGGTGTAGTCGTTCTGGAAGGTCTCTGCCTTGCGTATGGGACCGTTCTTCAGCGTCTTGACGTCAAGGTATGGAAGTAGCCACGCATTGCTGCCGACGGGTGCGGCTGCTGATGCGACGGAAAGGGGCTGGCTCTTGCCTTCGACGCGGAACTTCACCACGTCGTACATATCGTTGACACCGATGATGCCGACTACTGGCAACTCCTTGCCTTGTGCATCGATGATGATGGCGCGCGAGGCTCCCTTGAATGGGGTGTAGTTACTGATAGCCTCACCGTTTGTACCCGTGAAGAAACCGTTGCTGCTGCCGATCATGGATCCGTTGGCATCGAAGGTCTTCAGGGTGAATACCGACTTCGTGGCTTTCTTTACCCACGAAGGCTGGGCAAAGGAAGCGAGAATTGACAGGTGAAAGGCGAAAAATATAAGGAGAATTCGTTTCATTATTATGAACCTTAAATGTTTAAACTTCAATTATTTATCTTCAATAGTTGTCTGGCGTTCTGAATGGCGGCGTCCGACACGTCACTGCCGCTGAGCATCTGGGCGATCTCTGTGATACGCTCATCGGCAGTGAGTTGTCTCATCCGACTGACGGTGCCTTTAGCCGTCTCTTTCTTCTCCACCTTGTAGTGGGCGCTGCCGAGTGCAGCAATCTGTGGCAGGTGGGTGATGCTGATCACCTGTCGCTCGTGTCCGCCCATCTCCTGCATGATCTGTGCCATCTGTTCGGCGATCTTGCCGCTGACACCGGTATCGATCTCGTCGAAGATGATGGTGGGCAGTTTCACGGCACCGCTGATCATGGCTTTCAGCGAGAGCATCACGCGGGCGATCTCACCGCCGGAAGCAACCTGAGAAACGGGCTGGAGTGGGGTGGAAGTGTTGGCACTGAAGAGGAAGCAGATCTTATCCTGTCCGCTATGGCCGAGGGATTCTTGTTCAGTCAGGATGTTGAAGCGGACATTGGGCATGCCTAAGGGTACGAGTCTCGTCTGCATCTCCTTTTCAATCTGTCGGGCGGCCTTGGTGCGCAGTTGGGTAAGTGTGTCGGCTTGTTTCTGGCATTGGGCTTTCAGCTGCCGGCATTCGGTCTCCAAGTCAGCAAGAGTCTCGTCGCTGTTTTCAATATGGTCGAGCTGTAGTTTGAGTTCGTCGCGCTTACTGATGAGTTCTTCTACGGTATCAACACGGTATTTCTTCTCGAGGTCGTAGAGACGGTCAAGGCGGTTGTTCACGCTGTCAAGCTCGGCTGGGTCGAAGTCCACGCGCTCCAGTCGGCTGCTGATCTCCTGAGCCAGATCCTTCAGCTCGATATAACTGCTGTCGAGACGCTCGGTGAATTCTTCTGCATCTGGGAAGACCCGTTCGATGCCTCTCAGCGCAGAGAGAGCATTGCGGAGAGAGCCCACGACACCGGTTCCCTCGGCAGATAGGGCGTTGTCGGCTGTATAGAGGGCGCTCTTGATGTCCTCAGAATGGGTCATCGTGTCGCTCTTCTGTTCCAGTTCTTCCTGTTCGCCTTCTGTGAGGTTGGCATTGGTCAGCTCCTGATACTGGAACTGCAGGAATTCCAGATTCTGGCGGTTGCGCTCAATGTCTTCCTTCATGTCGGCCAGTTTTCTGGTAGTAGCATGATACTGGGCATAGGTCTGACGGTAGACAGCGAGCGGTTTGGCATCGTCGGCGATGATGTCGACCACATTCAACTGGAAGTCCTGTTTGTTGAGCAACAGGTTCTGATGCTGGGAGTGAACGTCGACCAGCTGTTCGCCCAGTTCCTTCAACATAGAGAGCGGTACGGGCGTATCGTTGATGAAGGCACGGCTCTTGCCTGCTGCTGTCAGTTCACGGCGTATGATACAGTCGGTCGGATCGTACTCGATGTCGTTCTCCTTGAAGAAATCCTCCATACCGTAGCGCGATAGGTCGAAGTGGGCCTCGATGACACACTTGTCGGCACCTTGCTTCAATGTCTTTGAGTCGGCGCGCTGTCCAAGAAGCAGACCGATGGCTCCGAGGACGATGCTCTTGCCCGCTCCGGTCTCGCCAGTGATGACAGAGAAGCCGCTGTAGAGGTCGATGTCGAGTTCGTCGATCAGTGTGAAGTTCTTGATGTATAGTCTTTTTAGCATATTCGGGTATTTCTAGTTTTTTATCGTGTCCCAAGCGTTGCTCTGCGAGGCATTGATGGCCATGAGAAGCTCGTAGATACGCTCTTTCTCCTTCTGTGTGCCCTTGCCTTTGTAGATGTTCGTCAGCTCATCCTTCTTATAGTCAGTCCAGATCTGGGGTAGCAGGCTCAATGGCTTGTCTTCATGGGCTTTCTTCAGGTTGCTCTCCAAGGCATTGGAGATTTCCGTCCTGCCGCGTTCAGCGTTGTTGGCCATCTCGTCGAGTCCTTTCCGGTAGTAGTCATACTGCAGCTGACGGAAAGGCTTCATACCTTCGTCGAGGTAGTCGTTGATGATGGCAAAGCGGTTGCGGTCGTCCTCAAACGGTTTCCATCCAGGAAAACCGAGATTCTGGGCGTTGTTGACGAGGTACATGCACTGTTGAAGGATATCAGTGCCTCCTGTCGGCGCAAAACTGTCGAGGTCGAGACCGATGATGAGGTAGGCATAATAGGCGAGAAGAGCAGTCAGTTGGTTGTCAACGTTCTCGTCCATGAAGTTCAGCTGGTCGAACTGCTGGAACTCGAAGTTGAAACTCGCGTCCCTATTATTATATAAGGTGGAGGTGTAGGCCGAATTAAACACCGGTCGGTTGGCCTGTACCAAGGCCGTACACTCGAAGCGGTTCTCCTCTCTGACGTACTTGCTGACCGTGAGACTCAAGTTACACTGGATGCGCTCGTTCTTCTGGAATTGGAGGGCGGTCCACTGGCGCTCGTTCACGAACTGCTCGATGGTCTGCTGCAGGTTTTCGAACACGCTGACGTCGGTGCCCTGTATTTGGCTGTGGTTGATGGTCACCTTCATCTGCAGCTCTTGGGCCTTTAGATGGCAAAATGACAAATGACAAATGATAAATGATAAAACTATCAGCAATCTCCTGGCAGATGTTAATCCCAGTCGTGTGTCCATTGTCTGTAACTTGTTTATCATTTATCACTCGTCATTCTGCGTAGCGCCTTATCGTAGCGCCTGGGCCTCGCGCAGACGGATCCGCGTGAGCACCTGTTTCGTGTTATAGGTGAAGTCGCCCGACAGGATCCAGCTGTAGTAGCCTGGATCGATATGGAGCACGTCGGCCACAGGCAGTCCCTTGTGCTTGCCGAAGTTGAATACTTCCGTCAGTTTCGGGTTACCGTCCTCGCCGAGCACGGGGTTACCGTTTTTGTCCTTCACCTCTCCCCATACGATACGACCGGCAAAGTCTACGTTCTTGTTCATTTTCGAGAACTCAGCCAGTTTGTCCATATCGTTCTCCAGCACCTTCTCGGGATCCTCGTTCGCGCCAGGAGCATATTTGTCAAGTTCACCCATCAGAACGCGGTAGGTGGCTTCTGTATCCTGATCGGCACGGTGCGCCTCGAAGTCTTCCTCCATCTTCCGTCCGCAGTAGAACTTATAGGCGGCAGCCAGGTTCCGGCGCTCCATCTTCCTGAAGATGGTACAGGCGTCGATCAGACGGCACTTGGAGAAGTCGAAGTCGATGCCTGCCCTCAGAAACTCCTCAGCAAGCAGAGGAATGTCGAAGTTGTTCGAGTTGAAGCCGGCAAAGTCACAGCCAGTGAACTTATCAGCGAATGTCTTGGCAAGCTGCTTGAAGGTAGGCTTGTCTTTCACATCCTCATTAGTGATACCTGTCAGCTGAGTGATAATCGGCTCGATGGGCTTTTCGGGATTGATCAGCTCGTCGCCACGTTTCTCCTCACCATTGGGGTGTACCTTGATATAGGATATCTGGATGACGCGATCCTTCACCAAATCAAGTCCGGTCGTCTCCAGATCGAAGATAACCAGCGGTTTTGTCAGATTCAGTTTCATCGCTTAATCGTTGATTAGCATGGGCATCATGAGCATCAGCACATCCTGGTTCTCAGGCTGCTCAGAGGGCAGCACCAGACCGGCGCGGCTGGGATCAGCCAATTGGATAATCACTTCCTCACAATCGAAGTTGCTCAGCACTTCTATGAACGACGAGCCCTTGAATCCGATAGACATGGGCTTACCATTGTATTCGCAACTCATACGCTCGGTGGCAGTCTTAGAGAAGTCGTAGTCCTCTGCGTCAAGCTGGAGTGTTGAACCTTCCACGTGGAAACGAATCAGGTTGCTCGAGTCGTTGGCGAAAGGCTGTACACGACGGAGGGCGGCCAGCAGACCGAGACGATCCACCTGGAGCTCGTTCGGATTATTCTGCGGAATCACAGAGTTATAGTTCGGATAGCGACCCTCTATCAGACGGCACTGAAGGGTACCGTCGCCATAGTTGATCTCAGCATTGCGCTCATCAAAGCGGATAACGACATCGCCGCCATCCTTACCCAGCAGGTTCTTCAGCAGTGTTGCAGGCTTCTTGGGCAGGATGAATGCAGCGGGCTGGTCGCTCTTGATGGTGAACACTTTGCTGCGCACCAGCTTGTGACCGTCACTGGCTACAACGGCCAGACAGTCGGGTGTCAGGTCGAAGTAGATACCATTCATCACGGGACGCAACTCGTCCTGTGCTGTAGCGAAGATCGAGCGGTTGATATTCTCGGCAAGGGTGAGGTTGGGGATGGTGATGACTTTGGCATAGTCGTTGACTGGCTGTGCCATAGGGAACTCATCGGCATTCTCAATGGGCAGGCTGAACATACCGTTCTGATATGATATCTTCACGATGTTCTGCTCCTGGTTCACGTCGAATGTAATGGGCTGCTCGGAGAATCCCTTTACAGCTTCCAACAGGTCGTGGTTGCCAATGGCAAAGCGGCAGGCTCCGTCGCTGTCGATCAGATCCATTTGGGTCTTCATCATGTTTTCGCTGTCGGATGCCGTCAGTCGCAGGACGCTGTCACTGATTTCGAACACGAAGTCGCCGAGGATGGGCAGGGCGTTCTTGCTGTTAATCACTCTCGAGAGTGCAGAGAGCTTTGCGCTCAGTGCGGTGCTTGATAATGTAAATCTCATTGTTATTATAGTTCGTTTGTTCTTAATTACATATTATATAATTGGGACAAAAGTACAAAAAAACGTTGTAATGAACAAAATATTCGGCAAAAAATTGTGTGATTCAAACTATTTTTAGTAATTTCGCCACGTGAAAACGAAAAAATCAACAAATAGAAACATTTTAAGTTATGGAATTAACAGGAAGAATCATTGCCGTTATGGCAGCACAGAGCGGCGTTTCTGCTCGCACAGGTAACAATTGGATGTCTCAGGAATATGTCATCGAGGTACCGGGTCAGTATCCCCGTCGTTGTATGTTCCGTCTTTTCGGAGAGGACCGTATCAAGCAATTCAATATCCAGCAGGGTGAGGATCTCACCATCCAGTTCGATATCGATGCCCATGAGTACAATGGCCGTTGGTTCAACGAGATCCGTGCCTACAACGTGGTTCGTGGTCAGCAGCCAGTGGCTGCAGCTCCCGTAGGCGCTCCTCAGGCAGCCCCGTTCCCACCGGCTGGTGGTGCCACGGCTCCGTTCCCTCCTGCACAGGAACCTGCCTCTGAAGGCTCAACCGACGATCTGCCCTTCTGATTGTCAGTTATGCAGTTACGAAATCACCCCGTCAAAAATGGCGGGGTGATTATTTTTTGTTAGCCGTTCATCGACATGAGGAATTCCTCGTTGGAACGGGTTGTTACCAAACGGTCTCGGATGGTGTTCATGGCCTCGATAGGATTCATCTCGGCAATGAACTTGCGGATGATCCACATGCGGTTGAGTGTGGTCTCATCATGCAGCAGATCGTCGCGACGAGTAGAGGACAGCACCAGGTCGATGGCTGGGAAGATACGTTTGTTGGAGAGCGAGCGGTTAAGCTGTATCTCAGAGTTACCTGTACCCTTGAACTCCTCAAAAATCACCTCATCCATCTTAGAACCGGTATCAACCAGAGCTGTTGCGATAATCGTCAGTGAACCACCGCCTTCGATGTTACGCGCGGCACCGAAGAAACGCTTCGGCTTCTGCAGGGCATTGGCATCGACACCACCAGTGAGCACCTTACCTGAAGCAGGAGACGTCGTATTGTAGGCACGTGCCAGACGGGTGATGGAGTCGAGGAAGATGACGACATCGTGTCCACATTCAACCATACGCTTGGCTTTCTCAAGCACAATGCCTGCAATCTTGACATGACGCTCAGCCGGCTCGTCAAAGGTAGAAGCAATGACCTCGGCATCAACGGTACGTGCCATATCGGTCACCTCCTCAGGACGCTCGTCGATGAGCAGCATCATGATGTAGGCTTCTGGATGGTTGGCAGCGATGGCATTGGCGATGTCCTTCATGAGAACGGTCTTACCGGTCTTCGGCTGGGCCACAATCAAGGCACGCTGACCCTTACCGATCGGAGAGAAGAGGTCAACAATACGAACACTGGGATTTGTGGTGGCCCTGTCGCCGCAAAGTGTGAACTTCTCCTCAGGGAAGAGAGGTGTAAGGTGTTCGAATGCCACACGGTCACGTACTTCTGAAGGCTCACGGCCGTTGATCGACTTCACCGTTGTCATCGCAAAGTACTTCTCGCTCTCGTGAGGAGGACGAACGGTGCACTCCACAACATCACCTGTCTTCAGACCATATTTCTTGATTTGCTGAGGAGATACGTAGATGTCATCAGGAGATGAGAGGTAGTTATAGTCGGAGCTGCGGAGGAATCCGTAGCCATCAGTGAGACACTCCAGTACACCGTTGCCTGTGATGATATCTGCGAAATCGTATTTCGGCGCATTCTGCTGACGACCAGCTGCAGCCTCATTGGCCTGACTCTGTTGGACGATAGGACGGTCGAAGATGTCAAGTGTCGGAGTGGCACCCTGATCTTCAATTGGTATGTCGAGCATCGTGATGAAGTCTGTTCCATCGCCTGGGTCACCAAGCCAGACACCATTCTCATCCACTTCGTCGGTCTCTACTGAGACACTCTCCGGCATAGGCTGTTCCTTACGGTTTGCCATCTTCTCACGGAGCTGTTCAATAGCGTTTGTCTCCACATCAGAGGACAGGTCAGAAAAACCTGCAGCCTCAGGGACGATGTCCGACAGATCGTCGGTCTGCTCCACAGGTTGTTCAGCAGCAAGTTCTGCCTCTTTCTCTGCCTTGGTCTTCCTGCCACGACGCTTGGGCGCAGGCTCAGCCTCTACAACAGGCTCCTCGTCCTGCTTATCCTCCGCTGGTGCAGCTGGAAGGTCGTTGAAAAGCGAAGGTGCTTCTGTCTTTTTCTTGCGTTTACCCTTCGTATCAAGATTCTCACCGTCATTACCTGTCACAGTATAGACTTTGCTCGTATCCTTTTTGGCAATACGTGTTCTCTTTCGCTTGGGAGATTCATCTGCCGAAGCACTGGATTCGGCGGCCTTGTCGAGAATGGCATAGACCACGTCTTCCATCTGGTCGTTGGGAGTCACTTTGATTCCCAGCTGATCTGCTATACCCACCAACTGGGGTATATCCATAGATTCTAATTCTTCTTTAGTATACATAAATACAATGATGATTTCTGATTTGTATTCAAAAATATGATTGGAAATGCTTCACGGACGGAAGCATTGTTTTGAAAAACGATGCAAAGGTAGTGATTATTTCCGAATTCACCAAATAATTTCGGGAAAAATTCGTAACTTTGCAGCGAAATTTTAATAAATATGGAAATTAAGAACGCAGAATTCACGCTCAGTGCCCCTATGGAGTCGATGTGCCCGAAGGACAATAAGCCAGAATATGCCTTTATCGGAAGGTCGAATGTCGGTAAGTCAAGTCTTATTAACATGCTTACTAACCATAGTAAACTGGCAAAGACTTCGGCAACACCTGGAAAGACTCTGCTTATCAATCATTTCCTGATTAACAGAGAGTGGTATCTTGTTGACCTGCCTGGCTATGGCTTTGCCAAGCGATCGAAGAAGGAGGTGATGAAGTTGGAACAGATGATCAATGGCTACATTCTGCAAAGGGAACAGCTGGTGAACGTATTTCTCTTGGTCGACATCAGACTTGCCCCTCAGAAGATCGACCTCGAGTTCATCCAGTGGCTGGGAACCAGCAGCGTGCCGTTTGCCATTGTCTTCACAAAGGCTGATAAGCTCTCTGTGGCGAAAGTCAACCAGAACGTTGAAGCTTACAAGAAAGTTCTGAGTGAGACGTGGGAAGAGCTGCCTCCGATCTTCATTACTTCTTCGTCGAAGAAACAGGGTAGGGACGAGGTGCTTGACTATATAGAGAGAATCAATAAGGAGTTGAAGGCATGACACCATATTTAGATGTTCAGAATCTGTCTAAGTCGTTCGGGTCGCTCATTCTGTTTGAGCATATCAGCTTTTCCATTGCCGAAGGGCAGAAGGTAGGACTGATAGCGAAGAATGGTACCGGCAAGACAACGCTTCTCTCCATCCTTTCTGGCAGTGAGGGCTATGACTCAGGTGAGATCATCTTCAGACGTGACCTGAGGGTGGGCATGCTCGAACAGGCTCCTGTCTTTGACCCCAAGGAAAGCGTGTTGGATGCCTGTTTCAATCATCAGGGGGACCCGGAGAAGGTATTGAAGGCCAAACAGATTCTGACACAGTTGAAGATCAGTGACCTGCAGCAGCCAATGGGACAATTGAGCGGTGGTCAGCAAAAACGTGTGGCTTTAGCCAATGTACTGATCACAGACCCCGACCTACTGATTCTCGACGAGCCTACGAATCATCTTGACCTGGAGATGATTGAGTGGCTGGAGGGTTTTCTGAAACGTGGGAACAAGACACTGCTGATGGTCACACACGACCGCTTCTTTCTGGACAGGGTCTGCACGATCATCATGGAACTGGACGATCAGACCATCTATACCTATCGCGGCAATTACAGCTATTATCTGGAAAAACGACAGGAGAGGATTGACAACCGCAGGGCAGAGATTGCCCGTGCGAACAATCTCTACAGGACAGAGCTGGAATGGATGCGCAGGATGCCTCAGGCCCGTGGGCACAAGGCCCGCTATCGGGAGGAGGCTTTCTATGAACTGGAGAAAATCGCCAAGCAACGTATTGAGGAACGGCAGATCCGTCTGAAGTCGAGAAACGTGTATATCGGGAGTAAGATCTTTGAATGCCAATATGTGTCGAAAGCCTTCGACGAGAAAGTGATATTAAAGGATTTCTATTACAATTTCTCCCGTTTCGAGAAGATGGGAATCGTGGGCAATAACGGTACAGGAAAGACAACGTTCATCAAGATGCTCTTGGGAATGATGCCATTGGATAGCGGACGCTTTGATATTGGCGACACCGTCCGATTCGGCTATTTCTCACAGGAGGGACTACAGTTTGACGAAAGCATGAAGGTGATCGATGTGGTCAGGAATATAGCCGAATACATCGACATGGGAGGTGGCAAACACTTCTCTGCTTCACAGTTCCTACAGTATTTCCTCTTCTCTCCTGAACAGCAGCACAACTATGTGTATAAGCTCTCTGGCGGTGAAAGACGGAAGTTGCACCTCTGTACGGTCTTGATGAAGAATCCGAACTTCCTCGTGCTCGACGAGCCGACCAATGATCTTGATATTGTGACGCTCCAGATTCTGGAGGAGTATTTGCAAGATTTCCCGGGATGTGTCATCGTGGTGAGTCACGACCGCTATTTCATGGATAAGGTGGTGGATCATCTGCTGGTATTCAAAGGCAATGGGGAGATCAAGGACTTCCCAGGCAACTACACCCAATACCGGGAGTGGATTTCGCTTCAGTCGACAGAGAGTCCTAAAGAGACGAAGGAGGTCAAGGAACCCAAGGATCTCAAGGACAACAGGGAGGTTAAGGAAGGCAGGAGAAAGTTCTCGTATAAGGAGAAACGTGAGTTCGAACAGCTGGAGAAGGAAATAGCTGCGCTTGAGGAAGAACAGCGGCAGTTGGAAACAGCCTTGTGCAGTGGCAGTCTGACAGTGGAAGAGTTGACCGAGAAGAGTAAGCGCCTCCCGGTGTTGAAAGACAAGTTGGATGAAAAGTCCATGCGATGGCTGGAACTGAGTGAAATTGAAAATTAAAGATTGAAATATGATACAACAGACCTATCCGTCACAGTTGCTTGAAAAGGCGGTATCGGAGTTTGCCAAACTGCCTGGCATCGGCCGTAAGACGGCCTTAAGGCTTGTGCTCTGGATGCTGCGTCAGGACAATGCCGATATTGAACAGTTCGCCGAAGCTATTCAGGAACTGAAGCATGAGGTGAAATACTGTCAGAAATGTCATAATATCAGCGATACTGACGTGTGTCCCATCTGCTCAGATGCACGGAGGGATCATTTCACCGTCTGTGTGGTTGAGAACATACAGGACGTGATGGCTATCGAGAACACCCAGCAGTATCACGGACTTTATCATGTGCTGGGAGGCATCATCTCACCGATGGATGGCATTGGGCCTCACGACATCGAGATCGACTCTCTGGTGAAGAGGGTCGGCGAGGAAGACGTCAAGGAGGTGATTCTCGCCCTGAGTCCCACGATGGAGGGTGATACCACCAATTTCTATATCTATAGGAAACTGTCCGCTTCTGGAGTCAAGATCAGTGTGATAGCCAGAGGCGTGGCTGTCGGCAATGAACTGGAATATGCTGATGAGGTCACACTGGGCCGATCTATTATTAACCGTACTTTATTTGAAGAGAAATGATGAAGAGAACGCAAACCGTATTATTGGCATTTTACATCCTTGCGATTATTGTATGTGTCATGTTGGTTGTCTTTTACGAGACAGAGTTGTTGCCAACTGGTGTGATGGCCTCTGACAAACAGTCGGAGTTCCTCTTGACAACGCTGATGGAACTTGTTACACTGGGTGGTATCTTCCTGGCTCTGCGCTTGTTCAAGTTTAAGAAGGTGCATCAGATCCTATGCAGCCATAGGGCTCCTGCCCTGATGAAGTTGGGCATGCTCAGACTGTCGCTCCTGCTGATTCCGATGCAGGTTAACACCTTATTATATTATTTATATATGAACCCCGCATTCGGCTACATGGCCATTATCCTGTTGCTTTGCCTGCCGTTTGTCTATCCAAGCATGAACCGTTGTCTCGACGAGACCACTGAAGAAGAATGAGACTTAGCATCGTCATTGTCAGTTACAATGTCCGCCCTTATTTGGAGCAATGTCTCCAGAGCGTACAGAAAGCCATCGAAGGGATCGTGGCTGAGGTCTTCGTGGTGGACAATCATTCCGACGACGACAGCGTGGTGACTGTCAGGGACCATTATCCTTGGGTTTGTCTGATTGAGAATCAGGAGAATCTGGGCTTTGCCCGTGCCAACAATCTGGCCATACGTCAGGCGCTGGGAGAATATGTCCTGTTGTTGAATCCTGATACTGTGGTCGAGGATGCTACACTCAGTCAGGTACTGGAATTCATGGATGGTCATCCTCAGGCTGGTGGCGCAGGTGTCATGATGCACAACGCCGATGGCTCTCTGGCTCCAGAGTCACGCCGCGCCCTGCCGACACCGTGGGTGGCGTGTCTGAAGATGCTGGGATTCAGCAAACGCTATTATATGAGTCATCTGCCTTGGGACCGTCCGGGAAAGATCGAGGTCATTAGTGGTGCCTTCTGCTTCCTCAGGAAGAAAGCGTTGGATGAGATCGGACTGCTCGACGAGGACTTTTTCATGTATGGTGAGGATATCGACCTTTCCTTCCGGCTGTTGAAAAGCGGGTGGGAGAATTGGTATCTGCCGTATTCCATCATTCACTTCAAGGGGAAATCCACGCAGAAATCCGATTACCGCTATGTCCACATCTTCTATCAGGCCATGCTGATCTTCTTCCGCAAACACTACAGTCATCTGAGTATCATCTATACGCTGCCAGTCAAGATGGCCATCTATTTCCGTGCCTCTATTGCGCTGACGGATATCCTACGTAAAAAACTTCACTTATGAAAACAAACTTACCCCTTGTCACATTAAGGGCCATTGAGCCGGAAGACCTCGATTTGCTCTACAGGATTGAGAATGACAGGAACCTGTGGAATGTAGGTGCAACCAACGTGCCTTATTCCCGTTATACGCTGCACGACTATATCGCCAATGCCGCTGACGACATCTATGTCGACCATCAGGTGAGAATGATGATCGAAAACGCTGGGGGTGAAATCGTAGGCATCATCGACATCGTGAACTTCGATCCGGGCAACTGTCGTGCAGAGGTGGGACTGATCATCCTCGATGCCTTCCGGAGAAAAGGCTATGGCAGCAGCGCCCTGAAGCAGATTGAACAATATGCGCTGAACGTGCTGCATCTGCATCAGCTCTTCGTCTTCGCCGACATTAAGAACGAGGCATCCGTCAACCTTTTCAAGAGCATGGGCTATCAGGAATCTGCCCAGATTAAAGATTGGCTGTATGATGGCAGGGAATACCATGATGCCATGTTGATGCAATTGCTGTTTTAAGAGAAAAAACATGATTCCATCAAAAAAGTCTCAAAAATATTTTGTGGTTTCGGAAATTATTACTACCTTTGCACCCGCTAATAAGAAAGAGAACTTTCTGGTGCGTTAGTTCAGTAGGTTAGAATGCCTGCCTGTCACGCAGGAGGTCACGAGTTCGAATCTCGTACGCACCGCACTTTTTTTTCATTCGTTCCATATAATTGGTGCGTTAGTTCAGTAGGTTAGAATGCCTGCCTGTCACGCAGGAGGTCACGAGTTCGAATCTCGTACGCACCGCAAAAGCTTATCGGATACATATTCCGGTGAGCTTTTTGTTTATGTTAGATTTTTTGAGATTTTTTCGTCATTTTGTTTGTATAATCCGAATTAATTTGTAATTTTGCAGCCAAAAATACTAAATTGATGACATAACGATATTTTTATATGTGTGGAATAGTAGGTTATATCGGTCAAAAGGAAGCCTTTCCGATCTTGATAAAAGGCCTCAGAAGACTTGAGTATCGTGGCTACGACTCAGCTGGTGTAGCACTCATTAACGACAATGGCGACTTGAATGTCTACAAGTCGAAAGGTAAAGTGGATAATCTCTGTGATTACTGTTCTGACAAGAATGTGAGCGGAACCATCGGCATAGCCCATACCCGTTGGGCTACCCACGGGGAACCTTCGTCACGTAATGCCCATCCCCATTATTCTCAGAGCCATAACCTCGCCATTATTCATAACGGCATCATCGAGAACTATGCCGATCTGAAGGCAAAACTGAAGGCCAAGGGTGTAATCTTCGTTTCAGATACGGATACAGAGGTGCTCGTGCAACTGATAGAATACATCATGGTACATAAACAGCTGGATCTGTTGACGGCTGTTCAGGTGGCTCTTTATCAGGTGATCGGTGCCTATGCCATTGCTGTACTTGACAAGCGCAATCCCAATGAGATCATTGCTGCACGTAAGCAGAGTCCATTGGTGGTGGGTATTGGCGAGAACGAGTTTTTCTTAGGCTCTGATGCCAGTCCTATTGTCGAATATACCGACAAGGTGGTGTATCTGGAAGACGGCAATATCGCCGTGATCCGCCGTGGGAAGGAGTTGAAGGTGGTGAGCATCCTGGGTGAAGAACAGGAACTGACGGTGAAGACCGTCGACATCGATCTTGGACAGATTGAAAAGGGTGGTTTCCCGCATTTCATGCTGAAGGAAATCTTTGAGCAGCCGGAATGTCTGACTAACTGTATGAGGGGTCGAGTCAACCTCGAATCAGACCATGTAACGCTCTCTGCCTTAATCGATTACCGTAGACAGATGCTTAGCGCAAAAAGAGTGGTTATCGTGGCTTGTGGTACGTCATGGCACGCTGGACTGATAGGCAAGCAGATTATAGAATCGCTGGTGCGCATACCTGTCGAAGTGGAATATGCCAGTGAGTTCCGTTACCGTAACCCGGTTGTCGGAAAAGACGACGTCGTGGTGGCTATCTCACAAAGTGGTGAGACGGCCGACACTTTGGCTGCCGTCCAACTGGCCAAACAGAAAGGTGCTTTCATCTATGGTATCTGTAACGCCATCGGTTCGTCGATTCCACGTGCCACAGATACGGGAACCTATATTCACGTCGGTCCTGAGATCGGCGTGGCGTCCACGAAGGCTTTCACCGGACAGGTGACAGTTCTGACGATGATTGCGCTGGCAATGGGTGAGGCCAAGGGTACCATCGACCGTCAGGAATATCTGCGGATTGTGAAGGGGCTCAGTGAGATTCCTGACAAGATCCGTGAGGTGTTGAAGACTAATGACAAGGTGGCCGACCTTGCCCGTATCTTCACCTATGCGCACAATTTCTTGTATCTCGGCCGAGGCTATTCTTATCCCGTCGCCTTGGAAGGTGCCCTGAAACTGAAAGAGATTTCCTATATCCATGCCGAAGGCTATCCTGCCGCAGAGATGAAACACGGACCGATTGCCCTGATTGACTCTGACATGCCGGTGGTGGTGATTGCCACGCATAATGCCATGTATGAGAAGGTGCTGTCCAACATTCAAGAGATCAAGGCCCGTCAGGGTAAGGTGATCGCACTGGTGTCAAAGGGCGATGATACCATCTCGAAGATAGCCGACGAGGTGATTGAACTGCCCGATGTCATGGAGTGCCTCGAACCCTTGGTGGCTACCATTCCGTTGCAGCTCCTGGCTTATCACGTCGCTGTCTGCAAGGGCAAGAATGTGGATCAGCCCAGAAACCTGGCTAAGTCGGTTACTGTTGAGTAAAAACGGCGAAAATGGCGCTATTGGCCTCTTTTGAGGGCATTTTTAAGTCAGGAATAGGATGAAATGCGAAAAAATGATGCAATAATTTGGATAATTCAAAAGAATGCATTATATTTGCAAACGAATATTAAAGCTAAGCTTGTGTAATAATGGACGCAGTAGAGACCTTGGAGTCACAAATAACCCGAAGTGAGTATAAGATACTCATTGTCGATGATGTCGTCAGCAATGTTCTGTTGCTGAAGATCTTGTTGACGAATGAGAAATTCCAGGTTTGTACGGCCAATAATGGAACAACCTGTATCGAGCAGGCCAGGAAAGAGCATCCCGACTTGATCCTGCTCGACGTGATGATGCCTGACATCAGCGGTTTCGACACAGCTGTTATCTTGAAGAAAGATCCGGAGACCAAGGAGATCCCCATCATCTTCCTGACTGCACTAAACACACCTGCTGACCTCGTCCATGGTTTTAAGGTGGGTGCCAGCGACTTCCTGACAAAGCCTTTCAATAAGGAGGAACTGGTGATGCGTGTCATGCAACAGATCTCACTGGTAGCTGCCAAGCGCATCATCGAGCAGCAGAATGCAGAGCTGCGTGCCACTCTGAGCAACCGTGACAAGATGTATTCCGTGATCGCCCATGACCTCCGCTCTCCCATGGCCAGCATCCGAATGGTGCTGAATCTCGTCGTGCAGTCTATGACGGAAGAACAGGTAGGTCCGGAACTTTATATGTTGCTCGACCAGGCCAACAGGGAGTCGGAAGAAGTACACGACTTGTTGGATAACCTGTTGAAGTGGACTAAGAGTCAGACGGGACGTCTGAATGTGGTGCTTCAGGATCTTGACCTGAATGAGATTATCCCGGGTGTGGTGGAGATCTTCGAGATGATTGCCCAGACCAAACATATCAAACTGGATCTTCAGACGTCGCCAACCCCGTTGGTTGTCAATGCAGACAACGATATGCTGAAAACCGTCGTTCGTAACTTCCTGTCCAACGCCATCAAGTTTTCACCCGAGAATTCAAGTATCGAAATTAAGATGGGTACCGAGGGTGACTATGCGAAGGTCAGTGTGCGGGACCACGGTGTCGGTATTGCCTCCAGCCGTATCGGCTCCATCTTCCATAAGGGAGAGACGACCTATGGCACCGGTGGTGAGGAAGGATCTGGACTTGGACTCATGCTCTGTCAGGACTTTGCACAGAAGAACGGTGGTGACTGTACCGTAGAATCCGTGGAAGGGGAGGGTAGTACCTTCAGTGTCCTCATCCCGCTAAAGAAATAATGTCTACTCCTATTTATATTATAGAAGAACAGAAACTTCGCCGTAACCTCATGCTGATAGCTGATGTTGCGGCGAAAGCCGATATAGAGATCATCCTTGCCTTCAAGGCCTTCGCACTTTGGAAGACCTTCCCCGTCTTCCGGGAATACATCCGTGCTACGACGGCCAGCTCCCTCTCGGAAGCCCGACTGGCCTTCGAACGGTTCGGGGCACCGGCACATACCTTCTCGCCTGCCTATACGGATGATGAGTTCGACGAAATAGTAGGCTATTCTTCCCATCTGACCTTCAACTCCCTGTCGCAGTATGAGCGTTTTCATACGCGTGCCAATGGCGTCTCATTAGGATTGCGCATCAATCCTGAATATTCTGAAGTCGGTACGCTTCTCTATAATCCCTGTGCCCCGGGAACACGTTTCGGCATCACATCCGACAAGTTGCCCGATGAGTTGCCTGCCGACATCGAGGGATTCCATTGCCATTGTCATTGTGAAAGCGGGGCAGACGTGTTCCAACGGACGCTCGTCCATATCGAGGACAGATTCTCCCGCTGGTTCCCGCAACTGAAATGGATCAACTTCGGCGGCGGTCATCTGATGACTCGCAAGGATTACGATGTCGACCTGCTCATCCGGATGATGCAGGCATTCCATCAGCGTTACCCTTGGCTGAAAGTGATTCTGGAACCAGGAAGTGCCTTTGCCTGGCAGACCGGGCCACTGGTTTCCCATGTGGTCGACATTGTTGAAGACAAGGGTATCAAGACTGCCATTCTCGACGTCAGTTTCACTTGTCACATGCCCGACTGTCTGGAGATGCCCTATTATCCTGAAGTGAGAGGAGCCGAACATGTGGAAGAGTCTCTGCCTGCACAGCCCCTTACTTATCGGTTAGGAGGAAACAGTTGTCTGAGTGGAGATTTCATGGCCTCCTGGCGCTTCCCAGAGGAACTGAAAGTTGGCGATGAGGTGATTTTCGAGGATATGATCCATTATACGACTGTCAAGACGAATATGTTTAATGGCATCTCCCATCCTTCTATAGGCATGCTTCATGAAGACGGTAGCCTGGAGATTCTCCGTCGTTTTGGCTATGATGACTACCTCAATCGCATGGATTAGTCCTCCTGAAAGGGCCTATTTTCGGTAAAATGGCATGTTTTTTGAAAAAAAACGTCTAAAAAGTTTGTCAGTTCCGAAAAAAGCATTACCTTTGCACTCGCATTTAGAGAAATGCTCGATTTAAAGCGGAATTTCCGCGCAAGCCGAGAGCAGAAAAAGCTCGCTTTTTTTGCCGAGGCGCCGCCGGAAAAACCGACTTTTCGAAGAAAAGGCGGAAATAGCTCAGTTGGTAGAGCACAACCTTGCCAAGGTTGGGGTCGCGGGTCCGAGTCCCGTTTTCCGCTCACATGTTGAACAAAAAAGAGTCGTTAGGGAATGGCCCTAATGGTAAAAGGCCCAGGTGGCGGAATTGGTAGACGCGCACGTTTCAGGTGCGTGTGCCGCGAGGCGTGCAGGTTCGAGTCCTGTTCTGGGCACTCTTTTTTATTCATCGTTTTTGATGGAGAGGTGGCGGAATTGGTAGACGCGCTACTTTGAGGGGGTAGTGTCAATTGCGACGTGGGAGTTCGAGTCTCCTCCTCTTCACGTTTTTGACTACAGGCGGAAATAGCTCAGTTGGTAGAGCACAACCTTGCCAAGGTTGGGGTCGCGGGTCCGAGTCCCGTTTTCCGCTCTTTTTTTATAAGGAAAACAACAATCTTTTTTCAGATGAATTTATATTTAAGATATTTTGACCGTGAAACGCTTGTTTCCAGTGCAGACGAGGCTATTGAGTTTCTTCGTTCCATTGATGAAATTGAGATGAACCCATTGTTGGAGGCCGACATCCGTGAGTATGTGGCAAGTGATGTCTTCTATCCCAAGCGTTATAAGATCCACCCCAGAGTCTATTTCATCATCATCAAGACCGAAGCAGCCACGATGCAAGACTTTAAGGAGAAGAAAGCAGTCCATCCTGTTCCAGTGAACAGTGGAGAGGGGAAAGGACAAACGCCAGTCCTTGTACGCCTGAACGAAGAGAATCCAGGCTGGTATGAGGGTATGGTCGAGTTCAAGCGCGTGCTGCTGGTTCCCGGAACAGGCAAGTACCAGTATAAGGATACGCAGTTTGTGGCCCGTGTGAAGGCCATGTCGGGCATGGATTGCTATGAGCGCATCATCGACCATCTCCGCGATCTGGTGGATGAGCGCAGCCAGTTCCCTTCGGCTAAGGGAAAGAATTTCAAGTTCCGTTATTTAGGCAAGGCAAAAGATCAGGTATATGAATAAGGTCATGTTGATTGGAAATGTCGGACAGGATCCTGAGGTGAGATATGTCGATCAGGGTGTTGCCGTGGCACGTATACGTCTGGCCACCACAGAGCGTGGCTATACACTTCAGAACGGCACGCAGGTGCCCGATCATACAGATTGGCATAATGTGATCCTCTGGAGACGTCTGGCAGAGATTGTTGAGAAATACGTCCACAAAGGCGACAAACTGTATATCGAAGGACGTATTCGCTATACGACTTACGACGACAAGCAGGGGCAGCGTCGCTATGCGACGGAGATCTGGGCCGACAACCTGGAGTTGCTCACTCCCAAGGCGCCTGCTGCCGGCACGACGGTCAACGAACCGCTTGATTCGCCGCAACCTGATAACAAACCCGGTGAGGGACTGCCGTTCTGACAATGGACTATCTTCAACAACTCTTCAGTGAGGTTCATCTGTTAGCTCCTTCGATGGGGGCTATTGTCTCGGGCGTGTTAGCCTGTCTGCTCCTGTTGTTCTCGGCTTATGCCTCCGGCTCTGAAATCGCTTTCTTCTCTTTGTCTCCAAACGATCTGAACGATTTGGATGAGGAGAGGCATGATGCTGACCGCAAGATCCTGAAACTTCGTGAGAATTCCGAGCGTACGCTGGCCACTATCCTGATCACCAATAATCTTGTGAATGTGACCATCATCATGCTCTGCAATTACTTCTTCGCCCATGTCTTCGATTTCGGCATCGCCTATTGGCTGCAGTTCATCGTCATCACCGTCCTGCTCACCTTCCTGCTTCTGCTCTTCGGAGAGATCATGCCCAAGGTTTATGCAGCCCAGCATGCCCTGGCGTTCTGCCGGAGGACGGCTGGCAGCATTCTGTTCCTCAGCAAGTTGTTCCGCCCGCTGGCTTCCGTCTTGCTGAGTACGGGCATCTTGGCAGAGAAAGTCGTACAGAAGGAGAACCACGTGCTCAGCGTCGATGACCTGGAACAGGCTCTTGAACTGACCGACAAGGAGGAGTTGAAGGAAGAGAAGAACATGCTGGAGGGCATCGTGCGTTTTGGCGACGAGACGGCCAAGGAGGTGATGACCAGCCGCCAGGATGTTGTCACGCTCGACTTCAGCCTGCCATTCCCCGGGGTATTGAAATGTATCGTTGAGAACAACTATTCCCGCATCCCTGTTTATCAGAACACGATCGACAATATCCGTGGCATCCTCTATATCAAGGACCTGCTGCCGTATCTCAACAAGTCGGCCTCTTTCCGCTGGCAGTCGCTGATCCGTCCGCCTTACTTCGTTCCCGAGACGAAGAAGATCGACGACCTGCTTCGCGACTTCCAGGAGAACAAGGTGCATATTGCCATCGTGGTCGACGAGTTCGGAGGCACCAGCGGTATCATCACCCTTGAGGATATCCTGGAGGAGATCGTGGGAGAAATCAACGACGAATACGACGAGGAAGAGAAAAGCTACACGCGCATCAATGCCAACACCTATGTGTTTGAGGGAAAGACCCTGCTGAGTGATTTCTACAAGATACTTGACATCGACGACGACACCTTCGAGGAGGTAGAGGGCGATGCCGACTCCCTGGCAGGATTATTATTGGAGATCAAGGGCGACTTCCCCGAACTCCGTGAACGCATCGACTTCCAGAACTTCTCATTTGAAGTGTCGGAACTCGACGGTCACCGTATCTCAAAAATCAAGGTGATTATCCACAATCCTACCAGCCATATTGCTCCCAACGGATGACGTTGTTCCACTGGTACTGCTGGATGGCCTTGTTCCATTGGGTATCCGTATCGGCATAGGAGTCATCAGGGAAGAACATGCTGATACATCCGCAGTTGTCGGCCGTAGCTGTAAAATCATCCATGTTATAGGCCAACTGACTGGAGTTCGTCATCCACTTGGCTGAATACTTACGGTAGGGGACGGTCTTCTCAAAGACAGGGTACCATCTGTCGAAAGCCTCTTTGGTGGCGTTCCGCTTCAGCATGTCACAGATATCTAACGAATAGGGATAGTTGCTATAGATAGCGTAGAACATGACCTTGTCAAAATCCATGCTTCCGCCTTGGCTCACCTTGTCCTTGATCGTGTTGAGAAGGGTCGAGGTGGCAGAAGCCAGGTTGTCGAGCTCGTCGGTCTTGATGGCGGCCAGCGGCACACTATAACCCTTTAGGTCGCCTGTGAACCGGTTATAATACCGCGAACCCTGCTCATCGTAGACTGTCAGGTAATAGTTGTAATAATGGTCGATCATCTGCTGGTAGAAGAGGTCGCTCTCACTGAACATGTCGGGGACGGTCAGGTCGAAGGGGGCACCCATGTCGGGAACCTCGGCAGGTGAACCGATGACATACTCCGTCAGATTTCGCAACTCGTAGGCCACTTCCACGCAGCCAAAGCTGCAACAGTCGCCGAGGATGAATTTCAGCTTCTGGTCGCCCAGCGCATTCGAGAGGGCCTTCGCCATGTTGGGGATATTCATCCAGTATTTGCCTGAGCCAAACGATGAGCCGTTGCCCGTGGAGCCTCCGTAGGCCCTGCTCGCGGCCGAGATGGAATCGCTCTTGCTGATCAGCCAGCCAGAGGCATGACCCCACAGCACCAGACCGTAGCTCTTGGCAGGATAGAGCTCCATCGCACTCTTCAGTGTCTGTTCCAAAATGGTGGGATCGGCAGCCAGACCTTCTTTCATATAGAGCGTATCCCTCAGCTCGCCATTCACGACGCGGGCCAGATAGGGGGTCGTAGAGCTGTTGGCCTTGTCTACATAGACAATCAGGTTCTGGTCTTCCTTCAGCGATAGCGAACCGAGCATCATCTCCTCCAGGTCGTCGCTGGCAAATCTCATCAGATTGTTCTCTGCTGCCATATACACCAGCACCGTCCGCTGGGCTCTTTTATCCACGGGGTCGTCATCATCCTTATGACAGGAATAAAGGGTTGCCGCAAGGGCTATCATCATTAAATATTTCTTCATAAATCAAGATTTTGTGCAAAGGTACAAAATAATTGAGAAATAAGCACAGAGAATTAAGAGTTTTTTGTATCTTTGCACACCAAAACAAGAAATAGCATGAAGAAAATATATATATTGCTGGCTTTCTGCATTGCCATGATGTCTGTCGGCGACGGATTTGCCCAGCGCTCCAAACATAAGGGAAGGGGCCGTCACAAGACCCATAAGGTTGTCAAGAAGAAGAGAACTGTCAGGAAAGTCGTTAAGGTACAGCGTGCTCCCGATTCCCGGCTTCTCGATCCCGACTATGACCCCTATCTGCAATGTGAGGATACCTGTAACCATGTTCACGGCATCGACCTGTCGCATTACCAGGGACAGGTGTTCTGGGAGACGGTCGGCGAGAACACCAAGATGGCCTATGTCTATCTGAAGGCGACGGAGGGCGGCGACCGCATCGACGAGCTTTATGAGCGCAACATCGAACTGGCCCACCGCTATGGACTGAAAGTGGGCTCCTACCACTTCTTCCGTCCGAAGTCACCCCTTCGGCAGCAGCTGGAGAATTTCAAGACCCAGTGCCTGCCGGGCGAGCAGGATCTCATCCCGATGATCGATATAGAGACCACGGCCGGTCTCCCCACCGATATCTTCTGCGACTCGCTCTTCACCTTCCTCGGCATGGTGGAGAAGGCTTATAAGCAGGCCCCGTTGCTCTATACCTATCGCAACTTCTACAACAAGCATCTCCTTGGCAAGGTCGATGACTATAAGCTCATGATAGCCATGTATAATACTGACGAGGAGCCCGTGCTCGACGATCAGCGCGACATCACCATGTGGCAGTACACCAGCAAGGGGCGCATCGTCGGCATCAATGGCTTCGTCGACAAGAGTCGTTTCATGGGTAATCACGGTCTCCGCGAGATCCGCTTCCGCCACTAACCCCTCATGATTATTCTCTAACCCCTAACCCCTAACCACTAACCACTATTCCTCTATATGCGACAGTGAATGCGCAAACGAGGCAAAGAAGTTAGTGACCGTTTCTGAGGGATAGTAGGAGAAATAGCGTATCGACCGTTTGACGTGACTCATCACGGCCGTTCCGTTGCTCGAATGGAGGAAGATGCTCTCCGGCTCCTGCGTCACATAGAAGTCCTGCAGATTCAGATTGGTTGTCTCCATCAGTTCCTGTGCCACCTGCTCCGCCTTCGGGTCTGGCTTCCCTTGCAGGAAGGGAATCTCCTCTTTTTCAAATCCAAGCAGATTGATCAGCAGGGTGCCCTCCAACTGGGCTATCTGCTCCAGCTTCAGGCTCTTCAGCCAATGCTGAAGAGTGGGGTAGTCGGCGCGTGAACCTTTATTCCTCAGGTCTGAGCCCAGCTTCACCAGCAATATCACCGGCAGTCCTTCGTTCAGGATATGGCGGGCGACGGTGATGATGCCCATCAGCAGCTGACGTGCCGCAGTGTCGGTATTCTCGTCATCCAGAATGTTCTGGAGTTTATGGTTCAGCACGGGGTTGGTCAGCCGGTCGCCGCTGAGCAGGTCATTGTCCTGGTCGGCCGTCGGTTCCTTATAGTCAAGGGCTGCCTTCTCCCATTGTTTCCACAGATCGTCGTTCATGTGGAAGAAGAACTGGTCCTTGCACCGCTGCATGCCCAGATAGACTGGTCCTGTCACGTGGTGCATCACCGCCAGTTTGTAGAGCTTCCCCCATTTGAAGGCCGACATCGGCTCCACCTGCTCGTCATGACCGAAGACGCCACAACGGATAAGCCGGAATAAGTTGCGCTGTATCACATCCATAGGCTACGAATATCTTCTTGGGTAACGGAATAGTATCGACAGAAAGGCCACCACGCCCACGACCACGGGGTAGTAGAGATAGGGCAGGATGGCAACGGGATTGAGCGAGGCCAGACCCGCTGCGATCAGGATCTGGGCTCCATAGGGAATCAGTCCCTGTACGGCACAGGAGAATGTGTCAAGTATCGATGCACACTTCTTGTTGTTCACCCCGAAGCGGTCGCCTATCTGTTTGGAGATGCTGCCCACGGAGAGGATGGCAACGGTGTTGTTGGCCGTACAGACATTCACGAGCGACACCAGGGCGGCAATGCTCAGCTCTGCGCCGCGCTTGCTGCTGACGTGCTTGGTCAGCTGACGGATGATGAAGTCGATGCCGCCTTGCTGACGGATCACCTCCAGCATGCCGCCTGCCATCATCGTCACAATGATCAGCTCGCCCATCGAGAGGATGCCTTCACCCATGGCCCCAAACCAGCCGTAGAGGTCGAAGGAGCCCGTCAGGATGCCGATGATGCCGGTCATCACGAGTCCCAGACACAGCACCGCCATCACATTCATGCCGCAGACGGCAATCACCAGCACGGCCAGATAGGGCGTCACCTTGATCCATTCCACCGGCGGCACCTGCTGCGGCGCACTGACACCCTGTCCCATGAGGAGATAGATGACCAGCACCAGCAGCGCACCCGGAGCCACGATAAACAGGTTCACGCGGAACTTGTCGCTCAGCCTGCAGCCCTGTGTCTGCGTGGCCATGATGGTTGTGTCGGAGATGAACGAGAGATTGTCGCCGAAGAATGATCCGCCCACGATGATGGCCGTCATCATCCCCACGTCGGTACCTGTCTCACCGGCCACACCGGCGGCGATGGGCACCAAGGCGGCAATCGTTCCCACACTGGTGCCGATAGAGAGCGAGATGAAGCAGGCTGCGAGGAACAGTCCAGCGAGCAGCATCTGTGGTGGCAGGACCGAGAGTGTCAGGTTCACCGTCGCATCGATGCTGCCCATTACCTTGGCCGAATGGGCAAAGGCGCCCGCCAGCACAAAAATCCAGATCATCAGCATCATCTGTTCCGTAGCGGCTCCACGACTGAAGTCTGATATCCTGCCCATCAGTGGCTTGCCCCCGCTGATGATGATGGCATAGATGCTCGACACCATGAACGCCACGGTGATAGGTATCTTGTAAAAGTCACCAGCTACAATGCTGGTGACTAAGTAAAACAAGATAAACACCATTAGCGGTGATAATGCCATCAGACCCTTTCTCATCTCTAACCTCTAACCACTAACCACTAACCACTAGAGCGTCACTCCATTCTTGAAGATGGAGATTTCGCGATAGCCGTTTTCCTCGTTACGAGCTTTTTCGCCACTGGCCACGGCCAGTACCTTGTCTACGAACTCCGGCACGATCTCCTGCATCGTCCGTCCCTCGACCAACTGTCCGGCAGAGAAGTCGATCCAGTTCGGCTTACGGCGCGCCATGTCAGGATTGGTGGCCACCTTCATCGTCGGGACAAACGTACCGAAGGGTGTGCCACGGCCTGTCGTGAAGAGCACGAGATGACAGCCGCAAGAGGCGAGGGCAGTGGCAGCCACCAGGTCGTTGCCGGGGGCTGAGAGCAGGTTCAGTCCGTCGTGCTCCAGGCGGTCACCATATTCCATCACACCGCTGACAGGCGCCTTGCCGCACTTCTGTGTACAGCCGAGGGCCTTGTCCTCCAGGGTGGAGATACCGCCGGCCTTGTTGCCCGGAGAGGGATTCTCGCCCACGGGCTCACCGTGTGAGAGGAAGTATTCCTTGAAGTTGTTGATCATCGATACTGTCTGGTTGAAGAGCTCCTCGGTGCGGCAGCGGTTCATGAGGATGGTCTCTGCACCGAACATCTCGGGCACCTCAGTCAGCACCGATGTGCCGCCCTGGGCCACGAGCCAGTCGGAGAACTCACCCACCAGCGGATTGGCCGTGATGCCAGAGAAACCATCGGAGCCGCCGCACTTCAGACCGACGCGCAGCTTGCTCACAGGCACCTGCTGACGCTTGTCCTGACGGGCTGTCTCGTAGAGCTCACGCAGGATGCGCATGCCTTCCTCCATCTCGTCTTCCACCTTCTGGGTCACCAGCAGCTTGATACGGTCCTTGTCGTAGTCGCCCAGCATGGCCATGAAGTCGTCTGGCTGGTTGTTCTCACAGCCCAGGCTCAGCACGAGCACGGCACCGGCATTCGGGTGCAGACAGATGTCGCGTAGCACCTTGCGGGTGTTCTCATGATCGCCCGAGAGCTGAGAGCAGCCGTAGTTGTGATGCCAGGCATAGATGGCATCGACGCCCTCCTCGTGGGTCTCCTTCTGCAACTCTTTCACCAGCCGCTCGGCAATGCCGTTCACACAGCCTACGGTGGGCACGATCCATATCTCATTCCTCACGCCTACATCACCGTTCTTACGAACATAGCCGTTAAAGTATCGGTTTTCGTTTTTGATGCTAAGTTCTTCGCCGACAGGGTTATACGTATACTCCAATGTGCCTGATAGGTTGGTCTTCAAGTTGTTCTCGTTCACCCATTCACCAGCCTTCAGGTCTTCTATGGCATGACCGATGGGGTAGCCGTATTTGATGATGTTCTCACCCTTGGCCACGTCCTTGATGAGCACCTTGTGGCCTGCAGGCGTGTCCTGCTTCAAGACCACCTGTCGTCCTTCTGTCTCAATGATTTCTCCTTTTTTCTTCGGCTGCAGGCATACCACGACGCTGTCAGCCGGATTAATTCTCAAATAAGTAGCTTGTTCCATTTTTTGTTATCTTTGTTTTAGTAATAAATCCGTAAATCGTAAATCCGTGAATCGTAAATCCCTAGATGGCCGTTCTTCGATAGAAGTCCACATTCTCCTTCGTCAGGATCTCGATAGGCATATAGTTGATCGGATTCACCTGCCGCTTCAGCACGATGGCGTTGAACAGGGCATCCACGCTGGCGTAGCCCTGCTGATAGGCGTGCTGGGCAATCAGGAACGAGATGCTGCCCTGACGGATGCACTCCTCGTTTTTCGGCACCATGTCGTAGCCCATGATCTGCACGTTGCGGCGGTTGGTGCGCTGCAGGAACTGTCCCACGATGTGGGCCTTCGAGTTGAAGGTGATGCAATGGTGTACCAGGGGGTGCTCCTTGAAGAACTTCTCCAGAATGACGTCATAGTCCTTCTTCTCCTCGTCGAGGGGCAGGTCCACCTCGGTGATCTTCACGTCTGGGAAGTGGTCCACCATGTAGTGACGGAAGCCCGTCTCACGGTTGGCCTGCTGCTTCGAGCCCACCAGTCCGTCGCGTGTCTGCTTCACCAGGGCAATCTCCTTCTCCTTCGAGGCGATGAGCATCAGCATCTTGGCTGCGAAATAGCCGCTGGCGAAAGAGTCCTGTCCGAAGAAGGTGAGCGGCTTCAGGTCGGGCATATATGAGTCGAGCAGCACGTAGGGGATCTGCCTCTGCGTCAGCTTCTCGGTGAAGCGGGCAGTCTGCTCCAGCGTCGAGGGGACGATGATCACCCCGTCGAACTTCTCTGTCAGGAACTCCCTCACCATCCGGGTGAAGGCGGCGGCATTGAAACGCTCATAGTACATGAACTTCAGCGTGATGCCGAAGTCGCGGCGGGCATCTTTACAGGCCAGCGCACCCTCCTCGATCTCGTCCCAGTAGGCATCCTGCTCGTGCTTGGGCAGGACGATGTAGAACGTGTAGCTCTTGTTGTAGGCGAGGGCAGAGGCATACATGTTCGGACGGTAGTCCATCTCGGCCAGAGCCTTGTTTACCTTGTCCAGAGCCGTCTTGCTCACGTTGGGCCTGTTGTGAAGTACGCGGTCGACGGTGCCTGTCGATACACCGGCACGAGCCGCAATGTCCTTGATAGTGATAGTTTCCTTAGCCATTCCTAACGCATATTTTTGAATTTGCCTGCAAAGGTAACAATAAAAATTGATACCACCAAATTATAATCGACAAAAACATACGTTATCCTTTTCAGACTTTGGGCGTATAGTGTATCGCAAGTAGTGTCAGGTCGTCGCTCTGTTCGGCACCATTCACAAACCGGTCTACCTCCTCGCTGATGGTTTTGATCATCTTTTCCGGACTCTGGTGTTGCTTGGCGCACCGTTGCAGTATGGTTTTCACACGCTCCTGTCCGAACTCCTGCTCCCGCTTGTCCATCGCCTCCGTCAGACCGTCGGTAAAGAGGAAGATGGTGCTGTCGGCAATCAGGTCGGCCTCCTGCATGCCATATTTCATGGTGGGGAACAGGCCGATGGGGATATGGGGGGTACAAGGGAGTGTAGCATACTCCGGACTCAGGATGATGGGCGGGTTGTGACCCGCATTACAATAGCACAGATGGCCCGTCTGCAGGTCGAGCACGCCGATGAAGGTGGTCACGAACATGCGGGTGGTGTTCTTCTGACAGGCGGCTGCGTTGATGGATTTCATGATGCGGGCCGGGTTGTCTTCGCTGGGCGCGTAGGCACGGAACAGCGAGCAAGTGCTGAACATCATCATGGCCGAGGGCGTTCCCTTGCCGCTGACATCACCGATGCAGAAGAACAGCTTCCCGTCGCGGATAAAGTAGTCGAACAGGTCGCCTCCCACCTCTCGTGCGGGCACCAGCGATCCGAAGAGGTCCACTTCGTCGGTGTGCAGATGCTGTTCAGGCAGTATGCTCATTTGGATCTTGTTGGCCACCTGCAACTCTGAGTCGATCCGCTCCTTGGCGGCATTCACCTTGCGCAGGTTCTCCAGGTTACGCGTGGTACGGTAGACGATAAATCCCAGTGCCGTCAGTCCGAAGATGGACAATAAAATCATCATCTGTCTGTTTCTGCGCATTCTCTTGAACACGTCACTGTCGTCGATGACGGTGATGATCACCCAGTCCGTCGTACCGCCTACGGGGTGGAAGAAGACGTGTTGATCCTTTCCCTTCGCGTTTTTCACTCTGTGATGGCTCTCCTTGTTCTGGGCATCTGCCAGCAGTTTGAGCAAAGACTGAAGCTCCGGTCCGTCTTCGCCGGCCAGCAGGTGATGGCTGCCCGTCACAAGGTATAGTTTGGTACTGGGGTAGATCTTTTTTTCGGTGATCAGCTTGTCGAGCCAGTCGAGCGAGAGGTCGGCATCGACCACTGCCACCGTATTCCCCTCGGGGTCATGTACGGGCACTCCGTAGGTGGTCACGATCGCCTTGGCACCTTCGGCGTCCAGATAGGGCTCACTCCAGTGACCGTCGTTCTTGGCGATGGGAACCGTGAAGAATTCACTTTTCGTATAGTCATGAGTGGCCGATCCCAGTTGTATGGTCTCTATGATTTCTCTGCCGTCGGCCTTTGCCCTTCTCACCGCGTAAGGTTCAAACCAGTATCCTTTCTCCGGATAGTAGTTCGGAATGAAGGAGATGGTACCGCCCAGGATGGCAGGGTTGTTTTCCACCATGCGGTGCGTGATGGCGTACATCGAGTCGGCTACAGCAAGGTCGTCGGTGACTACCCACGACATGTTGTTGAGCGTCACCTCCACCTTCGACAGCTGGTTACGGATACGGTATAGGATGGCGTGCATCTCCTGATCCACCAGATTTTCCATGGTGTCTTGGAGAATGGTGTGGTTGATATAGCCCATCACAGCCGAGGCGATTCCCAATAGAAATGCCGCAGCGATGATGGCTGTCAGTCCGAGGTTCCGTCTGACAACACCCTGCAGCTTTGCCCAGATGTTCGCTAATTGCATATTCATGGTGCAAATATAGTTACTTTTTTGTTGATTATACATCTCCTGCCACTTAAAGTGTGTTAAAATCAACTGGCTTTGTCAGATTATATGTACATTTGCACCTGAATAACTGAATTAGAACCATAACATGAAAGGATTATCAACCGACATAGTCAACCGACTCAGCGTGGCAATACCCCTCATTCTGGCAGGACTCACGATGACAGTATTCACAGCTTGCACCAGCGAGGAGCCCGTACAGAGTGCGCCACCCGCCTATCGCATCAGCATCCCCGCCAGTTTCGGAGAGGACAACAAGACACGTGCCGTAAGCTACAACAGTGAGACAGGCGCACTCAATGCCGAGTTCACCACCAGCGACATTATCATCGCCACCATCATCAGCGAAGGCGACAATCAGACAGCCACGACGATTCTGAAGCCCGACAAGAGCGGCAACACTGCCAACCTCGTGCCCTACGACGGTTCAACCGTGATATTCCGTAATCCCACTGACCCTCCTCTTACCGAAAATCCGACTCCCGTCACGCTTACAGGCAACGAGACCCTGTTCTTGGAGTATCATGCCTCGGCCATCAACGAGTTCTTCGACTACACGGGCCTGTACACTGATCCAGTCGGTACACCACAGGTAGGCACCCTCGATAATCTGAGCATTTTCGACTATGCCACAGCCACCGTCCAGGTCACGGGCATCGCGGGCAACGAGACCGACGGATACACCCTCACCACCACCAAGGCCTTGTTCGAGAATCAGCAGTCGATGTATAAGTTCACGTTCACCGGTTTGCCTTCGGGTGTCGGTGTCAAGACGGTCGTCATCCATTCCGCCCAAGACAAGCTGGTGGCTGCCTATTCCCCCACCTTGCTGGCATTAGGCATATCTTTCGTCACTAATCCTACCTATGGCGACATCACCATCGACCTCGGTTCTGCCGCTACTGCCAGCAACAGCACCGTCTATGCCGCCCTGCGCTTCGCCCCGTTAGATAGCGAGACGGCGCGCGACGTCATCACCTTTACCGTGACGGGCACCGACGGAAAGACCTACACCGCCACGAAGACCTCGCCCGCAGGCGGCTTCAAGAACGGCAATTACTATACTTCGACCGTCTCCCTGGACACCTACCGCGTCTACACAGCCAAGGATGTCTATACCTACGAGCCAATCCCTGCGAATGCAACGGCAGTGACAAGCACCACCTATCCTTGGAGCGCTGGGACCTACGTCGTCAAGGGCGATGTCACTATTTCTAACAACGTAAGCCTCAAGGGCAATGTCAAGCTCATCCTAAAGGATGGCGCCTCGCTGACCATCGGTGGTTATATCTGCGGAAGTAATAATACCACTTATTCTTTAGAAATCTATGGCCAGGCCGCAGGTACAGGCAAACTCTTGATAAATAACAGTAGTGGTCTGAATTATGCCGGTATGACTGTGAAGAATCTGACCGTCCATGGCGGCGAGACAGAAGTGAAGACTAACAGAAGTTCCACCTCCTCCGCCTTGGATGGTATCAGCTCTTCCGGTCCGATCACGGTCTATAACGGGATAGTCACAGCAAGTTCAACCTATGGCTGTGGTATATATATTTTGAAAAGCAATCTGATTGTCTATGGTGGCGAAGTGAACGCTACCACATCGAAAGGTGATGCCATCCAGCTATATAACAGTGATGGTTCTACTCACACCGATATGGAGATCACAGGCGGCTCAGTAACAGCCAGGAGCACTAATGGTTCTGGAGTCCATGTGAAAAGTGGAAAGGGTGATAAGATTACCATTGATGGCGGCTCATTGACAGTCGTTGGCGGTAATGCGAACTCATCGAGCACTATGTGTGGCATGTATATAGATCCCTATAATGGAGAAACAAACATCCTGGTTAAAAGCGGCACTTTAGATATCACAGGCGGCGATGCGGTATCAGGGAAATTCGGAAGGGTTGGTCTTTCCATCTGGGGATACATCACCGTTGACGGCGGTACCTTGACGGTTCATGGTGGCGCAGGTTCTGACACCGAGAGTGGTGGTCACGGCATCTACTTCGCGACCGCCGGATATCTGACCGTCAATGGCGGCACCGTGAATATTACTGGTGGCAAAAGCGCTAACGGCATCTGCGGCAGCGTTGGCACCAGTATCCAGAGGTTCAATGGCGGCCAGTCATTGATTGCTGGCGGCGAAGGCTCAAAAGCCTTTAATAAGGACGTTCAGATTAAAACCGGTCTGAAAGCCTATTGCGGCGATTCTCCCGGTTCCACAGACGAAACCGTCCAAGGGACAGGCTCGAATGTTACATTGAATTATCGCTATGTCGATATCCATTAGTTAAATGTCACAAAGTATCCTGACACCAATGTGACACAAGCACTTCTGCCATTTCACTTGGCAGAAGTGCTAAATTTTTAATTTCTTTTCTTTGTCTTTTCCATCTCTTTTTATTTCTTTGCGTACAAGCTTTCACTAAAAGAAATTGCAAATATGATTAAAACAGCCTATTTTACAACATTTTTCGGCAAATCATTTGGAAATACAAATAATAATTATTATCTTTGCAGCCAAAACAGAAATGATATGAGTATAACAATCTTAAGTGCAAAGCAATTTGCAACAAAATTGAAAGCAACCATCCAGGCATCTGGGAGACTCGGTTTTACTGCCGAGACAGCCACAGCCTTGGATTTGGAGTCCAAAAAGTATGCAAAGTTTGCAAAAGACGACGAAAAGGAATCCTTATACATTATTATTATTAATGAGAAAAGTGAGGATGCCTTCGACATAAGAGTCTCGAGTGGATACTACTATGTACCCACCAAGGTGATGTTCGATACGCTGGGTTATGACTACGAGAACAACACAATCATGTTCGACCTGGTCCGCCAGCCCTCTCTTGACAACGACCTTCAGGGTCAGGTATACTACATGAAGCAACGTCAGATCAAAAACAAGGAGAAGAAGGATGATACAATAATCGATCTATGAAAAAAGGCCCCGCATATCGGGGGATATCGCGGGGCACACACGGGGAAGGGTCTCTGGAAGCCTAGGAAACTCATACGAGACCCGCTCCCTTCTTTACACCAACAATCAATTGGTCATAAAGCGGTTGCAAAGATACGGTTATTTTTGTTATCCGCCAAACATTTTAATAATTTATAGTTTAAAGATTAGTACTGGTGCGATAAAATCGCGTTAAGTTTTACATTTCATCAAATAGAGACAATTCTGTGAGATTATGATTGAGACTGACCGAGATGTTTGGCTGAGTAATAAGTTCTCTGAGTGGGGTGCGCTCCAATGCAGAGACTCTTATCAGTGTCGCAACCTCTGTTATAGAATACGGACTATTATAGTCCTTCTTTATCTTGGCTATGAGCAGATATGCGATAATCGCCACCCAGAGGTGTGTACGGACAGCGTTCTCGGAGTATCCCCACATTGTCTTGACAACGATGTTCTGCTTAATCCACTTGAAGAAGACCTCTATGTCCCATTTGTGCCTATACAGGTTAGCGACCTCCAATGCACTTATGTCGAAGTTGTTGGTGATGAATAAGATCTCATCGTTAGTCTCGTCATCGTAGCAGCATACCGCTCTTATCGGTTCTGGATACAGCGCCATTGTATTCGGCTTTGTCAAACGGATGATGAAATCGCCTGTGATGCCAGCCTTCTTGTCTGCTTCAGTCAGAATCCTGTGGCCGATGATCTCATATTTCATATTCGACTTAGGTCTGCTTATCCAATAGGCACCAGCAAGATGGAAACGAAACAATGCATCAAAGTCCACATAAGCCCTGTCCATCATATAGAAAGCCAAGGGCTCAGGGGTAAGCAGGTCAAGTTCGTTACTGTCATGCCATCTGCCGTCCGTTATATGAATATTGGCAGGGATGCTTCCACGCAATGCAAGCAGAGTATGCATCTTGACGGCTCCTTTGCTGTACTTGCCCAAAGCCTAGGCGGCCAGTTTGATACTGGTGGAGATGGTTGTAGAGTCAAGAGCATAGAGTACATTGTCAATGGTAATCTCTGGAACATTACTATCTGCGTACAACGGTCTTACGACACCTATGAGGTACATGCCATACTCTTCATAGATACGATAGTCACGCTTCTCGTTTGCACGGGAAAGATTAGTATGCTCCACCGTCTTTCGAAAGCCAAGATGATAGAGACTCTCCTCATGCGCCTTCAGACAAAGGCAAATGTCACGCAGAGAATCGCAGCCCGTGAGTTGACCGAACAGCAGATGCAGCAGTTGGCTGTAACATGTCAAGTCCTTGGCGTGCCAGTCACCACGATACTTGGCTACGGACTTGTCGAACTGGTATCTTGGAAGAAAGTCCACAACTTGGGAGAAAATATAGCGACCGATATTCATAATCTTGCAGTTTTTGGCTGCAAAATTACTCAGTCAGTTTCAAATCAAAAAATCAAAGAACGCTCTGGAACCCTTATTAACAAAGGGATTTATATCAATTAATTAAAATTTATCGCACCACTAATATTTAAAGATAATAAAAATATCATGAAGATAGATTTTTACAAGACATTCAACAGCAAGGATGCTCAGGAGATCACCTTTGAGCAACTGACCGACATCATCCGCGGCGATGAGGAACTGAAGAGAACAACCGCGCTCTACCGCGACCTGCTGGCACAGGGGCTCGGCGATGCGTCGAAAAAGGTGAAGGAGTCGACGCCCCAGGTGGCCGTCAGCTTCCGTATGGAGGGTGGAAAGGGCAAGGACTGCTGCCGGGAGTGCCTCTATCAGGTGCTCATCGACTTCGACGCGAAGACAGACGGTGAACGACTGCCTCAGGAGGAGCTCGAGCGCGTGAAGACCATCCTCCGCACCTCCTACCGCGCACGTCTCGCCTACGAGAGCCTCTCGGGACTAGGCTATCACATCATTGTGCCGTTCAAGCTGTCCGACGGTATCACCATCGACATGGACGCCGACCCCAGACAGGGCGAGGAGATCTTCACCCGCGCCTACAGGACCATTGCGCAACAGTACACCGTCTGGTGCGGACACAAGATGGACATGGAGTGCAAGAACATCAACCGCATGACGGGACTGAGCCACGATCCCATTGCGGTCTACCGGCCCGATGCCCGCCCCTTCGTCCTGACCCGCGAGGAACTGGGCATCGACAAGGACGGCCATCTGATCAAGATGAAGACCCCGAATCGGGCTCTCGACAAGGATGGCAACCGCGTCAGCGTGCCGCTGGGCGACCACCTGGAGCGCGCCGTGAAGATGGTCGAGGAGGCCGACATGGCCTTCGCACCCGGCAATCGCCACAACTTCGTCATGCGCGTCTGCTTCATCCTCAACCGCATGGGCGTCGACGAAGACGAGGCTGCCAAGGCCCTCGACGACGAGTATCTGGGCAAGATGGACGGCAAGCCCTCCGACATCCTCCATAGCTGCTACAAGACGGCCTCACGCGAGTTTGGCGTGTGGATGCCCCAGCGGTCGGCCGTCAAGACCGAGATCGTTGCCGACTTCCTGAAGAAGAAGGAGCTGCAGTACGACGTGCTCTCCCAGAAGACCCGCCGGAAACAGGACAACGGCCAGTGGCAGGAGCTGAAGGAGCGCCACGAGAACGACCTCTTCATGGAGTGCTGCGCAGAGTCGGGCACGAACATCACCGAGAAGCTCTTCCACACCGTGCTCAACTCGAGCGTCGTGCCCGAGGTGAACCCGCTGCGCGACTATGTGATGTCGCGGGCGGCGTGGCGTCCCGACATGCCCGACTACATCGGCCAGGTGGCAAGGATGGTACACATGGCGACCAACGCCGAGAACGACCTCTGGCACGTCTGCTTCAGGAAATGGTTTGTCGCCATGGTCGCCGGATGGACCGACGAAGCCGTCGTCAACCACCAGGTCATCGTGCTCATCGGATGCCAGGGCATCTACAAAAGTTCCTGGATCAACCGACTGCTGCCGCCGGACCTTGTCGCCTACACCACCGACCATATCGATATCGAGCGGCTCGACAAGGACGAGGAGCTGCGGGCGGCGGAGTACGGGCTCATCAACATCGACGAGCTCGACAGACTGACTGACCGCCAGCTGAACAAGCTCAAGCAGATGATCACCACCACCAACGTCGACGTGCGCGCACCCTTCGGCCGCCACAAGAAGAAGCGCGTGCGCGTGGCCAGCTATGCCGCCAGCGGCAACAAGCAGGAGTTCCTGACCGACCAGACGGGCAACCGCCGCTGGCTGCCATTCCACGTCGTAACCATCGACTCGCCCTACAAGCACGCCCTGCCTTACGACGGCATGTACGCCCAGGCCCTCTATCTGCTCGAGAACGGCTTCAACTACTGGTTCGAGAATTCCGAGACCGACGCCCTGGAGGAGCATGTCGGAGAGTTCATGATCCCCACCAGCGAGGAGGAGCTGATCCCCATCTACTATTCGCCTGCCAAGATGGACGATGCCGGGTCGAAGTTCCTCACCCTCTCAGAGATCGCCGCCAAGATCATGGCCTACGGCAACCTGAAGAAGAATCCCGAACGCCGCCGCCTCGGCGCCATCATGACCAAGCTCGGGTTCGTCAAGGAACGCAAGGGCCACGACAAACGGACTGGTTATTACGTTCGTGAACACACGCAGTCGGAAATCGAACAGATGCACCAACCTGACATCTTCTGATGCGGCAATGCGGCTATCAATTTCATAGACAAATAAAAAAAAGGAATGTAAAGAAAATATATATATTCCTTTTTTTTTATTACTCTATATAGTCAATAGCCGCATTGCCGCATTTCGCCCCCTTTACCCTAACACTAAACACCCTCTAGTATTAGGGTAGAGCACCTTTAGTGTTAGGGTAAAGATGTCACATTGGAATTCTCTGTGCCTGCCCTTGACTTTTCCTGATTCGACTAGACACTTTTTCTCTTCATTAGCAGAAACAGTAGACGGTTGTTATGTTGTCGTACTGAATCGATAGACACAAGCGAAAAAGCTGTGCTGATTTGGTTGAAACCT
>JAEEGG010001634.1_pt1 | contig 59710 bp, 45 predicted proteins | sample 9134161 | NCBI WGS metagenome assembly JAEEGG01 (sample SAMN16246543, study PRJNA631951) | gut metagenome | biome: gut microbiome; feature: rumen; material: CR-attached | host: Bos | place: Iran: Karaj | collected 2018-10
CTCACCTGGGGCAGGTCGGCGCTTTTCACCGTGGGGCAGAAGCGGATCCTTCCAGCGTCCACCGGCTCCTCCCCCAGCAGACAGCGGATGAAGGTGGTCTTGCCCGCGCCGTTGTCGCCTAAGATGGCGATGCGCTCGCCGCCCTTCACCAGCAGCTCCACGTCGGAAAACAGCTTCTTGTCGCCGAAGGACTTTTCCATGCCCTTCACGGAGAACACGGAATCCCCGTAGAATTCCTTCTCCCCGAAGCTGGCCTTCATGGTCTTCTCGGTCTTGGGCCGTTCGGTCTGACGGATCCGGTCGATCCGGTGCTGCATGGCCATGGCACGGCGGTAGAGGACGCGGTTGTTGATGCCCCAGCCCTTCATCCGTTCCACGGTGAAGCTGAGCTGGTTGATCTTGGCCTGCTCCTGCTGGTACTGCTTCATTTGCAGGTTGAAGCGGGCCTGCTTTTCTTCCAGATAGAAGGAGTAGTTGCCGTTGTAGTGCTCCGCCTGGCCGTCGTGGATCTCAATGATCCGCTGAACCACCCGATCCAGGAAGTAGCGGTCGTGGGAGATGGTGAGGGTGGTGCCCTTGAACTGCTTGATGTAGCCCTCCAACCACTCCACGCTGCGAAGATCCAGGTGGTTGGTGGGCTCGTCCAGCAGGAGGATGTCGGTGTTTTCCAGCAGGAGCCGGGCCAGATTTACCCGGGTCTTCTCCCCGCCGGAGAGGGAGGAGAAGAGCTGCTCCCGCATGGCGCCCGGAATGCCCAGACCGTTGCAGATCTTGTCCACGCTGGTGTCCATGTCGTAGCCGCCCCCCACCTCGTAGGCGTTGGTGAGGCGGTCGTACTCCGAGAGGATGGCGTGATCGGCGGAGACGGTCATCTGCCGCTCCAGGTCTTCCATCTTTTTCTTCATGGAGAAGAGCTCCCGATAGGCCGAGCGCAGCACGTTTTCCACCGTGTAGCCTGCGGGATAGACGGGGATCTGGGAGATCAGCCCCAGCTTTCGCCCCGGGGCGATCATGATGGTTCCGTCGTCGGGTTCCAACTCCCCGGTGAGCATGCGAAAGAGGGTGGTCTTCCCGCAGCCGTTCCGCCCCATGATGCCCACGCACTCCCCGGTGCGGATCTCAAAAGTCAGCCCGTCCAGCAGGATCTCTCCCACCTCAAAGGATTTTTTCAGATTTTGTACACTTATTTCAATCATCGTTTTTCATATGTAGGGACGGCACTTTGCCGTCCGCGGTTCAGAGTTCAGGGTTCAGGGCTCGGTAGCGGCGCACAGTGTGCGCCATTTTCCATCGTAGCGCGGGCAATCTGCCCGCCATTCTTCACACCATCCCGGCCAATTCTTCCCGGGTGGTGACGCAATTCAACGCTGTCAACAGGGCGTTGGTGGACAGATTTTCCGGCAGGCCCAGGGCCTTTTGCAGGGCCCGCCGCCGTTCTTTGCTGTCCGGCCGCCCGGTGAGGCCCAGCTCGTAGAGGTCGGTTTTGGTGATTTCGATGGATTCTGCGTCCGGCTGGCGGCCAATGGCCGCCCCTACGGGCCCGTCGATTATCGTCGCACCTGCGTTCCGCAGGGCCTGCAATAACACCGCCGGGGTCATGCCCTCCACGCCTAACTTGCCCTCCTTGCCGGGAGCGGCCTTGCGCTTCTCCTTGCCGAACACGTCGGGGATATAGGCGTGCTTCACCCGGGCGGGGTCGATGGCCCCCTTCAGGTGGTTGCGGATCACCAGACCCGCCCCGTCGCTGTCGGTAAGGACGATCAAGCCGCGTTTTTCCGCCGCGGCCCGCAGCAGGGCCAGCTTCTCCGGGTCCTTGAAGATCCCGAAGCCCTCGGTGAGGAAGATGGGGGCGTCCACCAACTGGGACAGGGTGTTTTTGTCGTATTTGCCCTCCACCACCAGGGCCTCTTTTATTCTGATTCTATCCATTTCCGGATTCTCCCGCCGTAGGGGCCAATGCCCACATTGGCCCTTTTTTCCTGCCCGGAACCGAGGGCGGATGTGGGCATCCGCCCCTACGGGCTAACCATTCCGGGATTCTCCCGCCGTAGGGGCCAATGCCCACATTGGCCCTTTTTTCTTGCTCGGACCCGAGGGCGGATGTAGGCATCCGCCCCTACGGGCTAACCATTTCCGGCTTCTCCCACCGTAGGGGCCAATGCCCACATTGGCCCTTTTTCTTGCCCGAAATCGAGGGCGGATGTGGGCATCCGCCCCTACGGGCTAACCATTTCTGGATTCTCCCGCCAATTCCAGAACCAGGAACTCCAACACCCGTTCCGGGTCGTCGTAGGAGCTTTTCAGCTTTTCGTCCGCCTCCAGGCAGAGCTCCACGGCCCGGGCGCAGAAGCGCTCAGACAGGCGCTTGGCGCTCTCCATGCTGAGCTTGGCGGGGTAGCCGCTGATGCCGCAGAGCTTCATCAGATCGGCCTGCTGCTTGCCCCCCTCCAATAGCCGCTTGGCTGCCAGCAGACGGCGGAACTGGCCGCCCATGGCGCCGAGAATGCGCACCGGCTCCTCCTGCTTTTGCAGGACGGTGCGGAGGGTCTGCAGGGCCGTTTCGTAGCGGCCCCGGGTGATGGCGTCGGTGATGGCGAACACGTCCGCCTCCAGCACCGGCTCCACCAGCAGGTCGATGTGATCCCGGGTGACGGTCTCCTCGGCCACGTAGGCGGCCAGCTTTCCGATCTCCCCCAGCAGGGCCGTCATAGCGCCGCCGGTCCGGTGGATCAGATATTGGGCGTCGTCCACGCTGATCTGCTTTCCCTGCTTTTTCAGGTGGCGGCCCACCCAGGAGATCAGCTCCCGGTCGGAGGGCTGGGTGAATTCCACCGCCGTGGCCTTGTCAAAGACCTCGGCCAGGGCCTTTTTCCGCCGGTCGATCTTGAATTCCACCGTCTCATAGACCAAAACCACGGTGCAGTAGTCCGGAATGTCAGAGAAGAACTTGGCGTAGGCGGCCCCGTCCTCGCCCATGGCGAAGAAGTTCACGTCGTCGATCTGCACCATGGAGCGCTGGGCCATCATGGGCAGGGCCTCGATGCTGTCCAGCACCCCCTGGAGGGAGACGGTTTCCGCGTTGAAGCGGTGGTAGTTGAAGGCCTCGGCAAAGTCCTCCACCAGCAGCTTGTGCAGGCTGTCCAGATAGTAGCTCCGCAGGTAGGCCTCCGGTCCGTAAAAGACGTAAAGCCGTGCAGGGGCGTTCAGCTTGAGATCGGATTTGAGGCGTTCCAGATTGTTGTCGGCCATCACAATTACCGTCCTATTTCCAAAGTACCGCATTCGTCCGTGCGGTAGACTGCCGCTCCGCAGGCCCGGAGCCGTTCCAGGGCGGCCGGGCTGGGCAGCCCGTAGCTGTTCCGCCCCACGCTGACGAACACCGTGTCGGGGCGGACTGCCTCCAGCAGGGCTTCGGAGGAGGAGCCGGCGGAGCCGTGGTGTCCCGCCACGTAGAGCTCCACCGGCGGCAGGGAAGCCTGCTCCAGCAGGGCGTATTCCCCGCCGGCATCCAGATCCCCGGTGACAAGCATATCATATTCTCCCACAGAATACAAGACGCAAACGCAGGCCCCGTTGTCGCTCCGCTCCGAGACCGGGGCAAAAAGCCGAAGCTGCCCGCCGGAGAAGGAGAGGGTCTGATTTTGGCGCACATAGCGCAGCTCCGCCCCGGCCCCCAGGGCGGCGGCCTCCACCGCAGCCCGATTCTCGGGGTCAAAGCCCACGTCCGGCAGGTAGACCGCGTCCACGGGCAGCCGGGCCAGCAGGGCTTCTACGCCGCTGACGTGATCCCGGTCGTAGTGGCTGAGGATCAGCGCGTCGATCCGCTCCGCGCCGTTTGCCAGGAGCCAATCGGCGGCGTCGCCGCCTGCATCAGCGCCGTTGGAGCTGCCGCAGTCGATGACCGCGGTGAAGCTGCCCGCCCGGGTGCAGACGCACTGGCCCTGGCCCACGTCCAGCGCGGCCAGCCGGAAGTCCGCAGAGGCGGCCTCCAGCTGCTGGAGCCCCACCGAAACGGCCAGGGCTGCCAGCAGAGACAGCAAAAGCGGGCCCAGCTGCTTCTCCCGCAGCAGAAAGCCCAGCAGGAGCAGAACGCAGCAGAACAGCAGAAAGCCCATCCCGTAGCCGTCCGTGTAGAGCTGACTGCCGGGAAGCCGGGCGACGCTGCGGCAGACCCAGAGGATCAGCCGCACCGGCAGGGCCAGCACTGCACCGGCCCAGCCCGCCAGGGTGGTGCTGAGCAGGCCCAGGGCAAGCACAAGCAGGCTCCCGCCCAGACAGACCGTGGCCGGGAACAGCACCAGCAGATTCGTCAGCACCCCGTAAACCGGCACGGAGCCGAAGACAAGGGCCGCGATGGGCGTGCTGAAGCACAGCGCACCCAGGGAGGCGGCGATCCCCACGCAGATGGCGCGGATCAGCCGGCGCAGGCCCCGCAGCAGCAGGCTGCGGAGGCGGGGCGGCCAGCGGCGAAGCCCGTTCCAGCCCAGGGCACGCCGGATCGCAGGCAGGGAAGTAAACCAATTTTGCAAATGGGGCGTGACCAGCAGCAGCCCGGCCACAGCCGAGAAGGAGAGCTGAAGGCTCAGATCTGCCACCACCCAGGGGTTCTGCAGCAGAAGAATCAAGCCCGCCAGGGCCAGGGAGCTGGGGGAGTCCGATTCCTCCCGGAACAGGGGCGCCAACAGCATGGGAACCAGCATCAGCGCGGCTCGGGTCACAGAGGGGGAGGCCCCGGTCATCAGCACATACAGCCCCAGAAGGGGAAGACCGATCAGCGTGCCGGCGGGGCCCCGCCCTGCCAGCAGCCACACCGCTGCCATCAGCATGGACACGTGGAGGCCGGACACTGCCAGCACATGGGAGGCTCCCGCCCTGGACATGGCGCTTCGATCCGCGTCGGACAGGGTGCTCCGATCCCCCGTCAGCATGGCCTGGGGCAGAGGGGCGGCGTCGGCGGGGAGCAGCTCCTCCAGCCGCCGGGAGATCCGACGGCTGAGCCGGACAGGGAAGAAGCGGAGGGGACTGCCGCCGTCAGCGGTGGCCTCCACCCGTCCCGAGCCGGTGAGCAGGATCCCCTTCGCCCAGAGATCCAGCCGGGTTTCCCCGTTTGCCCGGCGATCCGCCCGGTGCAGGGTGAAGGAACCGGTGATCCGGTCACCCGGCTCCAGCTCCGGCAGCGCCCCATAGAGGTAAAACCGGGTCTTGACCCGCTGGCCGCCGATCAGGGCCCAGGCGTCCGCCCGGTGGCCGTATTCGGTTTCCACCGGATAGTCGCAGAGCTCGGCCTCCAGCCGGTCATAGCGCCCCTCGGCCGCCAGCGCCGGCCCCCGCCACAGCGCACCGTAAGCCCAGCACCAAACCAGACCGACGGCAAGACCAAGCGCAAGGACACGAACCACCCGCCAGCCTTCCCCCTCGGGGGAAGGTGCCCCAGTGCGCACACTGGGGCGGATGAGGGGTGCTCCGATGCCGCACAGGACACCGATCCCACCTCCGCCAGCCGCCCAGGGCAGCCAGCGCTCCGGCAGCAGAAAAACCGCAAGAAAGCAGGCCACGCAAAGGCCTATGGTAAACCACATGAGCCGTCGCATGACCTGCCCTCCTTGGGAAATGATGAATGATGAACCAGGTTCCTGAATTATGGATGAGAGAAACTGCTGCTCAATTCACAAATCAAGAGTGATACCAATTCATAATTTCGTTCGGACTCCGAATCAGTTGAAGGAGCCCAGTTCCTTTCCGGCCAACACATGGAAGTGCAGGTGCTGGACGGTCTGACCGGCTTTGGCGCCGCAGTTGGTGACGACGCGGAATCCGTCGGAAACACCGAAGATCTGCGTCAGCAGGGAGATGACCCCAAAGATGTGGCCGATCAGCATTGCGTCATCGTCGGTGATTTCAACGGCGGAAGCGAGGTGCTTCTTGGGAACAACAAGGATATGCGTGGGAGCCAGGGGCTTCTGGTCGTTGAAGGCGAGGCAAAGATCATCCTCGTAGACCTTCTTCGAGGGAATGGTTCCGTCAATGATTTTGCAGAATAAGCAGTCTTCCATGATTTTCTCCTCCATTTAGTCTATGTATGTCGGCAGTTTTTCCAATTCTTTCTTTAAGGCTTCCGGATCCTTGCATCCGCCCATGGCGGAGTCGGGCTTGCCGCCTCCGCTTCCGCCGCAGGCTGCGAGGATGGTTTTTATCAAAACTCCGGCCTTAACGCCCTGCTTGACGGCATTCGCGCCGCAGACAGCCAGCACGGAGATTTTGCCTTCCTGTTCGGAGGCCAGGACGCCCACCACGTTGGGGTCTTTGTCCCGGAGCAGGTCGCCGAACTTCCGCAGATCGGCGGCGTCCATGCCCGCGCGGACGGTGCTCAGTACGTGCAGACCCTTGACCTCCCGGGCGGAGGCAAGCAGCTGCTGCAGCTCGCCGCCGAGCATCCTGTCCTTCATGGCCTCAAGCTGCTGGCGCAGCTCCTTGACTTCGTTCACGGTGGCCTCCGCCTTGCGGGTCAGTTCCCCGGGGCTGGTTTTCAGGACCTCGGCGGTCTGGGCCAGCGTGCTGTGCAGGCGGTCAAGCTCCTCCAGCACCGCGGGGCCGGTGATGGCCTCGATCCGGCGTACGCCGGAGGCCACGGAGCCCTCGGACACGATCCGGAAGAGGCCCGTCTTGGCAGTGTTGTCCAGATGGGTGCCGCCGCAGAACTCCATGGACGGGCCCATCTTCACGACGCGGACGATGTCGCCGTACTTCTCTCCGAAGAGGGCGGTGGCGCCCAGCTTCTGGGCCTCCGCGATGGGGAGGACCAGGGTCTCCACCTCGTAGCCCGTCAGGATCATCTCCATGACGGTATGGTTGACCTTGGCGATCTCCTCCGGCGTCATGGCGGAGAAGTGGGTAAAGTCAAAGCGCAGGTGGTCAGGCTCCACCAGAGAACCAGCCTGGTGGCAGTGGTCGCCCAGGACCTGCTCCAGGGCATACTGCAGCAGATGGGTGGCGGAGTGGGCCCGGCGGATGGCCTGGCGGCGGGCCGTGTCGATGGCAGCGTGAACGCTGTCGCCGGTTTTGATCTCGCCGTATTCCAATCTGCCGTGGTGCAGGTACTTGCCGCCCTTGTCCTTCTGCACGTTGGTCACGGTAAAGACGCTGCTGCCCAGGGTGATGGTGCCGTGGTCGGCCAGCTGACCGCCCATTTCGGCGTAGAAGGGGGTCTTGTCCAGCACCAGGATGCCGTCCTCGCCCCCGGCGATGGCGCCGGAGAGCTCTCCGTCCACCACCACGGCCAGGATCTTTGCAATCTCCTCGCTGTTTTCGTAGCCGGTGAACTCCGTGGGGGTGTTGTCCAGGCCCAGCTCGATGCCCTCCCAGGCCAGGTCGCCCAGCTTTTTGCGAGCCTCTCTGGCCCGGAGCTTCTGCTCCTGGAGCAGCTTTTTGAAGCCCTCCTGGTCCACGGACATTCCGGCCTCCTCGGCCATGTCCGCGGTCAGATCCAGGGGGAAGCCGTAAGTGTCGGAGAGCTTGAAGGCATCCTCCCCGGAGAAGACGGTCTCACCGGCGGCCTTGTGGGCCTCCAGCATTTCGGAGAAGATCTTCAAGCCGCCGTCCAGGGTCTTGAGGAAGGTCTCCTCCTCGGACTTGATGACTTTGGTGATAAAGCTCTGCCGCTCCCGCAGATAGGGGTAGTGGCCCTCGTTCTCGTGGACGACGGTGTCCACCACGTCGAAGAGGAAGGGCTTGTCTACGCCCAGCAGCTTGCCGTGGCGGGCGGCCCGGCGGAGCAGGCGGCGCAGCACGTAGCCCCGGCCCTCGTTGGAGGGCAGAACGCCGTCCGCGATCATGAACACGGCGGAGCGGATGTGATCGGTGATGACCCGCAGGCTCACGTCGGTCTTGTGGCTCTGGCCGTAGTCCGCGCCGGTGAGGGCGGTGACCCGGCGGGTGATGTTCCGCACGGTGTCCACGTCGAAGAGGGAGTCCACGTCCTGGCAGGCCACAGCCAGACGCTCCAGGCCCATGCCGGTGTCGATATTCTTCTGGGCCAGGTCGGTGTAGTTGCCGTGGCCGTCGTTGTCAAACTGGGAAAAGACGTTGTTCCAGATCTCCACGTAGCGGTCGCAGTCGCAGCCCACGGTGCAGTCCGGCTTGCCGCAGCCGTACTTCTCGCCCCGGTCGTAGTAGATCTCAGAGCAGGGGCCGCAGGGGCCGGAGCCGTGCTCCCAGAAGTTGTCCGCCTTGCCGAAGCGGTAGATCCGCTCCGCGGGGATGCCCTCCTGCTTGTTCCAGATCTCGAAGGCTTCCTCGTCGTTCTCGTAGATGGAGGGATAGAGCCGGTCGGCCTCCAGGCCGCAGACCTGGGTCAAAAACTCCCAGCTCCAGTGGATCGCTTCTTTTTTGAAGTAGTCGCCGAAGGAGAAGTTGCCCAGCATCTCAAAGTAGGTGCCGTGGCGTCCGTCCTTGCCCACGTTTTCGATGTCGCCGGTGCGGATGCACTTCTGGCAGGTGCAGACCCGGCGGCGAGGGGGCTCTGCCTCGCCCTTGAAGTAGGGCTTCATGGGAGCCATGCCGGAGTTGATCAGCAGCAGGCTCTTGTCGTTTTGGGGGATCAGGGAGAAGGAGGGCAGCCGCAGATGCCCTTTGCTCTCAAAATAGGCGAGAAACATCTCCCGCAGTTCGTTCAGTCCGTGATAGGTCGCCATGGATTTCCTCCGTCGTATATTGTAGGGACGGCACCCTGTCGTCCGCGCAGCGCGTGGCTCATAGCTCATTTTGCATCTTGCATCTTGCATTTTGCATTTTGCATTTCCCAGCCAGCACTGCCCGAAAAAAACACTCCGCCCCGGATAGGGGCGAAGTGATCGCTGTACCACCCTAATTAGGCCTCTTTGCTCTGTAACGGGAGCCCCCGTCCCGCTCCTGGCGGGCCGCTTGGAGGAAGCCGACCGGGCACACAAACGCCGGGGCTTCCACTTTTCCCCGTTCGCTGCCGTTTTGCAAGCCGGTCTCGCCTCCGCGACGCGTTTACATATATTTTACAAATCTATTATAGATTGCTTTTCCACAGTTGTCAACTCTTTTTTGTGGTCGGGGATACTCTGTTTTGCACTTTTTGCAAAAAAGCACCCCCGTTTTTTGCAGTTTTTGTCCTTGTGCGTTTAACGTTTTTCTTGTATTATTGGGGCTGTAAGAATTGCCGTGCGCAAACGGCGGAACTACCGAAGAGGGACAGAACATGAGAATGAAAAGATTTTACGAGCGCCTGCGTTATTCAATGCTCGGGAACCTGATCGTGGTGCTTGGACTGATCGCGGTTTTTTACCTGGGCCATTTTGGACTGTTTTGGCTTGTTGCAAACGCGCGGAAGCTCAAGGGCCTGTCTGGGCTTTTGTTCCTGCTGTATTTTGCCGGACTGTGCCTGGTCAATTACCTGTTAAACTACTTTAAGACCAGACGCTATCAGCGCGCCGTCTACGGGATCGGGGCCGAAAACGAGGAGAACGCCCCCGCAGCGAAGAGCCTTGCCCCGGACGCCCGCAGTCCGCAGCCCCGTCTGGAGCGCCGGCTGACCGAAAAGGCCGCGCCCCGCCCGGATCGCTATCCGGATGAAAAAGCCCTGCGCCGCATGGAGCGGGCCCGCGAAAAGGAGGAGCGCGCCCTGAAACGCGCCCGCACCAAGGCCGAACGCAGAGAGCAAAAAGAAAACATGAGATGGTAAAAACAACAAAACAAGGCAATAAAGTGCCTCCCGGAAAGACCGCGCAGTCTTTCCGGGAGGCGTTTTGCTTTAGCTGATCGGGTATTGTACGCCGCCGATTTCAATGGCCGCAACGTCGTCGGGTTCGATGATCTGAGACAGCGTGATCTGAACCGTGTACCCGGGTTCAAACCCCGTCTCGGGCGATGCGACGCCGCTCCCTCCGCGGCCCTCCACCACCGTTCCGTCGTTCAGGACTGCGGCAAAGGAAGCGTCTGCATCCCGCGTGACGGAGCTGGGGTCCAGCTCCAGGGTGAAGCGCCCGATCCGTACGGGCGTCCCGTTTTCCAGCGCAGCGACCCTGCTCCGGGGCGTCCCCGCCGGGGCGGTGTATACCAGCCTGGGGAGGGGAGAGGCTCCCTCCAGATAGAGCAGCAGGGTCACGTGCTCCCAGTCCGGCTCCCTGCCGTTGCAGTAGATCTCATGGCTTTCCAGCTCCACGCGGCGGGTGGGGTCGCCGCTGTCCGCCGTGGGGTAATTGGTGCTGCCCCGGTTATCGTTGAGCAGAATGCCGTCTTCATCCATCAGATACAACTGCCAGCGGACACCCTCCGGTATCTCCGGAAGGGGGCTGCCGTCCAGGCTCTCCCGGGTGTACTGGAACAGGACGATCTTTCCCTCGCTCAGGAGCTCGTCCACGGTCCAGCGCTCGTTTCCCACGGTGACGGAGACGGCGGGGGATGCGGCCTTTTCCAGCAGCTCGGGGTCCACGCCCGCGTTGGATAAAAGGGGCAGCAGCCAGCCGCCCCGGATCCCGACGGCGGTGACGGTGCCGGTGAGCAGCAGGACGATCAGCGCGGCGATCAACGCGACGCGCAGCGTCTTTTTGCGTTTCATCTTGTGTTCTCCTTTCCCAGCCTCCGCCAGCGCCCGGATCTGCGCCGGAGTGACCCGGGTGTCCAGGGCGGCAAAGGCCTGTCTGTATCGTTCGTGTTCGTTCATGTCGGTTCCTCCTCAAAGACTTGCCGGAGCAGCTGACGGCCCCGGAAGAGCCGGGTTTTCACCGTGGCCTGGGGCAGCCGCAGAAGCTGCGCGATCTCCCGGACGGAATAATCCTCATAGTAGTGCAGATGGATAACGATCCGGTAGGGCTCCGGCAGGGCGGTCACGGCCCGGAACAGTGCCCCACTCTCGTCGTCGGGGAGCTCCTGTTCTGCGGGGACATCCTCCAGGGGAAGCTCTCGCTGCCGACTTGCTGCGCGGAGCAGATCCTTGGCCCGATTGATAGCCGTCCGCAGCAGCCACGCCCGGATATGCGCCTCGGACGCAAATTGCTTCTCGTCGGTGTAGTAGCGCAAAAACACGTCCTGCACCACGTCCTCAGCGTCGGCACGGTTTTTCAGCAGACTGTAAGCCGCGGCAAACACCCGCTTCCCGTGCTCCGCCATCGCCTGCTCCAGGCTGAGTCTCAAGTCGTATCACCTCGATCTGTTTGTGAAAGGCCTTTCATTAACATATACGAACGACAGGGGAAAAAGGTTTCAGGGGAAAAGAAAAAACCGGCGGGCGGACAAAAATCGTCCGCCCGCCCGCAGCCCGCCTGCGCCGCCCCGGTTTCGTAGCGGCGCACACCGGTGCGCCACGGCACAAGCTCCACGTCCCGTAGGGGCGGCTCTTATCCGCAAGGATGAGCCGCCCGGTTTGCGAAGCAAACAATCGCCCGCCAGGGCGATCCGACCGGGTGCGATGTTCGTACCGTTCCCTTACGGAGGATGGGGAACGGATTCTTCGCCTGCGGCTCAGAATGACAGACGGGGAAACGCGGGCGCACAATGTGCGCCCCTACGGAATCTGAACGCTGAACCAATTATGCATTATGCACTATACATTATGCATTCCATTTTGCACTTTGCATTTTGCATTTTGCATTCTACGTCCCGCCCCGCAGCTGTATGATCTGGTCTCTTAGCACGGCGGCGAATTCGAATTCCATCATCTGGGCGGCCTTTCGCATCTGCTTCTCCAGCCTTGCGATCTCCCGCTCCCGTTCCTCCTTGGTAAGCTTCACCCCGGCCTTGCCCTTGGCTTCGGCGTCCTGACGGGTGATCTCGATGAGCTCCCGCACGTCCTTGCGGATGGTCTTGGGGACGATGCCGTGGGCCTCGTTGTAGGCCTGCTGGATGCCCCGGCGGCGGTTGGTTTCCCGGATGGCGTAGTCCATGGCGGGGGTGAGCTTGTCGGCGTACATGACCACCCGGCCGTCGGCGTTGCGGGCGGCCCGGCCGATGGTCTGGATCAAGCTGGTGGGGGAGCGGAGGAAGCCCTCCTTGTCTGCGTCCAGAATGGCCACCAGGCTCACCTCCGGCAGATCCAGGCCCTCCCGCAGCAGGTTGATGCCCACCAGCACGTCGAACTTGGCCATCCGCAGATCCCGGATGATCTCCATGCGCTCCATGGCCCCGATGTCCGAGTGCATATAGCGGACCCGGATGCCGTTCTTTTGCAGGAAGGTGGTCAGGTCCTCCGCCATGCGCTTGGTGAGGGTGGTGACCAGCACCCGCTCCTCCCGGGCGGTGACCTTAGCAATCTCCTCCATGAGATCGTCCACCTGGCCCTCGATGGGCCGTACCTCCACCTGGGGATCCAGCAGACCCGTTGGCCGGATCACCTGCTCCACGATCTGTCCCGCCCGCTCCGTCTCAAAGGGGGCCGGGGTGGCGGAGACGTAGACCACCTGATTGATCTTGCTCTGGAACTCCGGGAAGGTCAGAGGCCGGTTGTCAAAGGCCGAGGGCAGGCGGAAGCCGTAGTTCACCAGGCTCTCCTTCCGGGAGCGGTCGCCGTTGTACATGGCACGCACCTGGGGCAGGGTCACGTGACTCTCGTCCACGAACATCAGAAAGTCCTCGGGGAAGTAGTCCATCAGCGTCATGGGGGGCGTGCCGGGGGCCCGGCCGGAAATGACCCGGGAGTAGTTCTCAATGCCGGTGCAGAAGCCGATCTCCTGGAGCATTTCCATGTCGTACTCCGTCCGCTGGCGGATGCGCTGGGCCTCCAGGAGCCGGTCGTTTTCCTTGAACCAGGCCTCCCGCTCCTCCATTTCTTCCCGGATGGCCACCAGAGCCCGGTCCATCTTCTCCTTGGTGGTGACGTAGTGGGAGGCGGGGTAGATGGCAACGTGAGAGACCACCCGCTCCGGGATGCCGGTGACAGCGTTGATCTCCGAGATCCGGTCCACCTCGTCCCCGAAGAACTCGACGCGGATGGCCCGGCCCGCCCAGTAGGCGGGGTAGACCTCCACCGTGTCCCCCCGGACCCGGAAGTGGTTGCGGGAGAAATCCAGATCGTTGCGCTCGTAGCGGATGGAGATGAGCTTCTTCATCAGCTCCTCCTGGGGGTATTCCATGCCGGTCCGCAGGGAGATGACCATGTTCTTGTAGTCGATGGGGTCGCCCAGACCGTAAATGCAGCTCACCGAGGCCACCACGATCACGTCCCGCCGCTCAAAGAGGGAGGAGGTGGCGCTGTGCCGCAGCCGCTCGATCTCGTCGTTGATGGAGGAGTCCTTCTCAATGTAGGTGTCCGTGTGGGCGATATAGGCCTCGGGCTGGTAGTAGTCGTAATAGGAAATAAAGTATTCCACCGCGTTTTCCGGGAAGAACTCCCGGAACTCGGAGCAGAGCTGGGCGGCCAGGGTCTTGTTGTGGGCCAGCACCAGGGTGGGCCGGTTGAGCCTGGCAATGACGTTGGCCATGGTGAAGGTCTTGCCGGAGCCGGTGACGCCCAGAAGCACCTGCTCGTCCAGGCCCATTTGGAGCCCCTCCGTCAGAGCGGCAATGGCCTCCGGCTGGTCGCCGGTGGGCTGAAAGGGCGCGTGCAGCTTGAAGTCCATACTTTGACCTCCTTTGTAGGGACGGCACCCTGCCGTCCGCGTGTTTCGGTGTCCATCTGTAGGGACGGCACCCTGCCGTCCACGTGTTTCGGTGTCCATCTGTAGGGACGGCACCCTGCCGTCCGCGTGTTTCGGTGTCCATCTGTAGGGACGGCACCCTGCCGTCCGCGTGTTTCAGTGTCCTCCACCGTAGGGGCGCACATTGTGCGCCCACATCATGGAAATTATACCCCATCCGGCCCCTGCCTGCAACAATTATTTTCCGGTTGCGATTTTGACACTTTTTTTCCAAAAAGCTTGCTATCATATTGTTATCTGAGCTGCGGGGATGAGGGTATGAAAGCTGTTCAACTGAAAAGCAGGCCGACGCAATGGCTCGGCGCGGTGCTTGGGGCCTGCGGGGGCCTGTGGAGAAGGGCCGGGGCAGAGGCGCTGGTATTCGGGGCCGGCGCTCTGCTGGTCTCCGTCCTGGGCTGCCTGGGGCAGCCGCTTCCTGCGGCGGCCTGCCTGGTGCTCTGCGCTTCCACGCCTTTGCAGGCAAGCGCGGCCCTGCTGGGGGCCTGCGGGGGCTATATCCTGTTCTGGGGCTGGGAGCTTGCCATGGAGCCCGTGGCCCTGAGCCTGAGCTGCCTGGTGGGCTTTGCCCTCTTTCGCCGGACGCCGGTCTCCCGGCCAGGGCTGTGCGCGGGGCTCTGCGCCGCGGTGGGCGCGCTCTTTCTGCTGGACAGCGGCGTGGGAATTCTCCCGATCCTGCGGCTGGCGGCGCGAACAGGGGTCGCCGCCCTGGTTGCTCCTGCTCTGTCGCGGGTGCGGGCGTCGGAGCCCGCGGGGGAGCCGAAGCCCCAGAGCCTTCCCGCGCCGGAGCTCCAGCCCCAGCCGCGGGTGGAAAAGGCCCTGCGGCTGATGCACGGCATCCTGGCCCGGGAGGATCCCATCGTCCAGCCCATCCGTCTGGCGGAGGTCTATGACGAGGCAGCCGAGCGGGTCTGCGGCTGCTGTGTGCGCCACGCCCTGTGCTGGGAGCAGCACGCGGAGGACACCTACCGGGATCTCTGCGCCGCCGGAGAGCTGATCCTCAGCCGGGGCGAGGCCCAGCGGGAGGACTTTCCCGAGCGCTTCACCGAGCGCTGCTGCCACACGGCGGGCTTTCTCACGGCGGTGAACCAGGCCATGGATCGGCTTCTGTCCCGTCGGCGGGAGGCCCACCGTCTGGAGGAGAGCCGCCGGATCGCCGCGGGGCAGTATCTGGCGTTGGAGCGGCTGTTGGCTGCGCTGAGCCGTCCGCTGCCGGAGCAGGCGCCGCGCTTTGTGCCGGAGCTGGCCGTGGGCAGCGCGGGCCGGGCCGGAAGCGAGATCTCCGGCGACCGGGGCTCAGCCTTTCGAGACCGGCGGGGGAACTACTGCGTCCTGCTCTGCGACGGCATGGGGACGGGCATGGAGGCCCGGGTGGAGAGCGACCGGGCGGCCCGACTGCTGACGGCCTTTCTGGAATCGGGCATGGAGCCGGACGCGGCCCTGGGCCTGCTGAACGGCTTCTACGTGCTGCGGAAGCAGTCGTCCTTCTCCACGCTGGATCTGCTGAAGCTGGATCTGCGAAGCGGCATGGGCACGCTCTATAAATGGGGCGCCGCGCCGAGTTATCTGCTGCGGGCCGGTTCAGTGGAAAAAATCGGGACAGCCGCGCCGCCGCCGGGGCTGACGGCGGGAGGCCGCGCACCCGGACAGTACGAGCTGTCCCTGAGGGAGGGAGAGACCCTGGTGATGGTCAGCGACGGGGCGGATGGAGAGGAGACGACCAGCCGCTTGACGGCGTATACCCAGGGAAGCGTCCGGGATCTGGCGGCCTGCCTGATCGCCCAGGATCAGACAGACGCGGAAGACGACCGAACGGCGGTGGTGGTAAGGCTGCGAGGAAGTCAAAATGCATAATGCAAGATGCAGAATGCAGAATGAAAACAAGCGTAGCGGCTCACAGTGTGCGCCACTGGACAGGCTTCAGCGCCCGCCCCACCCGTACCGGGAATGTAGCGGCGCACAGTGTGCGCCACGGGACAGGGTTCAGCGATCGCCCCGTTTCGTCCCTACGGGGGAACGCGGACGGCAGGGTGCCGTCCCTACGCATCTCTCGTCCCCCTGGTGACTGATGACTGGTGACTTGTGCGTGCGGGCAACGCGGGCGACCGTTTTTCCTGTTCGCGGACCAAAACATAACACATTTCGTTAACATAATCCATCGAATACGGTCGAAAAAACCGGGGAATATCGGATTATTCCGATATTTCCCGGTTCTTCGTCATATCCAGGTTGAAAATCGTTACACTTTTCAACTTTCAATTCTCAATTCTCAATTCCCAGCGCTTCTCCCACCAGCGACTTGGTGGCATACGCGTTCAGCGTCATGTCCGCCAGGTTGCCCGCCAGGAATTCGTAGTAGCCCTGAGCGCCGATCATGGCGGCGTTGTCGCCGCAGTAGCGCAGCTCCGGCAGGCAGAGCCGGACGCCCAAACGCTGGGCCAGCTCCGTCACTTGGGCCCGGATCCGGGAATTGGCGGCCACGCCCCCGGCCACAGCCAGGGTCTTCCGCCCGGTCTGCTGCAAAGCCAGCTCCGCCCGGCTCACCAGGGCTGTGCTCACCGCCTCGGACACCGACGCGCACAGAGAAGGCACGTCGATGGCCTCCTCCAAAGCCTTCCCCTCTAAAGCCTTCCCCTCGAGGGGAAGGTGGCACGGCGCAGCCGTGACGGATGAGGTGGTGCCTCGTTCAACGCACGCATGTTCCAGCTTTTGCTGCGTATTGTGGATCAGATTGATCGCCGCCGTTTTCAGCCCTGAGAAAGACAGATCCAGCGGGTTCCCGTCCACCTTGGCCCGGGGCATGGGATACTTGGTCGCATCGCCGGTCTGGCTCATCCGATCCAGCGCCGCGCCGCCGGGGTAGGGCATTCCCAGCACCCGGGCGATCTTGTCGAAGCATTCGCCTGCTGCGTCGTCCCGGGTGCCGCCCAGGATGGTCATTTTTGTGTAGTCCTCCACGTCCACCAGCATGGTGTGGCCCCCGGAGACCACCAGACAGAGGAAGGGGGGCTCCAGCTCCGGATGGGTGATGTAGTTGGCGGCAATGTGACCCCGGATGTGATGAACGGGGACCAGAGGCTTGCCCAGGGCAAAGGCCGCCGCCTTGGCGAAGTTGACCCCCACCAGCACGGCCCCGATCAGCCCGGGGGCGTAGGTCACCGCCACCGCATCGATGTCGGCCCGGGTCACCCCAGCCGCGGCCAGGGCCTGGTCCGCCAGGGGATAGATGGCCTCAATGTGCTTCCGGGAGGCGATCTCCGGCACCACGCCGCCGTAGAGCTTGTGGATGTCCACCTGGGAGGAAATGCAGTCGGCCAGCACCTGCCGCCCATCCCGCACCACCGCCACAGCAGTCTCGTCGCAGGAGGATTCAATGGATAGAATGTTCATGTGTTACACCAGCTTCTTTTGCATGATAAGCGCGTCCTCCCGGGGCTTCTCGTAGTAGCCCCTGCGGACACCCACCTGGGCGTACCCCAGCTTTTCGTAGAGGCGTATGGCGGCCTCGTTGGACGCCCGCACCTCCAGGGTGATCTGTTCCACCCCTTTTGGGATCAGCCGCGCTTCCAATTCCCGCATCAGCGCCTCGGCGATCCCGCGCCGCCGTGCGGCGGGGGCCACGCAGACGTTCAGAATGTCCGCGTCCTCGAAGCAGCTCTGGGAGCCGACGTAGCCCAGCAGGGCCCCCGATTTGTCCGCCCCATCGGGGTTCCCAATCCCCTCGGCCACCAGCCACAGCGCCAGCGGGTTTTCCAATTCCCCCCGGATCGAAGCCTCGTCCCAGGGCGCAGAAAAAGTCTCCGCCTCCAGCGCGGCGATCTGTGGAACGTGCGAGGGGCACATGGAGAATATTTCAATTTTGTGCAAGGCTTCCGGCAAGCGAACCAGCCTCCCTTCCTGTCATTCTGAGCGGAGCGCCAGCGGAGTCGAAGAATCCGTTCCCTCGCTGCGTACCGCTCCCGATCCTGTCATTCTGAGCGAAGCGAAGAATCCGTTCTCCCCACTGCACACCGTCCCCACTCCCGTCATTCTGAGCGAAGCGAAGAATCCGTTCTCCCCACTGCACACCGTCCCCACTCCCGTCATTCTGAGCGAAGCGAAGAATCCGTTCTCCCCACTGCACACCGTCCCCACTCCCGTCATTCTGAGCAAAGCGAAGAATCCGTTTCTCCCTCTGCCCACGTCTCAGAATAAGGTATCATACAAATCGCACCAAGTCGGATTCATGGAGTTGACCAAGGCGTTTTTCTTAGCCCGCGTCCAGCCCTTCAACTGCTTTTCCCGCTCGAAAGCGGTCAACGGCTCCGTCCCGGCGTCCTCAAAATAGACCAGCTTTGTAATGTTGTACTTGGCAGTAAAGCTCCCCGGATCCATGTGGTGTTTGTGTTCGTAGATCCGAGCGGGGAGATTGGAGGTCACGCCGATATAAATTGCGACGTTTGTTTTGTTGGCGAGGATATAGACGAAAAAGTGTTTTTCCATGAAGGGCTCCTTTTACGGAACGCAGGGTGGGGAACAGGAACAGAATTTCAATGCTGTCATCCTGAGCGGAGCGCAAGCGGAGTCGAAGGATCCGGCCTCTTTTCCCACGCTGCCAGGGAGAGTACGGATTCTTCGCTGCGCTCAGAATGACGGGGGAAGGGACGGGGGACACGGATTCTTCGCTTCGCTCAGAATGACAAACGAGAAACCTGTCCCTTGTCACCTGTCACTTATTACCTATTACCTATTACTTATTACTTGTTTTACTTCGCCTCGTACCAGCTCCGCCCGGTCTTGGCCTCCGCGGTGAGGGGCACGGCCAGCTTGGCGGCGTGCTCCATCTCCCGGGTCACCAGGGCGGCCACGGTTTCGGCCTCGGCCTCCGGGCACTCCACGATCAGTTCGTCGTGGACCTGGAGCACCAGCCGGGCTTCCAGTCCGGCCTCGGTCAGGGCCTTGTCCACCCGAAGCATGGCCAGCTTGATAATATCCGCGGCGGTGCCCTGGATGGGGGAGTTCATGGCCATGCGCTTGGCGGCCTCCCGCACCATATACTTCCCGTCCTTCAGCTCGGGCAGATAGCGCCGCCGCCCATAGAGGGTGGAGACGTAGCCCAGCTTCGTGCCCTGCTCCACCACCGCGTCCATAAAGTCCCGGACCCCGTGGTACTTCCGCAGATAGCTTTCGATATAGTCCTTGGCCTCGGCCCGGCTGACGCCCAGATCCTCCGCCAGGGAGAAGTCGGAAATGCCGTAGACGATGCCGAAGTTGACGGCCTTGGCGCTGCGGCGCATCTGGGGCGTCACCGCCTCAAAGGGCACGCCGAAGACCTGGGAGGCCGTGACCCGGTGGACGTCCTCCCCGGCGTTGAAGGCGTCCTGCATGGCCTGGTCGTCCGCCATGTGGGCCAGGACCCGCAGCTCGATCTGGCTGTAATCCGCGTCCACAAAGACGCAGCCGGGCTCCGGCACGAACATCTTGCGGATCTCCGCGCCCAGGTCGGTCCGCACGGGGATGTTCTGGAGGTTGGGCTCCGTGGAGGACAGGCGGCCCGTGGCGGTGACGGTGTTCTGGAAGGTGGTGCGTACCCGTCCGTCGGGGCCCACGACCTTCAGCAGGCCTTCGGCGTAGGTGGCCTGGAGCTTGGTCAGGGTGCGGTATTCCAGGATCCGCCCGATGATGGGGTGCTTGTCCCGGAGCTTTTCCAGCACCTCCGCGTTGGTGGACCAGCCGGTCTTGGTTTTCTTCCCGGCGGGCAGGGCCAGCCGCTCGAAGAGCACCTCGCCCAACTGCTTGGGGGAGTTGATGTTGAAGTCCCCGCCGGCGTAGCGGTAGATTTCCTCCTGGGTTCCCCGGATCCGGGTTTTCAGCATTTCGTCAAAGGCGTGGAGGGCGTCGGCGTCCACCCGGACCCCGTCCGCCTCCATCTTGGCCAGCACAGCGCAGAGAGGCAGATCCATTTCGTAGTAGAGTTTTTCCAGATCTTGAGCCGCCAGACCCGCCTGCAGGGGCGCGCAGAGCGCCAGGATGACCACGGCCTGGTTGAGCAGCGCGGCGTCCTGCGGATCCAAAGCCTTCCCCTCGAGGGGAAGGTGGCCCGCAGGGCCGGATGAGGTGAGCTCCCCGACGGGAAGCTGGAGCTGGCAGTATTCCAGGGCCAGCCGATCCAGCTCGTACTTGCCCCGGGCGGCGTCCAGCAGATAGGCGGCCACCTCGGTGTCGAAGACGATGCCCGCCGTGGGCAGGCAGCGCTCCAGCAGGGCGCGGATCAGCTCCTTGGCCCCGTGAACAGCAAGCCGCAGCGCCCCGGAAAAGAGGGCGGGCAGCACGAAGTCCCAGGCCAGCCCCATAGCGTCCCGCCGCAGCAGGGCAGGATGGGCCCCATCGTCCAGGGCAAGAGTCTCCAGATCGTCAGAGGCCGCCAGCGCCACGTATTCGGCAGATTTCCAGCCCTCCAGCAGGGCGTCAAATTCCGCTCGGGTTGTAGGGGCGGCCATTGGCCGCCCGCCCGCAGCAAAATCCTCCGAAAGCATTCCCTCCGTAGGGGCGGCCATTGGCCGCCCGCCCGCGGCAGACGCTGCCGGGTCAAGAGGGGACGGGGGAACGGATTCTTCGCTTTGCTCAGAATGACGGGATCGGGGGGCTGGTGCGTCCTGCTGGCGGCCGATGGCAGCCCCTACAGAAGCGCCACGCAGCTTGTACTTATCGATCAATTTCACGAACTCCAGCCGAACAAACAGGTCGTAGAGGGCCTGCCTATCCGGCTCCTGCACCAGAGCGTCCCCGGGCCGGAAATCCACCGGGGCGTTCAGGCGGATCGTCGCCAGGTCGTAGCTCAGATAGGCGTTGTCTTTGCCGCCTGCCAGCTTTTCGTAGAGCTTGCCCTTCATGTTCTGGGGCGTCAGATTTGCATAGACCCCGTCCAGATCCCCGTATTTCAGCAGCAGATCGGTGGCGGTCTTGGGCCCCACCCCGGCCACGCCGGGGATGTTGTCGGAGCTGTCCCCCATGAGGGCCTTCAGATCGATGAGGCGGATGGGCTCGAAGCCGTATTCCTCCCGGAAGACTGCCGGGGTGTAGTTGGTGGAGGAGGTCTGGCCGCCCTTGGTGGCTACCAGCTTCACGGTGACGTGCTCGTCCACCAGCTGCAGGCTGTCCCGGTCGCCGGTGACCACGACGCAGTCCCAGCCCCCCTCGGAGCAGCGCTTGGCCACGGTGCCGATCACGTCGTCGGCCTCCCAGCCCTGGCAGGCGTAGATGGGGATGTTCATTGCCCGCAGCACGTCCTTCATCACCGGCATCTGCTGGGCCAGCTCCTCGGGCATCCCATGGCGGGTGGCCTTGTACTGGTCATATTTCTCGTGACGGAAGGTGGGCCCGTGGAGGTCGAAGGCCACGCAAAGGGCGTCGGGCTGTTCCTCCTGCCGCATCCGATCCAGAATGTTCAGAAAGCCGAAGATGGCGTTGGTGTACTCGCCCTTCTTGGTGGTAAGCAGCCGCACCCCGTAAAAGGCCCGGTTGATGACGGAGTTCCCGTCCAGGATCATCAGTTTCATGGTCATACCTCATTTTTGGGATCAGAAGGGTTGAGGGTTCAGAGCGCGTAGAGACGGCACTCGGCCGTCCGCACGGGAGGGGTTCAGTGCCCCTACAGCTTTTCCGCGAAGGCGGTCAGGCGGGCGGCGACCTTCTCCTTGCCCAGCAGCTGCATGATGGTGCACAGGTCGGGGGTGTTGGTGCGGCCTGTGACGGCCAGGCGGATCACGGAGCTCAGGTCGCCCACGTGGCCCTTGTAGGCCTCGGGGCTCTTTTTGTACTCCTTGACCTCGGGGCAGAAGCCCAGCTCTGGGCACCAGCTCTTCATCCGGGCGAACCAGGCGTCCTTGTCCTCGCTGGGGTCGTACTTGGCGCAGCAGCAGGCCAGGATGGCCTTGGCATCGGCAGGGGAGACCCGCTCCGGCAGAAGTTGAGGGTCGGCCTCGGGCTCGTTGAAGAAGTAGGCCAGATAGTCCTGCACCTCGTCCCACTTGGCGATGTCCTTCCGGGGCTTGGGCACCTCCCGGTCGATGTTCAAAATCGCCGTGGAGAAGGCGGGGTCGGCAGTAAAGATCCTGTGGAACTCCGGGGCGTAGTCCTTGGCCCAGGCGGCCACCCGGGCGTAGATGTCCCCAGCCTTCATGTGGGAGATCACGTTTTTGCTCACGTCGGTGAGCTTGGTCAGGTCGAACAGGCAGCCGGAGGCCCCCATCTTTTTCAGATTGAAGGGGAAATCCATGGCGTCTGTGTCGGGGTTGGCCCGCCGCCAGTCCTCAAAGTTGGAGTTCAGCAGGGTCAGCAGATATTCGATCACGGCCTCCTTGGGGAAGCCCTTTTCCACGAAGTAGCTCACGGCGGCCTCGGGATCCTTCCGCTTGGACAGCTTCCGCTTGTCGCCGGTCTCGTCGTCCAGCTTCATCACCTGGGCGGTGTGGACGTACTTGGGCACCTTGTAGCCGCAGGCCTTGAACATGGCGATGTGCTTGGGCACGGAGGACAGCCACTCCTCTGCGCGGATCACATGGGTGGTACGCATGAAGTGGTCGTCGCAGACGTGGGCAAAGTGGTAGGTGGGGATGCCGTCGGATTTCAGCACCACCTCGTCGATGATGTTTTCCGGCATTTCGATCTTGCCCCGGATCTGATCCTCGAAGGTGATGCGCTTGTTTTCGTCCCCCTGGGAGCGGAAGCGCAGCACCCAGGGCTTCCCGGCGGCGAGATTGGCCTCGATCTGCTCCAGGGTCAGATCCCGGCACTTGGCGTACTTGCCGAAATAGCCCCGGATCAGCGCGCCCTCGGCCTCCTGCTGCTCCCGGAGGGCGCTGAGCTCCTCGGCAGTGCAGAAGCAGGGGTAGGCCGCGCCGTTTTCCACCATGCGCTTGGCCACGGCGTGGTAGATCTCCACCCGCTGACTCTGGGTGTAGGGGCCGTAGTCGCCCTTTTCGGTGCCGAAGCCGGTGACGCCCTCGGTGAATTCCACGCCGAAGGCCTCGAAGCCCTTGATGATGGCGGAAACGCCGTCGTCCACCTCCCGCTTTTTGTCGGTGTCCTCAATGCGGAGGTAGGAAACGCCCTGGGAGGCCTTTGCCACCAGCACGTCGGTCAGCGCGCCGAAAAGGCCGCCGATGTGGAGATAGCCCGTAGGCGAGGGGGCAAACCGGGTCACCCGTGCCCCCTCGGGCAGGTTTCTGGGGGGATACCGGAGCTCCAGATCCTCCGGTGTCAGGGTCACGTCGGGAAAGAGCAGATTGGCGAGTTTTACGTTGTCCATGGTGATTTCTCCTGTTCGATCTATGTAGCGCGGGCAATCTGCCCGCAATGGTGTTCGGGGTTCGGTATTCGAGATTCGGGATTCGTGGTTCGGGTGGAATACGCCGTAGGGGCGGCTCTTATCCGCTGAAGGCGGATGAGCCGCCCGGTTTGCGGAGCAAACAATCGTCCGACAGGACGATCCAACCCGGTGCGTTGTTCGTACTGCTTCCGCCGTCAGAACCCGGCTGGATTTGCCTGCGGCAAATTGCGTTCGTTCCGAACGCCGGAGCGATGTGGGCATACTTCGTGACTTTTCGAGTTCGCTCCCTACGGGGGACGGGGGCACTTAGGCAAATGCAAAATGCAAAATGCAAGATGCAAAATGATTTCAAAGCATGTGTAGGGGCTGGCGTCCTCGACAGCCCGAGCGTGGCGAAATCTGAGAGGCACGGGGCGTCGCGGACGCCGCCCCCTACAACAGCACCCTACCGTAGCGCCGGCTATTAGCCGGCAAACCGCTCACAATGTGCGCCCCCTACACTCACAGCGTTAAGCAAATATCCTCTTTTTTGACCTTATTCCAATCAAATTCGGCGGCCAATTCGCTTGCGGAAATGGCTTCGTTCTTTTCAATCAGCCCCGCAGCGTGGGCCAGCGCCCCGATGATCTCCTCCGGGGAAAAGCGGGTCAGCAGGGCCTCCAGATCCAGATCCCCGTCCCGTTTGCTGAGGCGGCGGCCGTCGGGGGCCAGGAGCAGGGGAACGTGGTAATACTCCGGCGCAGGCCGGCCCAGCAGGGAAAACAGGTACATCTGCCGGGGCGTGGAGGCCAGCAGATCCCGGCCCCGCACCACCTGGGTGACGCCGTTGTCCGCGTCGTCCACCACCACGGCCAGCTGGTAGGCGTAGACCCCGTCGGCCCGGCGGAGGACGAAATCCCCGCAGTCGCGGCTGAGCAGCTCGCAGTAGTCGCCCTGCAAGCCGTCATGGACGCTCCATTCTTCGTCCGGGACGCGCAGCCGCCAGGCGGGCGGGCGTTTTTTGGCGGAGCGCTGTTCCGGGCTCAGATCCCGGCAGGTGCCGGAGTAAACAAATTCACTCTGCCCCAGATGCGGCGCGGAGGCCGCGTGTACCTGCGAGCGCGAGCAGTAACAGGGGTAGAGCAAGCCCATGGCCTCAAGCCGCGCAAAGGCGGCGTCGTAGGCTGCGGTGCGGGTGCTCTGGCAGGGGACCTCCCGGTCCCAATCCAGCCCGAAGCGCAGAAGATCCCGGCGGATCATCGCGGCATATTCCGGGCTTGTCCGCTGGGGATCCAGATCCTCCATCCGCAGCACCATTTCCCCGCCGGCAGAGCGCACGGCGCACCAGGCCAGCAGGAAGGAAAACAGATTCCCCAGGTGCATTTTCCCGGAAGGGGAGGGAGCGAAGCGGCCGGTAATCATACGGAATCCTCCAATGCGATTTGAAAAAAAGTAATAGGTAAGAAGTAATAAGTAATAGGTTTAGGAACTTATTACCTATTACCTGTTACTTATTCCTTTACGGGATAGTCCTCCACCGGCAGCTCCACCACCGTCGCTTCATGTCCCAGCGCCGGGAGGATCTTCTCCCGGAAGTCGGTCATGGACACGGCCAGGGTGGAGCTGTTCAGGCAGGGGTGGAAGCCGATCTCGGGCTGTTCCAGCACCGGCTTGTCAATCACCAGACGTACCCGCTTTTCCGGGTCGTTCAGCAGGCCCAGCACCGAGAGAGAACCGGGGGTGATGTCAACCAATTCCAGCATCTGCTCGTCCGTGGCGAAGCTCAGCCGGGCGCAGCCCAGGGCCTTGGAGAGGAATTTGGTCTTGAAGACCTTGTCGCCCTCCATCAGCAGCAGATAGAAGTCGGTCTGCTGGCGGTTGGTCAGCAGCAGATTCTTGCAGATGGGGCAGCCCAGGGTCTTTTCGATCTCCCGGCAAAGCTCCATGGTAGCGGCAGCCTCATGGTCGGCCCGGCGATAGGGCACGCCCAGCCGATCCAGAAATTCATAGCAGCGGCGTTCCCGGGGACTCCGTTCAGCGGCGTCCGCAGGCGCACCGGTGGTCAACGTGGTGGGTTTCATAGGGTTACTCCTTTGGAAAAATCATTGTATGGGTGTGGCTCGCGGCGCATAGTTCATAGCTTATAGCTCCAGACGGGGCGTCGTAGGCGCCGCCCCCTACTTATTACTTGTTACTTATTACCTGTCACTTGCTCAGTGCCCATAGGGGTGCAAATCATCTGCACTGATCACCTTTTCGTAGGGGTTGTATTTCTCATTGACCAGCGCTGCGGCGGCCTGGCGATCCTCCACATAGTAGGCCCCGCCGTCCACCCAGGCGGGCTCGCCGGGGAGGGTGTGGCTCTCAAAGTCTGCGCCGCCGCTTCGGATCAGAGTCAGGGCGATCCAGCAGAGATTCCGGGTGTCCAGATCCGATTCGGCGTTGGACAGCAGCAGCTTGGCGGCCCGGGGGATCATGGGCAGCCGCAGGGCGGAGCGCCACTGACGGATGGCCGCCTGCAGGAAATCCCGCTGGACGGAGACCCGCTCCAGGTCTGCCATGGCGTAGCCGCTGCGGAAGCGCACCAGCCACATGGCCTCCTTGCCGTTCAGGGTTTGGGTGCCGGCCTTCAGATCGATGTAGAGATCCTGCACCGGGTCGCTGTAGTACATATCCATGGGCACGTCGAAGGTGACGCCGCCCATGGCGTCCACCAGCTGGGCGAAGCAGTCGAGATCCAGCAGGATATAGGCGTCGGGCCGGTAGCCAACCAGATCCTTCACATAGTCCAGCAGCACGTTCATGCCCTTTTCTCCCGCCCCGTTGGCGTAGTAGGCTCCGTTGAGCTTGGGGACGGGATTGTCCCGGTTCACCATGGTGTCCCGGGGCAGACTCAGCAGCCGGATCTGCCTGTTGCTGCGGTCGAGATAGAGCAGGAGCATGGCGTCTGTGCGGGCGCCGCCCTCGTCTGTGCCGCAGATGAGGATCGTGCAGCATCCGTCCCTTCTGGCGCCGATGGGCTGATCGGTCTGGGGCATTTTCGCAAAGAGGAAGACGGCCAGACCTGCCAGCAGCACGAGCACCAGCAGAAATACGGCAAGGCGCAGCAGGAAGCGGAGAAAGCGGTGCTTTTTCTTCCGGCGGCGGGGAGGGAGCTGCTCCGATTCTTCGGGCAGCCAATCGCTGTCCGGGCTGCTGCCGTAGTCCCATGACTCGTCCGGCTCGTTGTCGTAGACCGCCCGCCCCTCATGGATCTGGCGCATATTGTCTACGCTGTAGCTGTCCCCCCGCCGGATCCGCCGGGGCTCCTCAAATGCTTCCGCCTGGGGGATTTGGGGTGTTTCATATTCGATCGAGGGGATCGTGCTGCGTTTCTTCTCAAATTTTCCCATTCAATTCTCAACTTTCAATTCTCAATTTTCAATTCTCAACCGCCCCTACGGGGACGGGGGAACAGGCGGGCTGGTAGCCCGCGCTACGGTAGGGTACGTGCGGGGAACGCGGACGGCAGGGTGCCGTCCCTACGCGGGGTCGGAGCACCCCCGCCGCAAATTCTCAACTTTCAATTCTCAATTATCAATTCTCAGCCGCTCCCACCGCGGCGGCGAAGCGCAGGAAGGCTTCCTTTCCGGCGGGGCTGCGCTTGTAGACGCCGGCGTGCTCCAGAACCTGGGAGAAGACCACGCCCACCTCGTCCCGGAGGATCTGCTCCACGTTTTCTGGGGTGAATACGTACTTCTTCTGCAGCGCCTCCGCCCAATCCGCGTGCTTTTCGGTGAGCTCGTCAGAACGCAGATCGCCGCCGGAGACCAGCAGCTCCGCCAGCCTTGCCAGCTCCCGTTTCAGCCGGGGCGGCAGGACGGCCAGGCCCATGACCTCGATCAGGCCGATGTTTTCCTTCTTGATGTGGTGCAGCTCCGGGTGGGGATGGTAGACCCCCAGGGGCAGCTCCGGGGTGGTGATGTTGTTCCGCAGCACCAGATCCAGCTCGTAGTCGCTGCCCCGGCGGCGGGCGATGGGGGTGATGGTGTTGTGGGGGACGCCCTCGGTCTCAGCGAAGATATAGGCGGCCTCGTCGCTGTAGCCCCGCCAACAGTTCAGGATCTTTTCCCCCAGCGCTGCGATCCGGGTGCGATCCCCGCCCCGCAGGCGGATGACGCTCATGGGCCATTTGACGATCCCGGCCCGGATTTCCTCAAAGCCTTGGAAGCGCAGGGGCGTTTCCACGGGGGCCTTGGCCATGGCAAAGTCGTAGCGGCCGCCCTGGAAGTGGGCGTGGGTGAAGATGGAGCCGCCCACGATGGGCAGGTCCGCGTTGGAGCCCATGAAGTAGTGGGGGAAGACCGTTACAAAGTCCAGCAGCTGCCGCAGGGAGTGGCCGTCCACCACCATGGGGTAGTGCCTGCCGGAGAAGGCGATGCAGTGTTCGTTGTAGTAGACGTAGGGGGAGTATTGCAGGAACCATTCCTCCCCGTCCAGCACGAAGGGGACGGGCCGGTGGTTCTGCCGGGCGGGGTGGTTGTACCGGCCGGCGTAGCCCTCGTTCTCCACGCAGAGCAGGCACTTGGGGTAAGAGGCCGCAGCCTTGCTGGCGGCCTGGAAGGCTGCGCCGGTGGTGGTGGACTTCTCGGGCTTGGTCAGATTGACGGTGATATCCAGCTCCCCGTATTCCGTGGGGGCCTTCCAGACCATGTTCCGGCGGATGCGATCCCAGCGGACGTAGTTTGTGGCCCCGCTCAGGGCGTAATACCAGTCGGTGGCCTTCTTGGGATCCTCGGCCAGCAGGGCGCGGAACTGCTGCCGCACCTGGGAGGGCCGGGGGGTCAGACAGCCCATGAGCCCGGTGTCAAAGAGGTCGCGGGAGACCGGATCGTCCCCGCAGAGCCCCTGGGAGACGGCGTAGTCGGTCAGGGTGTCCAGCATTTCGTTGACGGGCCGGATTTCCACAGACGCGGTGGCCTCATAGCTGTCCAGATGCAGCCGTTCCAGCAGGGCGTTGACGGCCCATACCCGGTCGTCTTCGGAGATCAGCCCCTTTTGAAGGGCGTAAGCCACAAGGGCGGCGATGGTTTGGTCGATCATGGGAACCTCCTTTGGAAGAATGCAAGATGCAAGACTTATAATTCATAATTCATAATGCATAATGCATAATTTTTGGGTTCAGAGTTCGTAGGGGCGAGCAGTGCTCGTCCGGTTTGCGAAGCAAACAATCGTCCGGCAGGACGATCCGGCAGGGTGAGTTGTACGTATCGTTTTCGTAGTCGCGGCCCGGTCGGATTTGCCTCCGGCAAATTGCGTTCGTACCGAACGCCGGAGCGATGTGGGCATCGCTCCCTACGGGGCTGGGGCTCAATTATGCATTGTGCATTATGCATTATGCATTCGACACTTCATTTTGCACTTTGCATTTTGCATTTTGCGTTCCAAACAGCTCCCACGGCTCCCCCTTGGGCAGCAGCTCGAATTGCATCCGCTTCCCGCTGCTCGGGTGGTCGAAGGCCAGAAAGCAGGAAAACAGCGCGGGGCCGTGTTGGGCCTTGCTGCCGTAGCGGATGTCCCCCAGCAGGGGAAGGCCCCGGTGGGAGAATTGGGCCCGGATCTGGTGGGTGCGGCCCGTGTGGAGCTTCACCCGCACCAGGGTCAAGGGCTGCTCCGGCGTTCCGGCCCGGCCCAGCACCCGGTAGGAGAGCTTCGCCTCCCGGACGCCCTTCCGGGGCCGGTCGACGACGAAGGTCTTGTTGGTGCGGCTGTCGTGGAAGAGCAGATCCTCCAGGGTGTCCTCCTCCCGGGTGGGGACGCCCCGGAGCACGGCCAGGTATTCCTTCTCCGCGGTGCGGGCGGCGATCTGGTCGATCAGCGACGCGGCGGCAGCCTGGGTGCGGGCCAGCACCATGAGGCCGCCCACGGCCTTGTCCAGCCGGTGGACGGTGCGGACCGTGGGCTCCTCGCCCCGGCTGCTCAGCCAAGCGGAAGCCAGCTCCGGCAGATTCCAGCCGGGCCCAGGCTCGGAAAGGCAGTTCACGGGCTTCTCGCAGACGAGAACGTCCCGGTCGCAGTGGAGGACGTTCAGGCAAAGGGAATGCGTAGGGGCCGGCGTCCCCGACGGCCCGGACGTTTCAGAACTTGGGAGGCTCGGGGCGTCGAGGACGCCGCCCCCTACATCTGCGGTCACGACTTGATGGCCCGGTTGAATGCCGCCGGGTCGGGGCTCTTGAACCAGGCGCTGCCTGCCACCAGGACGTTGGCCCCGTTCTCCTTGCAGAGTCGGGCGGTCTTTTCGTTGACGCCGCCGTCCACCTCCAGCTCGCAGCCGGGGTTCTTCTCGTCCAGCCAGCCCCGGATGGTCCGGAGCTTGGGCATCATGTCCGCCATGAAGCTCTGGCCGCCGAAGCCGGGCTCCACGGTCATGACCAGGATCAGATCGCAGAGCTCCAGATAGGGCAGCACCGCCTCGGCCCGGGTGTTGGGCTTGACGGAAACGGCGGCCTTGACGCCCAGGGCCCGGGTCTTCTCCAGGGCGGCGCGGATGTTGGCGGGAATGTCGGACTCCACGTGGACCGTGAGGATGTCGGCCCCGGCCTTGCAGAACTCCTCCACGTAGCGGACCGGCTGGGCGATCATCAGATGCACGTCCAGGGGCAGGGGAGAGATCTTCTTGATGGCGGCCACCACGGGAATGCCGATGGTGATATTGGGCACGAAGTGCCCGTCCATCACGTCCACGTGGACGTAATCGGCCCCCGCGGGGCCCAGGGCGCGGATGTCCCGCTCCAGGTTCACAAAGTCCGCGGAAAGAATGGAAGGGGCGGTTTTAATGGGAAGGGTCATAATTATTTCCTCCTGTTGTTCAGAGATCGAGGATCAGGGTTCGTAGGGACGGCACAGCTCTGCATAAGTTCCGGCAGCCAGACACGCTGCGCGTTCGCTTGCGTCTTTGGGCCGTCACTTATCTGCCGTCCGCGTACTTTCACAACATTATATCCAATTTTTCTCATGAAGTCAACGCCGCAATTCTTGACTTATGGGGACTTTTGCGGTAAAATAGAATAGTTGGATTGTAAACATTCGCCTATCCATATACTACGAAGGAGGAAATAAAACATGGATCCCATTCCCGAAATGAAATTCGCCACCGAGGAAGCCAAGGCAGAGACCGTCGTCAAGGAGGCGGAAAAGGCGGCTGAAGTGCCTGCGTTTGAGCCTGTCCCCTCCCTGGAGCTGACGCCCAAGGAGCCCGAGCCCCCCGCACCGGAGGCCGGCCCCGACTATTCCATGCTCACCGAGGCTGAGCAGAAGATCGTCCATGACTTTGCCCAGAAGATCGACATCACCAACCCGAACCTCTCTCTGGAATACGGCGCCGGCGCCCAGAAGAATGTGGCTGATTTCTCCGACTCCGCTCTGGCCGCGGTTCGCACCAAGGATCTGGGCGAGGTGGGCGACATGATCTCCTCCCTGGTGGTGGAGCTGAAGGGCTTCAACGCCGACGAGGAAAAGAAGGGCCTGCTGGGCCTGTTCAAGAAGGCCGGCACCGGCATCGAGGCGCTCAAGGCCAAGTACAGCAAGGCCGAGGTCAACGTCAACAAGATCTCCCATGAGCTGGAGGAGCACCAGCGCACCCTGATGAAGGACGTGGTGATCCTGGATCAGATGTACGACAAAAACCTGGACTACTACAAGCAGCTCACCATGTACATCCTGGCGGGCAAGGAGAAGCTGGCCCAGGAGCGGGCGACCACCCTGGTGGAGCTGCGCGCCAAGGCGGAGCAGACCGGTCTGGCCGAGGACGCCCAGAAGGCCAACGACTATGACGCCATGTGCCTGCGCTTCGAGAAGAAGCTGCACGACCTGGAGCTGACCCGGATGGTCTCCATCCAGATGGGCCCCCAGATCCGTCTGCTGCAGAACAACGATACCCTGATGTCCGAGAAGATCCAGACCTCCCTGGTGAACACCATCCCCCTGTGGAAGAGCCAGATGGTGCTTGCCCTGGGCATGACCCACAGCCAGCAGGCGCTGGAAGCGCAGAAGGCGGTGACCGATATGACCAATGATCTGCTGAAGAAGAACGCCGATAAGCTGAAGATGGCCACCATCGAGACGGCCAAAGAGTCCGAGCGGGCCATTGTGGACATCGAGACCCTGCAGCACACCAACCAGCAGCTGATCTCCACCCTGGACGAAGTCCTGCAGATCCAGACCGAGGGCCGCCAGAAGCGGGCCGACGCCGAGGCCGAGCTCCGCAAGATCGAGGGTCAGCTGAAGCAGAAGCTGTTGGAGACCAGAAAGATCTCCGAGTAACATGAAGCTCTGGATCAAACGGGTCGTCGGCGCTGCGCTGATCATAGCGGCACTGGTGCTGCTGTACGACCACGGTAAACAGCTGCTGGATTGGCCCCATCTCTACCCGGATCTGAGGCAGGCCGGGGTGAAGAATCTGCTGTTTCTGGCGCTGCTGCTGTTCGCGGTGGCGATGGCCTGGATCAGCGCGTCGTATATGCTGCTGAACTGCGACAAGCCCATCCTGCATTTTCTGATCCCGGCTGCTGCCTTCGCGGCGCTGGTGTTCCTGGCAAGCTTCAGCATGACCCAAGCGGTGGGGAAGATCCCCTGCAGCTACACCGACACCCTGGCCTCCTGCCGGGAAGAATTCGACACCCAGGACTTCCGCGTCTCCGGCAAGTCCCTGTACCCGATCTACCCCAGCGGAGAACTGACCTCCTATGCCCGCTACGAGAAGGAGGGCGCCCTGGCCGAGTCCCTTGTGCGGACCTACGACCAGAATCAGTTCATCTCCGAGGCCGCCCGGGTGCGGGCGCTGAACCTCTCTTCCTTCCGTCCGCCCCAGGACGCCAGGGAGCGGGAGGTGCTCTGCTATCAGATCGAGCAGGAGGGGACGGTCTGGCAGATCCTGGTGGTGCCCAAGACCAAAACCGTCACCTACAGCCGCTTCCGTCAGCCGGAGCAGCTGCCGTCCTTCGCCCCCCAGCCCTCGGAGCGGGAGGAAAACGTGACAAATTCTTGAAAAAAGTATAAATCGAAGCCCTTCGGGTTAAGCTAATCGCACAGCGGATTCATCCGCTGTGCGATTCGCGTTTATGTATCCCATTATTTTTCAAAGGAGGCCATTCACATGACTCAGTCCAAGAACAACTGCGCCAACGCCAACCATTGCATCGCCTGCACCGTGCAGCAGTGCGCCAACCACTGCGGCGGGGAGAACTACTGCTCCCTGGATCGGATCACCGTGGGCACCCACGAGTACAACCCCACCGAGGATCAGTGCACGGATTGCAAGTCCTTCCGGAAGAAGTAAGATTTTAGGCAATAGGCAACAGTTAAATAGGCAATAGGAGAACGATGATCGACGCAGCTCTCGCGTACCCGTCTCCTATTGCCTATTTTCTGATGCGTGTGGGGAAAAGGCGGTCTAATAGCCCGCACTACAGTAGGGTTCGTCCGTGCGGGGTGTGGACGGCAGAGTGCCGTCCCTACGGGCTCCCCCGCCTGTCATTCTGAGCGCCCTAAAGGACTTGCTTCGCGGCGAAGCGAAGAATCCGTTCCCCCCGCGGCCAGGGGAAAGAAATGAATAATGAATACTGAAGACTTAAGAATGAATAATAAATGTGTTTTTCAAATCGCGATTTGAAAAACTCCAACATTATTCATTAGACGGTTATTCAATTTTCAGTATTCATTAAAAACCACATCGTGCGGGGCGTAGGGGCTGGCGTCCCCGACAGCCCGACCGTATCGAAACGGGAAAGACTCGGGGCGTCGCGGACGCCGCCCCCTACAGGGGTGCGGACGGCAGAGTGCCGTCCCTACGCGTCACCTATTACCTATTACCTATCACTTATTACTTATTTTACTTGCTGCCGATTGCGCCTACCGCCCGCCTCACAGCGTCTGTCGCCGTGCCAGGGTCTTGTTCTTATACTCCGGGTCGCCGGTGACCTCCCGCAGGATGGTGACCTCCGCGGGCGGGGTGACCTCCCGGTCGTCGCTGCCGGCGTAGGCGAACATCACGGCCTTCTCCTTGGAGAAGGGATAGACGTCGATCTCAAAGCGCTGCCGGTCGAGATTGAAGCGGTATTTGACCTTGTGGACGGGCTGGAGCTCCGGCTCCGCCTCCAGAAGGTATTTTTTGTACTCCTTGGAGGAGATGGGCCGTTCGGTGTCCCACTTGGTCCCGTCCTCCATCAGGTGCTTCTCGGTGTAGAAGAAGAGGTAGTCCGAGCCGTTCTTCTGCTTGCGGATGCGGCGCTCGATCCGCGGATTCGTGACCACCAGATAGTTCTGGGTCATTTCGAAGGGCACCGCCCCGTAATTCACCACCAGCCGGTTCATGTCCGGCATGGCGATCAGATACTTATGCTTCTTGTCCATGGGCTCCGGTCGGCCCACGATGCGGAAGATCTCCCGCACGGCCCGATCCATCTTCCGTTCGAAATTCACCTCGTTGTCCACAATCTTCAGATTGGGATGGGTGCTCCAGGCCCGCAGGGTGCGGTCGTCCATCTCCACGGCGTGCTCCAGACTCTCCGTCCGGGCGGCGTTGCCCAGATTGTAGGCAAATTCCGCCCCCTTGGCGCAGGTGACCAGGTGGATCACCGCGTCGTATTTGGCCATGGCGGTCTGGGTGTCGAGGCCGAATTTGGAGATCACCTGCTCGAATTCCTCATCGGTGATGTAGGCCTTGTCGTCCAGGATGGCCCGGTCGTAGACCACCAGCACCTTGGGATCCGGCACCGCCTCCGCGGCCTTCAGGGCCAGCTTCTCCTTGTGGAGCTGATCGGCCACCACGTAGTCCTGGAATTCCAGCATGGACAGGCAGTTGCCGAAGGGCTTGATGCCGAAGCCGGTGATCAGATCGGTGGCCGTCTCCGGAATGGTGATGACCCGCCAGCCGTCGTCCTGCTTGAATTCCTTGAGGATCCGGGAGATCAGTGTGGTCTTGCCCGCCGCGGGGCCGCCGGTGAGTACGATCTTCACGATTTTCTTTTCCATAAAGACAACCGCCTTTCCGTGTTTTTCAACCCTTTTATTTTACCACATTTCCCGCATTTTTGCAAGAATTTCCCGGAAATGGGGGGCAAAAGCGTGTTATGTTATCCCGGAAAATGTCGTTATGTCAACCTTTTTCAGATATTTCCCCGGGCGGCTGCTTCGATTGCGGGTTTTCCACGCCCCCGGGGAAAAAAACCGCGGGGCCTGTTGAAAACAGGCTCCGCAGGCTGTGGAAAACCATGTGGATTGTGTGCAAATCTTTTATTCATCAGAAATATACACAATCTATTTCGTAAACTGATTATGGGAAAAACTCCTCCACAAAGTCCACTCGGTCTACTACGAACTCCTTCCCGTCCAGGTAGGCCAGAGCGCCTGCGTCGGTGGTGAAGGCGAATTTCAGCTTGTAGGAATAGAGGGCCTGGTACTTCCGGTCGTAGCGCTTGTCCAGCTTGCCGTACTTCCCGTCCCCCAGCAGGGGAGTCCCGTTGGCGGCCATCATGGCCCGGATCTGGTGGGTCCGGCCGGTGATCAGCTCGCACTCCACCAGGGAAAGCCCGTCCCTGGTCTCCAGGGTGCGGTAGAGGGTCACGGCGGTCTTGGCTCCGGGCTGGGGCTTTGGGGTCACGTAGACCCGGTTCTGCTTGGCGTCCTTGAAGATGTAACCCTCCAGCCTGCCCTCCCGGGGCTTGGGGGTGCCGTGGACCACGCAGAGGTAGCGCTTTTCCAGCTCCCGGTCCTTGATCTTCTGGTTCAGCACCCGCAGGGCCTCGGCGGTCTTGGCGGCGATGACGATGCCCCCGGTGTTCCGGTCGATCCGGTTGCAGAGGGCGGGAGCGAAGCTGTGCTCCTGCCGGGGCTTCCATTCCCCCTTGGCGTAGAGGTAGGCCTGGATGTGGTCGATGAGGGTCTTGCCGTACTCGGCCCCGTCGTGGGGGTGGACGGCCACCCCGGGCTTCTTGTCCACCAGGATCAGATTCTCGTCCTCGTAGACGATGTTCAGCTTGGGGGCCGTGACGGTGAGATAGGCGTTTTCCGGCTTGGGGGTGTCGAAGAACTCGTCGTTGATGTACAGCTGCAGCACGTTGCCGGCGCAGAGCCGGGTGTCCCGCTCGGCCCGTTTGCCGTCCAGCTTGATCCGCTTGAGGCGGATGTATTTTTGCGCCAGGGAGGCGGGGAGCAGGGGGACGCTCTTGGCCAGAAAGCGATCCAGCCGCTGTCCGGCGTCGTTGCTCGTAATGGTGATCTCTTTCATGGGAAGGCTCCTTTCTTTGCCTGCATTCTACATCATTTTGCCCGTGCTTGCAAGCCCGTTTTTTCGGTGCCTGCGCAGCGGTAGTGAAAAACTGCTTTACAAATCCAATATTTTGTGGTAGAATACAAAAGTTAAGTTGCAGAACTGCATCCGAAATTCCGAAAGGAGTTCTGATTTTATGATAAAATACGTGATCCACGGCGGCAAACCCCTCAGCGGCAGAGTGATGATCTCCGGGGCCAAGAACGCCGCAGTGGGCATCCTGCCCGCCACCCTTTTGGTGAAGGGCGTTTGCCGGATCGAGAATGTTCCGGATATCTCCGATATCCGTCTGCTTTTACAGATCCTCAGCGAGATGGGAGCCTCCATCCGCCGTTTGAGCTTCAGCACCCTGGAGATCGACTGCACCCGGGTGCGGGACGCTGTTGCGCCCATCGACCTGGTGCGCCGCATCCGTGCGTCCTACTATCTGATCGGCGCCCAGCTGGGCCGCTTCGGCCACGCCTCTGTGGCCCTGCCCGGCGGCTGCAACTTCGGCCCCCGGCCCATCGACCAGCACATCAAGGGCTTTGAGGCCCTTGGGGCGGACGTGGAGCTCTCCGGCGGCTATGTGATCGCCAAGGCCCCTGCCGAGGGCCTGCAGGGCGCCCGGATCAGCCTGGACGTGGTCAGCGTAGGCGCCACCATGAACATTATGCTGGGGGCCGTGCTGGCTTCCGGCACCACCTACATCGAAAGCGCCGCCAAGGAACCCCACATCGTGGACCTGGCCAACTTCCTCAACGCCATGGGCGCCCGGATCTCCGGCGCGGGCACCGACGTGATCCGCATTCGCGGGGTCAAGTCCCTCCACGGCGGTTCCTATTCCATCATCCCCGACCAGATCGAGGCAGGCACCTATATGGCCGCTGCGGCTGCCGCAGGCGGAGACGTGCTGATCCAGAACGTCATCCCCAAGCACCTGGAGGCCATCACAGCCAAGCTGCGTGAGATGGGCGCCCGCATCACCGAGTATGAAGACGCCATCTGCGTCATCCGCACGGGCCGGCTGCGCCGGGCCAACGTGAAGACCCTGCCGTATCCCGGCTTCCCCACGGATATGCAGTCCCAGGTGGCCGTCTGCATGGCCATTGCCAAGGGCACCAGCATCATCACCGAGGGCATCTACGACACCCGCTTCCGCTACTGCGCCGAGCTCAACCGCATGGGCGCGCGGATCAACGTGGAGACGAAGGTGGCCGTGGTGGAGGGCGTGGAGCAGCTCCACGGCTGCGCGGTGAAGGCCTGCGACCTGCGGGCCGGCGCGGCCATGGTGATCGCCGGTCTGGTGGCGGACGGCACCACCACGGTGGAGGACGTCCAATACATCGAACGGGGCTACGAGTGCATGATCGAAAAGCTCCGGGGCCTGGGCGCGGACATCACCCGCATCGAATCCCCGGATCCCGTGAACGTCCGCAGCGCGATGTGATTTCCCACAATGCATGATGCAGAATGCAGAATGCATAATTAGACCTGATCCAATGGGAGGAACCCTTCTGTGGAATGGAATTTTGATCAAGATGTCCTGGAGCAGAACGAGCAGCCCGGCGGGCAGCAGAACGAGCAGCAGGGCGAGCAGAGCCCCCTTCGGCCGGATCGGCCCAAGGGGCGCCGTTCCGGGCCTCTGCCGCCTTGGGTGCTGGTGTTCTGCAGCCTGCTGTTTTACGTCCTTTGCTTCCATATCTGGACGGAGGATCGCTTCTCCGTCGGCCGTTTTTTGACTCTGACCCTGCTTTCCCTTTCCTTTGCCATGTTCTCCGCGCTGCTGGGCACGGTGACAAAGCGGCGGAAGTATCAGAGGATCTTCGCCCTGGCAGTGGTGATTCTCTGGGCCGTGCTGTACCTGGCGGAGTATTTCATCCTGGATTCCTTCCAGAATTTCTACACCCTGGAGGGAATGCTCACCGGCGCGGGCAACGCCGGGCATGAGGATTTCAAGGATCGCACCGTTGATCTGCTGCTGAAGAACATCTGGCGCATCCTGCTCTTTGCCCTGCCTGTGGTGGGCTGGTTCCTGGCCAACCGCTATCTGAAGCTCCGCCGGATCCTGACCCGGGGCGTGCGGCGCTATCTGGCGGCCGGCGGCGCGATCCTGCTGGTGGTGGGCCTGCTTTTCGGCCTGGTCTTCTCTCCGGATCGGAAGCGGATGGGCAAGGAGTACAATTTCACCGACGCGGTGCACGGCTTCGGCCTGCCCATGGGCTTTGCGCTGGATATCCTCAAGAGCGGCGGCAACGGCGGCGAATTTGATATTCCCGAGTCCAGGTTCGTTTCCACGGATTCCACCGCCGTCTCCGACTCGGCGAATACCGAGTCCCTGCCCTCCCAGACCGATCCCAACGGCGAGACGGTGCCCCCGGAGTCCACCGAGCCTCCCAAGCCGGCGTACACCTATCAGATGATGGATCTGGACTTCGACCGGCTCATTGAGAATTCCAACGACGACACAGTGGTGAATATCTCCAGATACCTCAGCTCTCTGACCCCCTCCAAAACCAACGATATGACGGGAATGTTCAAGGGCAAGAATCTGATCCTGATCACCTGCGAGGCCTTCTCCAAGGAGTTCATCACCCCGGAGCTGACCCCGACCCTCTACCGCATGATGACCAAGGGCATCCAGTTCACCGACTATTATCAGCCCGCCTGGGGCGGCTCCACCTCCTCCGGCGAGTTCTCCGTCATGACCGGCATCGACCCGGCCCGGGGCGTGCGCTCCATCACCAACACCATCGGCCGGAACATGAGCGTCACCATCGGCAATAAGCTCAAGGATCTGGGCTATTTCACCCGGGCCTATCACAACCACGACTACACCTACTACGACCGGGACGAGACCCACGAGAACTTGGGCTATGAAAAGTTCATCGGCGTGGGCAACGGCATGGAGGTCACCGACGTCTGGCCAGAAAGCGACCTGGAGATGATCGACTTCACGGTGCCCCAGTATATCGACCACCGGCCCTTCAGCGTATATTATATGACGGTCTCCGGCCACGGCGCCTATTCCTGGGGCGGCAACCGGCAGTCCGCCCGCCATCAGGACGAGGTGCAGGGCCTGGACTGCTCCGACACCATCAAGGCCTACATCGCCTGCAACCTGGAGGTGGAGTACGCCATGGAGTCTCTGCTGGCCCAGCTGGAGGCCGCCGGCATCGCCGACGATACCCTGGTGGTGCTCACCGCCGACCACTACCCCTACTGCCTGGAAAAGAGCGACGCCTGGTACACCGATAAGGACTACCTGTCCGAGTACTTCGGCTATGAGGTCACCAACTGCTTCCAGCGGGATCACAACTGCCTCATCATGTGGAGCGGCTGCCTGGAGGGGATGGATCTGCGGATCGACAGCCCCACCTTCAGCCTGGACATTGTCCCCACCCTGTGCAACCTTTTCGGCGTGGAGTGGGATTCCCGGCTCTATTCGGGCCGCGACGTGTTCTCCGACGCGGAGCCCATCGTCTTCTGGCCGGATCACAGCTGGAAGACCGACAAGGGCAGCTGGGACGCCTCTCTGAGCTCCGGCACGGAGTTCACCCCCGCGGAGGGCACGGAGGTCACGGAGGACTATCTCAACCGGATCCGCCGCAGCGTCAGCAATAAGCTGAACTACGCCTACTCCGTCCTGGGCCTGGACTACTTCGGGCTCTTGTTCGACTGAATCCGGAAAAGAAGAAGCAGCAGGCACCCCCGCAAGGGGCCTGTTGCTTCTTTTTGCGTTCAGGGTTTATAGAGCCTGCCATCCGTAGCGGCGCACACTGTGCGCCACGGTGCAAGGGTCCCGTTTCCACGTTCCCCAAATTATGCATTATGCACTATGCATTATGCATTCCTCAAATCGTCGCGGCCCAGCAGCGCCGTTATTTCATCCTGTGTGAGCTCGCGGAACTGGCCTGGCAGTAAATCGGGGTCCAGGCGCAGCGTCCCGAAGGCCACCCGTTTCAGGCTGAATACGTGTCCGCCCACGGCCTTGACCATGAGCTTGACCTGGTGCTTCCGGCCCTCCCGCACGGCGATCCAGCCCTCGGTGACGGGGCGGCCGGGGTTCTTCATCAGGTGGTTGTGCTTCTTGGGCGGCAGCAGGGCCTCTCGCTGGCCGATGGTGGCGTAGCCCTCCAGCCAGGCCCGGGCGGGCAGGGAAGTGACCCCCGTCCCCTCCAGGATCACCCCGGCGGCCATGTGGGCGAAATCCGCCTCCTCCAGCCGCCCGAAGGCCCGGAAAAAGTACAGCTTCTCCACATGGGCCTCCGGCCGCAGCAGCAGCGGATCCAGCCTTCCGTCGTCGGTGAGCAGGAGCAGTCCCTCCGTGTCCATGTCCAGCCGCCCGATGGGATGTAGCCCCTGCAGCGCCTCCGGCAGCAGCTCCATCACCGTGGGCCGGGTGCGGTCGGATCGGGCGGTGAGATAGCCCGCGGGCTTGTTGAGCATGATGATCTTCATGGAAACCTCCGGGAAAGTGGGAATTGGGAATTGAGAATTGAGAATTGAGAATTGGGGGCTGCGGATGACCGGTTATTCTCAATTCTCACTTTTCACTTCTCAATTATTATATCATGATTTTCTTTATTTCGCAAAGAAATAATCTTTGCAAATCCGTCCCTGTTGTGCTATAATACATTGAAAACGCCCGGGGCCGTGTGTTGCCCCGGAGCACTTGGAAAGGTTGCGTGCTTGCATGGCTGAAACCCTGCTTGAAGAATTGACTGCCGCCCTGCCCGGCGTGGAGCTGCGCGCCGGCGAGCCCCTGTCCGCCCATACCTCCTTCCGCATCGGCGGGCCCGCCGAAGTGATGGCATGTCCCCGGACGGAGGCGGAATTGACCGCCGTGCTGGCGGCCTGCAAGGCCCGGGGCATCCGGCCCCGGATCCTGGGCGGCGGGACGAATATCCTGGCCCCTGACGAAGGCGTGCCCGGGGTGGTGATCTCCACCCGGGGCCTGGATGGGCTGCGTATGACCGGCGAAAACGAGATCACCGCTGGGGCGGGGGTGCCCCTGGCCCGGCTGGCGGTGTTTGCCCAGCAGCACGGCCTCACGGGCCTGGAATTTGCCCACGGCATCCCCGGCACTGTGGGAGGCGGCCTCTATATGAACGCCGGCGCCTACGGCGGCGAGCTGGTGCAGGTGGCCGTAGCTGCGGCCTTTCTCACCCCGGAAGGGGAGCTGCGGCGCTTCGACGCCCCGGCCATGGAGCTGGGCTACCGGCACAGCGCCTTCATGGCCCTGGAGGGCGTCATCGTCTCCGGGATCTTCCGGCTGACCCCGGGGGATCCGGAGGAGATCCGGGCCCGGATGCGGGAGCTGATGGAAAAGCGCAAGGCATCCCAGCCCCTGGAGCTGCCCTCGGCGGGCTCCACCTTCAAGCGCCCCGTGGGGGGCTACGCCGCGGCTCTGATTCAGGAGGCGGGCCTCAAGGGCTTCCGGGTGGGCGACGCCGCCGTGTCCGAGAAGCACTCCGGCTTCGTCGTCAACCTGGGCCGCGCCACAAGCGCCGACGTGACGGCCTTGATCGCCCAGGTCCAATCCCGTGTGCGGGAAAACTCCGGCATCGAGCTGGAACCCGAAGTCAGAATCTGGACAAGTAATAGGTAATAGGTAATAAGTAATAAGTAATAAGTAACCGACAGGCCGTAGGGGGCGGCGTCCGCGACGCCCCGAGGGTTACCGCAAGAGACAAGTGACAAGTAACCGACAGGCCGTAGGGGGCGGCGTCCGCGACGCCCCGAGGGTTACCGCAAGTGACAAGTGACAAGTAACCGACAGGCCGTAGGGGGCGGCGTCCGCGACGCCCCGAGGGTTACCGCAAGTGACAAGTAACAGGAGAACCCCATGAACGAACTTACCCTCATGTCCTTCGGCTATCTTTACGGTCTGCCGGAGGAGGCCGATACCGTCATCGGCGTCCGGGGTCTGCCCAATCCCTATTGGGTGGAAGCTCTGAAGCAGAAAACCGGCCTGGATCCGGCGGTGCGGGACTACGTGTTCTCCACCCCCGAGGCCAGGGACTTTTTTCAGACGACCCTGTCCCTGCTCCGGCAGCGCATCGCCCTCTACGGGGCCTACGAAAGCCCTCTGAAAACGCCCCTGGTGATCGCCGTGGGCTGCTCCGGGGGCAAGCACCGCTCCGTGAGCATGGCGATCCGCCTGGCGGAGGCCCTGGCGGGGGAGGGGATCTCTGTGAAGCTGCTTCACCGGGATCTGCATAAGACCCTGGAGCACAGCGCCGGGGCGGTGGTGTACACCCGGCAGGCGGAAGGGCTCCGTTTTGTGATCGCGCAGCACCTGGACGGTCATCACGGCTTCCCCAAGGGCCACATCGAAGGAGGAGAAAGCGAGGCGGACGCCGCGCTGCGGGAGATCCGGGAGGAAGTGGGACTGACGCCCCGGCTGATCCCCGGCTTTCGCAGGGTGGAGTTTTATGCCCTGCCGGGCAAGCCGAATACCTATAAGCAGGTGGTTTACTTTTTGGCGGAGTATGAGAACCAGACCCCGGTTCCCCAGCAGACGGAGCTGCAGGCTGCCGCCCTGCTGTCCCTTCCGGAGGCTCTTGCAGTGCTGGAGCATGACAGCGCCCGCCGGATTCTGCGGGAAGCGTATGAGCATCTGACCCGGAACAGAGAATAAACCTTTCCTACGCGGGAACGCGGACGGCAGAGTGCCGTCCCTACGCGTTAAACATTTTTTTTCAATTCGCAGAATTGAAAAACACCACACCTATTCACTATTCACTATTCCCTATTCCCTAATCTATCCCCTCGGAGGTGTCCATTATGTCCTTTTCCTCAGACGCAAAGGCGGAGCTTTGCAGGGACTTTATCAACAAAAAATGCTGCGCGCTGGCGGAGGCCTGCGGGGTGCTGCTGTTTTGCAGCGGTGTGGGCGCGGAGCAGATCAAGCTGGTGACGGAGAGCGAGGCCTTTGCGGCCCGGCTGCCCCAGCTCTTTCGCAAGGCCTTCAAGCTGGACTTCGACGAGCTCCAGTCGGGGGGCAAGTTCTCCTTTCTGATCCAGGATCGGGCGAAGATCGAGCGCATCTTTGACGCCATCGGCTACAGCCCTGCGGACAGCGTCAGCCTCCACGTCAACTACGGCCTGCTGGAGAAGGACTGCTGTCGGCAGGCCTTTCTGCGGGGGGCCTTTCTCTCCGGCGGCTCCGTCACCGACCCGGAGAAGCGCTACCATCTGGAGCTTGCCACCAACCACCACAAGGTGATCCGGGAGACGGAGAGCCTGCTGCTGGATCAGGGCTTCTCGCCCAAGACCAGTATGCGGAAGGGCGTTTCCATCCTCTACTTCAAGCAGAGCGATTCCATCGAGAATTTCCTGGCCTTTCTGGGTGCGCCGGTGGCTGCCATGGGGGTCATGGAGGCCAAGATCGAGAAGGATATGAAGAACAAGATCAACCGCATCGTCAACTGCGACAATGCCAACACCTCCAAGATCGTGGAGGCGGCCCAGACCCAGATCGCAGCCATCCGCGTCCTGCGGGAGGACGGGCGGCTGGAACGTCTGCCGGAGAAGTACCGCCAGACCGCCGCCCTCCGGGAAGACAACCCGGAAGCCACCCTGGCCGAGCTGGCGGAGATGTTCGACCCACCCATCACCAAGTCGGCACTGAACCACAGACTGCGCAAGCTCTGCGAGCTGGCAAATGAAGCGTAAACGAAAAACGAAAAAGGAAAAACGCAAAACTAAGGTATCGCTTCGCGATTATTTGAATATGGTTCTCAATTCGCAGAATTGAGAACCACCGCAGTTTTTTGTTCTTCATTTTGCGTTTTTCGTTTTGAAAGGAGAAACAAATGTCCTTCGTACATCTCCATCTACATACCGAATACAGCCTCCTGGACGGCGCCTGCCGGATCGGGCGGCTGATGGATCGGGTGAAGGAGCTGGGGCAGGACGCCGTGGCCATCACGGATCACGGGGTCATGTACGGCGTCATCGACTTCTACAAGGCCGCCAAGGCCGCCGGGGTCAAGCCCATCATCGGCTGCGAGGTCTACGTGGCCCCCCGCACCCGCTTCGACAAGGTCCACGGCATCGACAATGAGAACGCCCACCTGGTGCTGCTCTGCCAGAATGAGACCGGCTACCGCAATCTGAGCTACCTGGTGTCCAAGGGCTTCCTGGAGGGCTTCTACGGCCGTCCCAGGATCGACATGGAGCTGCTGCGGCAGCACAGCGAGGGGCTGATCGCCCTGTCCGCCTGCCTGGCGGGGGCCATTCCCCGCAGGCTGAAAATCGACGACTATGACGGCGCCAAGGCGCTGGCTTTGGAATACAGCGAGATCTTCGGGCCGGAGAATTTCTACCTGGAGCTGCAAAACCACGGCATCCCGGAGCAGGCCAAGATCAACCCCATGCTGCTGCGGCTGGCCCGGGAGCTGGAGCTGCCCCTGGTGGTCACCAACGACGCCCACTACCTGCGCCGGGAGGACGCGGCCACCCAGGACGTGCTGATGTGCATCCAGATGGGCAAGACCGTGGACGACCCCAACCGGATGCGCTTCGAGAGCGACGAGTTCTACGTGAAGTCCGAGGACGAGCTGCGGCAGCTCTTTCCCCAGCTGGAGGAGGCCTTTGCCAACACGGTCCGCATCGCGGAGCGCTGCAACGTGGAATTCGAGTTCGGCCACTACCATCTGCCCGCCTTCGAGGCCCCGGACGGATCGGACTCTCTGAGCTATTTCCGTAAAATGTGCCGGGACGGCTTCGAGGAGCGCTACGGCAGTTCCTCCGAGGATGGGAGCTTCGGGGCGTCGAGGACGCCGCCCCCTACGCTTGCCGCCTACCGGGAGAGACTGGACTACGAAATGGGCGTCATCGAGCGCATGGGCTACGTGGACTACTTCCTGATCGTGGCGGACTTCATCCGCTGGGCCAAGGAGCAGGGGATCCCCGTGGGCCCCGGCAGAGGCTCCGGCGCGGGCTCCATCGCGGCCTACTGTATGCACATCACCGAGATCGACCCCATGCAGTACACGCTAATCTTTGAACGCTTTCTGAACCCGGAGCGGGTCTCCATGCCCGACTTCGATACCGATTTCTGCCAGGAGCGCCGGGGGGAGGTCATCGACTACGTCACCCGCAAATACGGCAAGGATCGGGTGGCACAGATCGTCACCTTCGGCACCATGGCCGCCCGGGGCGCCATTCGGGACGTGGCCCGGGCTCTGAACATGAGCTACGCCGAGGCGGACGTGGTGGCCAAGAATATCCCCAATGAGCTGCACATGACCCTGGAGCTGGCCCTCACCAAGAACCCCAAGCTGAAAAAGATGTACGACGAGGATCCTCGGGTGAAGCAGCTCATCGACACCGCCCGGGACATCGAGGGGATGCCCCGGAACACCTCCACCCATGCCGCCGGCGTGGTGATCACCGCCCGGCCGGTCTCCGACTACGTGCCCCTGGCCCGGAACGAGGATACCATCGTCACCCAGTTCACCATGACCACCATCGAGGAGCTGGGCCTGCTGAAAATGGACTTCCTGGGCCTGCGGAACCTCACCGTCATCGACGACGCGGAGAAGCAGATCCGGCGGATTGAGCCGGGCTTCTCCATGAAGAACGTCCCCGACGACGACCCTGAGACCTTCGCCATGCTGGGGGAGGGCAAGACCTCCGGCGTCTTCCAGCTGGAATCCACCGGCATCACCGGGGTCTGCGTCCAGATGAAGCCCCAGTCCATTGAAGATATGACCGCCATCGTAGCCCTCTACCGTCCGGGCCCCATGGAATCCATTCCCAAGTTCATCCAGTCCAAGCACCACCCGGAGACCATCTCCTACATCACCCCCCAGCTGCAGCCCATTCTGAACGTTACCTACGGCTGCATCGTCTACCAGGAGCAGGTGATCGAGATCTTCCGGAAGCTGGGCGGCTATACCCTGGGCCAGGCGGACAATATGCGCCGGGCCATTTCCAAGAAGAAGCAGAACGTCATCGTCCAGGAGCGCCAGGCCTTCGTCTACGGCGACCCCGGCCGGGGCATCCCCGGCGCAGTGGCCAACGGCGTCAGCGAGGCGGCCGCCCAGCAGATCTACGACGAGATCCTGGACTTCGCCAACTACGCCTTCAACAAGGCCCACGCGGTTTGCTACGCCAAGGTCAGCTACGACACCGCCTGGCTCAAATGCCATTATCCCCGGCAGTATATGGCGGCCTTGATGACCTCCATGCTCTCCGACACCGAAAAGGTGGCGGGCTATATCGCCGACTGCAGGGACATGGGCATCCCCCTGGCTCCCCCGGACGTGAACCGCTCCGAGGACGCCTTCACCGTGGAGGGCGACAGCATCCGCTTCGGCCTGGGTGCGGTGAAGAACGTGGGCCGGGGTCTGATCCGCAAGATGGTGGCCGAGCGGGAGAGCGGCGGCCCCTTCACCGGCCTGGAGGACTTCTGCAGGCGCATGGGGGACACGGAGCTGAACAAGCGTGCCGTGGAGAATCTGATCCGCTGCGGAGCCATGGACTGCTTCGGCCTGCGCCGGAGCCAGCTGCTGGCGGTCTACGAGCCCATGATGGGCTGGCTGGCCAACCAGAGCCGCCGGAATCTCTCGGGCCAGATGGGGCTGTTTGAAAGCATGGACGACCGGGAGACGGATATGAGCTTCCCGGTGCCGGCCCTCCCGGAGCTGGAGCTCTTTGAGCTGCTCAGCGGGGAGAAGCAGACCACCGGCCTGTATATCTCCGGCCACCCCATGGATCAGTATCGACAGGCCCTGCGCCGGACGAAGTCCCTGCCCATCCGCCGGATCACGGGGGAGGACGCCCAGCTCCGGGACGGCGAGGTGGTGACAGTCTGCGGCGTCGTCCAGAGCTTTGTCTCCAAGACCACCCGCAACAACAGTCTGATGGCCTACGTAACCCTGGAGGACGACACCGCCTCCGTGGAGATCCTGGTGTTCTCCGCGGTGCTGAACCGCTTTGAGGAGCTGCTGCGGGAGGGGGAGGCCGTGGCCGTGGAGGGCCGGGTCTCCCTGCGGGACGACAAGCCCGCCCAGCTGATGGCAAACAGTGTGATGACCCTGGAGAGCTACGTCAAGCATGGCGGCGCGCCGGCCCGGACTCTGAACCGGGTCTCCTCCTGCCAAAAGCTCTATCTGAAGCTGCCCTCGGAGGACAGCCTGGAATACCGGAAGGCCCGTGCCGTTCTGAATATGTTCCCCGGCGCCACCCCCACGGTGCTCTACTTTGCCGATACCGGCGTCCGCCGGGGCACCCAATGCACCCCCGAGGCCGTCATGCTGGAGGAGCTGCGGGAGCTGTTAGGCGAGCCCGCCGTGGTAGAAAAGTAGGGGCAGGGGATGCGTAGGGGGCGGCGTCCTCGACGCCCCGCCCGGACGCACCCTACTGTAGCGCGGGCTATAATCCGTGACTCTTCGAGTTCAGCCCGCCTTTCCCCCGCACGATGGGGGTTTTAATGAATAATGAATAATGAATAACCGTCTAATGAATAATGTCGGAGTGTTTCAAATCGCGATTTGAAAAACACATTCATTTAATTGGAACGACGGCGAAACTTTCCACTTTCCACTTTCAACTTTCCACTCGCTTCACCCTGCAATTCTTGTAATTTTTTTAAAAAAACACCTACACTTTTTTACCGTTTTGTGTTATAATGTAACTTACGGAATTGTGGGTTTGGATGATTAACTGCCTGCATGCTTGGCGGACAAGCGCTGCTTGTCCCTAAAGACGCGGGCGGACGGCAGATACGTGACGGCCCAAAGACGCAAGCGAAAGCGCAGCGTGTTTGGCTGCCGGAGCTGTGCCATCCCTGTGGACGCTGAACTCAGAACAGAAAGGAACCATGCAATGAAACAGCGTATGCTTGACCTGATTCGAGCGGACAAGTCGACGGACGATTACGCTGGAGCGGTCTTCGGAGAGTTCGGTCTTTCCGTGGAGAAGCACTATGACCTGCTGGTCGTGGCCCCGACCTGGAAGCCTGACAAGATCTTGAAGGACAGCGGCGTGGAGATCATCTGCACGCGGGAGCAAGCCTATTACGCCGGCTATGAGGTAAAGCACGGGAATCAGCTGATTGGCTGGATTCAGTGCAGCCCCGGCGCGTGCTGTCTGATTGACGAGCTCTCCCTGTGCGCGGTGCTGGATTTTGACAAGCTGATATTTCTCGGGGCAGTGGGAGCCCTGTCCCCGGAGATTTCCCTGGGAGACCTCTGCACGCCCGCCTGGTGCGTGGAGGGCAATCTGGCCAACGGGTATTTGGAGGAGGACATTCTGGCTTACAGGCCGTTTGGAAAGGTCTACCCCAACGACCCGGCCTTTGTGGAGCGCGTGGTACGGCTGAGTGCGGACTTGGGATTTATGCTGCGGCAGGAGCCGGTATTCTGCACGGATTCCATCTACTGCGAGTATGCCCACATGGACTTCATCAAGAGCTTCGGCGTGCGCCTGATTGAGATGGAGACCAGCTCCTTCTACCGCATGGCAGATCTGATGGAAAAGCCTGCAATCGCGCTGATGTCTGTTTCGGATAATTCCGCCACAGGGGATTCCCTGCTGCTTCGGAGCGAGGAACAAAAAGCGGCCTATGACCGCACCCGGAAGCAGATTATTCCGCGCATTCTTCTTGCAATCGCGGGGATGTGATACCTTGGCTGCGCCAATCCGTTCGTATGGAATCAACCGAAATGAGAATAACATGAAACACAAACTAATCCTGCTGGCCCTGCTGCTGGCCCTGTTGCTGACGGGCTGCTATTCCTTCGACAGCGATTCCCTCTACGCCCTGCCCCAGCGATCCCGGGAGTATCGGGAGCTGCAGAGCGCCGTGGAGGCGGCTCTGGGCGGCGGCAGCTACAGCGCTCCGGTCTCTCCCCCCAACCGCCAGACCATCCAGCAGGTGGATCTGGACGGGAACGGGCAGGATGAGATCCTGGTCTTTTGCAAAATGGACGGCGAACGTCCCATGAAGGTGCTGATCCTCCGCAGGGAGGAGGAGCGCTACACCCTGGCCTGCACCCTGGAGGGCGACGGCACGGCCTTTGATTCCGTCCGCTACGCCCAGATCGACGGGGAGCCCGGGATGGAGCTGCTGGTCTCCCGCCGCATCGGCGAGCAGGTGCAGCAGTTTCTCAGCGTCTACACCATGCGGGGCGGGGTGGCGCAGGAGCTGATGAGCTCCGGCTATACCGCCTATACGGTGCTGGATCTGGACGGGGATCAGTGCTCCGATATCTTCGTCCTGCGGGCCAACGCCGACGGCCTGCGGGCCTACGCCGAGTTCTACCGCTTCGGCGACGGCGAGCTGCAGAAGGACGCTGAGGCCAGCCTTTCCACCGGCGCGGAGTCGGTCAAGCGCATTCTGACGGGGCAGATCGCCCCCGGCGTCCCGGCGGTCTTCGTGGCCAGCGCTTACGACGAAAACAATCTGATCACCGACGTGTTTACCCTGCATCAGAACGTGTTCACCAACATCACCCAGAACCGGGAGAGCGGCCAGAGCGTTCAGACGGTTCGCAACTACTACGTCTACTCCACGGACATTGACAACGACGGCATCGTTGAGTTGCCCCAGACCGTGCCCCTGCCCGCTGTGGAGGGGGACGCCGGCTCGGAGAACCAATACCGGATCATCTGGTACAATCTCAGCGACGAGGGCGTCCGCTCCGATAAAATGAGCACCTACCACAACTTCGCGGAGGGCTGGTTCCTCTACCTGCCCGAGACCTGGTGCCAGAACCTCACCGTCACCAAGCACCGGGCCGGGGACGGCCCCGCGGGGACGGAGCTCTCCCTCCGGGGAGAGGACGGCAGCCTGACTCCGCTGGTCACGGTCTACGCCCTCACCGGCGAGCAGGCCAAGGCGCGCAGCACGGAGGAGGGCCGCTTCCTGCTGGAGCAGCGAGGCGAGGTCTACTACGCCGCCCAGCTGGGACAGACGGCGGAGCTCAGCGAGGAAGACCTCCGCACCCGGTTCAGCTTTATCTCGGTGGATCTGCTGCCGAACGAATGATACGATCGCAAATTACCCGAAAGGTTGGAATACAGGAAATGAAAAAGGTTTTGATTCTGGAAGACGAGGTCAATATTCGCAGCTTTGTGGTGATCAATCTGCGGCGGGCCGGCTATGACGCCATCGAGGCCGGAACCGGCGCGGAGGCGCTGGAGCGGCTGCGGGAGAATCCCGACATCGGCGTGGCCATTCTGGACATCATGCTGCCCGACATGGACGGCTTTGAGGTCTGCCGGAACATCCGCGCCACCAACAAGGTCATCGGCATCATCATGCTCACCGCCCGCACCCAGGAGATGGACAAGGTCACCGGCCTTATGACCGGCGCGGACGACTACGTCACCAAGCCCTTCTCGCCCGCGGAGCTGACGGCCCGCATCGACGCCATTTTCCGCCGCATCGGCGGGGAGACCAACACCGACGCCGAGGTGCTGAGCCAGGGCATTTTTGTCCTGAACACCCGCAACCGCACCCTGGAGAAGAACGGCGTGCGGATCAAGCTGACCCAGGTGGAATACGCCATCATGAAGCTGTTCATGCAGAATCCCGGCCGGGCTCTCTCCCGGGAGGACATCCTCACCTCTGTGTGGGGCCGGGACTATGACGGCGAGCTGAAGATCGTGGACGTGAACATTCGCCGCCTGCGGATCAAGATCGAGAACGATACCGCCAACCCCACCTTCATCACCACGGTCTGGGGCTTCGGCTATAAATGGGGTGCCTGAGCTTGAAAAACCCGGAACAGAAGCAGGCGCTTCGGGAAGAAAAACGGAAAAAGCGGGGCTTTGCCAGCGGCATTCGCCAGCGCTGGCTGCGCAGCATCCTGGGCCTGATGGCAGTGATTGTCATCCTGCTGGGCGCGGCGTTTTCCGTGGCAAACGGAGCCTACACCTACTCCACCATGCGCTCCGGCCTGGAGGCGGAGGCCAACACCACGGCGGCCTTCCTGCGGAACTATCTGAACCTGGATTACAGCGAGTGCTATGACTCCTGCGTCCAGCTGGTGCAGAACTACGCCGGCCGGGATCGGCTGGAGCTGCAGTTCGTGGGCAGCAAGGGGGAGGTTCTGGCTTCCTCCTACGGCCTGTTTGCCGAGGAGACCGTCCGCACCAACGAGGTCAGCAAGGCGCTGGAGACCAAGACCAACGTCTACTTCGTGGGGGAGAACCCCTCCACCGGCGAGCGGATCATGTCTGTGGCTACGCCCATGATCTACGCGGACGGCCAGGTGGTTGGGGTGCTGCGCTTTGTCACCAGCACCCGCAACGCGGATCGCTTTATCCTGGTGGGCCTGCTGCTGCCCGTGGGCTTTGCCCTGGGCGCGCTGCTGCTGGTCTACGCCAGCAACCGGATGTACGTCCGCTCCGTGCTGGAGCCTGTGGGCGAGATCACCGAGACCGCCAAGCGTATCGCCGCCGGCAGCTACGGCGTCCGGATCCAGAAGAAATTTGACGATGAGATCGGCGAGCTGGCCGATACCATCAACGATATGTCCGCCAAGATCAGCCAGGCGGAGCGGATGCAGTCCGAGTTTGTGTCCTCGGTGTCCCATGAGCTCCGCACGCCCCTGACCGCCATCACCGGCTGGGGGGAGACCCTGCTGGAGGGCGACGCGGATCCGGAGGAGACCAAGCGGGGCATCACCATCATCCTGGGCGAGGCCAAGCGGCTGACCTCCATGGTGGAGGAGCTGCTGGAATTCACCCGGATCCAGGACGGCCGCTTCACCTTGAACGTCCGCAGCTGCGACCTGCGGGCGGACTTCGAGGATATGATCTATATGTACGGCAGCCGCCTGCGCCAGGAGGGGATCACCCTGGAATACGAGGCCTCCGACGAGGACATCCCGGAGATCTCCTGCGACCCGGAGCGGATGCGCCAGGTGTTTTTGAACATCCTGGATAACGCCGCAAAGCACGGCGGCGAGGGCAAGCGGATCACCGTGTCCATGGGTCTGGAGGAGGATCGGATCGTCACCCGGATCCGGGACTACGGCCCCGGTATCCCGGAGGACGAGCTGCCCCACGTGAAGATGAAGTTCTATAAGGGCAGCTCCAAGGTTCGCGGCTCCGGCATCGGCCTGGCTGTCTGCGACCAGATCGTGGAGCTCCACGGCGGCACCCTCACCCTGGAGAACGCCCCCGGCGGCGGCTGCCTGGTGACGGTATCGCTGCCGGTAACGCAGTGAAAATGCAAAATGCAAAGTGCAAAATGCAAAATGCAAAGTGCGTAATGCATAATGCACAATGCATAATGCATAATGCATAATGCATAATACCGCACTCCGCCGTAGGGGCGGCCATTGGCCGCCAGCTTGCGGTACCATCTACCAAATACCGCACCCCACAGTAGGGGCGACCATTGGTCGTCCGGTTTGCGCAGCAAACAATCGCCCGCAGGGCGATCCAGCCGTGTGCTTTGTTCGGACCCGGTTGCGTCGTCGGAACTCGGTGAGAATGCAAGATACAAAATGCAAAATTCAAAATGCAAAATACGTGACAAGATAATTATGCATTATGCACTATGCATTATGCATTCCAGAAGAAGGGAGGGACTGCCTGTGTCCAAGGAAAGCTGTCCCGTTCAGGAAAAATTCAAGACGATGATCGGCGGTCAGGCTCTGATCGAGGGGATTATGATGCGGGGGCCGGAGAGCCAGGCCATCGTGGTCCGCAGCCCCAAGGAGGGGCTGGTCGAAAAGCTGGACCCCCTCAAGAAAAAGACCGGCATCCTCACCTGGCCCATGATCCGGGGCATCGTCAATTTCGGCGGCTCCATGATCTCCGGCGTCAAGTCGCTGATGTGGTCGGCGGAGAAGGCCGATCTGGACGACGGCCAGACCAATGAGGAGCCCTCCAAGCTGGATCAGTGGCTGGAAAAGAAGCTGGGCAGCGAGAAATTCATGTCCGTGGTGGTGACCTTCGCGGTGATCCTGGGCCTGGGCTTCTCCCTGCTGCTGTTCTTCCTGCTGCCCATGCTGCTGGGCAATCTGCTCCAGCGGCTCACCGGCTGCGGCGTGGTGCTCCAGCATCTGGCGGAGGGCCTGTTCCGCATCGTGATCTTCCTGGGCTATATGATCCTCATTTCCAGAATGAAAGATATGCGCCGGGTGTTTTCCTACCACGGCGCCGAGCATAAGACCATCCGCTGCTACGAGGCGAAGCTGCCTCTGACGGTGGAGAACGTCCGCACCATGACCCGCAAGCATCCCCGCTGCGGCACCAGCTTCCTCTTTGTGGTGATGGCCCTGTCCATCCTCCTGTTCACGGTGCTCTCCGCCGTGCTCAACGCCTGGATCCCCGGCCTGCGGGAGCTGCAGCAGAACAGCCGGGTGCTCTACAATCTGCTGATGATGGGGCTCAAGCTCCTGGTCATGCTGCCCCTGGTGGTGTCCATCAGCTATGAGATCAACCGTCTGGTGGGCCGCTATGACAACCGTTTTACCCGCCTGCTGACTGCGCCGGGGATGTGGTTCCAGAACTTTACGACCAACGAGCCGGACGACTCCATGATCGAGGTGGCCATTCGCGCCCTGGAGCTGGTCCTGCCCACCCAGGAGGGGAGCGACAAATGGTAAAGACCTACGCCGACCTGTACCTGGACGCAAGAAAGGCCCTGCTGCCCACTGAGGGGATCTATGCGGGCAATATTGCCCGGGAATTGGTCTGCGCGGCCTCCGGCAAGACCCAGGAGGCGCTGATCGCGGATCGCAGCCTCTACGCCTCCGAGGAGATCTGCGCCCGGGTGGAGAACTTCGTCCAGCGCCATATCACCGGGGAGCCCACCGCCTATATCCTGGGCCAGTGGGATTTCGCCGATATGACCCTCACCGTGACCCCCGATGTGCTGATCCCCCGGGACGATACCATGGCGGTGACGGAGCTGGCCATCAAGAAGGCCCTGTTCCTGCCCCAGAATCCCCGGATCCTGGATCTCTGCACCGGCTCCGGCTGCATCGGTCTGGCCCTGGCCCGGCGGGTCAAGGACGCCAAGCTGACCCTGGCGGATGTTTCCATGGACGCCCTGCGGGTGGCCAAGAAGAACGTGGCCGATCTGCACCTGGGGGGCCGGGTGAGCTGCGTCCAGGTGGACGCCAAAAAGCCCGCCGCGCCCTTTCTGGGCAAGTTTGATCTGATCGTCTCCAACCCGCCCTACGTCACCACGGCGGAGATGGAGCAGCTGGACGCCTCCGTCCGGGACTATGAGCCCCACCTGGCCCTCCACGGCGGCCACGACGGCCTGGATTTCTACCGGGCCATCGTCCGCAACTTCACCCCGGCCCTGCGCCCCGGCGGCAGCATTGCCTTTGAGTTCGGCATGGGCCAGGACCCCGCCGTAGGCGCGATCCTGGAGTCCGCCGGCTTCACCATCCTGGAATGGAAGCAAGACAACAGTGGCATCACCCGCGCGGTTCTGGCTCAGTACGGAGAGGAAGGCACAAGTGACAAGTAATAAGTAATAAGTAGGAAACGAACCGTAGGGGCGAGCACCTGTGCCCTTCATGGGTATCGTGCGCCCGCCGTCCCCACGCGTAGGGGGCGGCGTCTCGACGCCCCGAACGTTCCCCGCAAGTGACAGGTGACAAGTAACAAGTAATAAGTTATAAGTAATAAGTAATAAGTAGGAAGCGAACCGTAGGGGCGAGCACCTGTGCCCTTCATGGGTATCGCTCGTCCCCCCACACGCACCCCGCCCGTAGGGGCGAGCACCTGTGCCCTTTATGGGTATCGCTCGTCCCCCCGTCCGTAGGGAGCGATGCCCACATCGCTCCGCCTCCCCGCCCGCACAATTTCCGTCCACCTATTACTTATTCCATATTACCTGTTACTTAAACAGCGTCCCCGCCCGCACAATTTCCGTCCACCTATTACTTATTCCATATTACCTATTACTTAAACAGCGTCCCCGCCCGCACAATTTCCGTTCACTTATTCCTTATTCCCTATTACCTATTACTTAAACAGCGTCCCCGCCCACACAATTTCCGTTCACTTATTACTTATTCCCTATTACCTATTCCTTAAAGCCGCCCTGTTAATGGGACAATTTATAATATAGTATACTACCATCCTAAAACAAGAGAGGTTTTGAATATGGCTACCAAGAAACCCACCTATGAAACTCCGACTCCGGCTGAGGACAAGAAAAAGGCCCTGGAAACCGCCCTGAAGCAGATCGAAAAGAGCTTCGGCAAGGGCGCGGTCATGCGTATGGGCGACCGGCCCGCCTTGAATATCGAATCCATTCCCACCGGCTCCCTGGCCCTGGACGCGGCCCTGGGCGTGGGCGGCGTGCCCAAGGGGCGCATCATCGAGATCTACGGCCCCGAATCCTCCGGCAAGACCACCCTTGCCCTGCACATCCTGGCCCAGGCCCAGAAGATGGGCGGCGAGGTGGCCTTCGTGGACGCGGAGCACGCCCTGGATCCCGTCTACGCCAAGGCCATCGGCGTGGACATCGACTCCATGCTGGTTTCCCAGCCCGACACCGGCGACCAGGCCCTGGAGATCACCGACGCCCTGGTGCGCTCCGGCGCGGTGGACGCTGTGGTGGTGGACTCTGTGGCGGCCCTGGTGCCCCGGCAGGAGATCGAGGGCGAGATGGGCGACACCTTTGTGGGCCTCCAGGCCCGGCTCATGTCCCAGGCCCTCCGGAAGCTGGCGGGCACCATCGCCAAGACCAACTGCGTGGTCATCTTTATCAACCAGCTTCGTATGAAGATCGGCGTCATGTACGGCAACCCCGAGACCACCACCGGCGGCAACGCCCTGAAATTCTACGCCTCCGTGCGTCTGGACGTGCGCCGTGTGGAGGGCATCAAGGAGGGCGGCAACGTGGTGGGCAACCACGTCCGGGTCAAGGTCGTGAAGAACAAGGTGGCGCCTCCCTTCCGCCAGGCCGAGTTTGACATCATGTTCGGCGAGGGCATCTCCAAGTGGGGCGAGCTGGTGGATATGGCCGTGGACTTCGACATCGTCCAGAAGGCCGGCTCCTGGTTCTCCATGAACGGCGAGCGCATCGGCCAGGGCAAGGACAGCGTCAAGAAGTATCTCATGGATAACCCCGAGCTTGCCGAGAACGTAGAGGCCCAGGTGCGCGCCAAGCTGGCCGAGTCCGTAGCCCGCCCCGGCAGCGCCCCCGCCCCCACCGAAGCCGCCGACCGCGCCGTAGGCGTCAGCGCAGAAGGCTTCGACGACGAGCTGTAAATGTAGCGCGGGCCTGTAGGGGCGCACATTGTGCGCCCGCCGTCCCCGTAGGGACGGCGCAGCTATGCATAAGTTCCGGCAGCCAAACACGCTGCGCTTTCGCTTGCGTCTTTGGGCCGTCACTTATCTGCCGTCCGCGTTGCCTCGTAGGGGGCGGCGTCCTCGACGCCCCGGCGTTCGGCACGAACGCAATTTGCCGCAGGCAAATCCATCCCGGTTCCGACGACGGAAGCGATACGAATAACGCACCGGGTTTGCCGGCTAATAGCCGGCGCTACAGTAGGGTGCGATTGTAGGGGGCGGCGTCCTCGACGCCCCGGCGTTCGGCACGAACGCAATTTGCCGCAGGCAAATCCAACCGCACCACGCCGCCACAACCGGGTCCGAACAACGCCCCCGGCTGGATCGTCCTGCCGGACGATTGTTCGCTTCGCGAACCGGACGAGCACTGCTCGTCCCTACGGGCGCTTATGGTGGCCGCTGATGCGCTGCGGGCGCACACTGTGCGCCCCTACGGCCAGGCCCCAATCCCCCGTCTCCCAATTATGCACTATGCATTATGCATTATGCATTTGAAACAGCAGGAGGTTCCATGACACGCACCGTAAAGGCTGTCCTTCCCCCCAAGCGTCCCAACGGGAAAACCACCGTGGTTTTCGAGGACGGCGGATTTTTGAAGCTCCTCCCCCAGACCGTCAAGGAGCAGGGCCTTGTGCCTGGCCTGTGCCTGGACGACGCCGCCCTGTTGGCGGCAAACTCTGCCGCCTCTGCCAAGGCCCGGGCCGTGCGGATCATCTCCGCCGCGGCGGTCTCCAAAAAGGACCTGGAGCAGCGTCTGACCCAAAAAGGGGAGGATCCCCGGGACGCCCGGGACGCCGTCCGCTGGCTGGAGGAGCTGAAGCTGCTGGACGACGCCGAAACGGCCCGCCAGATCGTCAGCCGCGGCGTGAGCCGGGGCTACGGCCCGGAGCGGATCAAGCAGATGCTCTACGCCAAGCGCATCCCAAAGCAGTACTGGGACGAGGCCCTCTCCGCTGTGCCGGATATGTCCGACGCGCTGACGGACTTCCTCCGCAAACGCCTGGGGGAGGCCCCCGACGAGAAGACCCTCCGCAGCGCCGCCCAAGCCGCCATCCGCCGGGGCTATTCCTGGACCGAGGTGCGGGAGGCGCTGGAGCGGATCAAAGACGAGCTTGCGTAGGGGGCGGCGTCCGCGACGCCCCGACCCTTTCCGAAACAAATCCGTTCGGGCTGTCGGGACGCCAGCCCCTACAACACGCAGAAAACAGGAGATATCTATGAATCAAACTGTATCCTTTATCAGTCTTGGCTGCGCCAAGAACCAGGTGGACTGCGAGCAGATGATGTATCTGATGGCCCAGGCGGGCTTTGAGATCCGCCCGGAGCCGGAGAACGTGGATCTGGTGATCGTCAACACCTGCGGCTTCATCGACGCCGCCAAGAGCGAGGCCATCGAAAATATCATCGCCATGGGGCAGAAGAAGGCCCAGGGCCTGGTGGGGAAGATCCTTGTCACCGGCTGCCTGGCCCAGCGCTACCGGCAGGAGATCCTGACGGAGCTGCCCGAGGTGGACGGCCTGCTGGGCACCGGCAGCTACTACGACGTGGTCTCCGCCGCCCAACAGGTGCTGGCGGGAAAGCGGGTCACGGAGTTCGGCTCCATCCATGCCCCCGTGGAGGAGACGGGCCGCGTTCTGACCACCCCCGGCTGGTATTCCTACCTGAAGATCGCCGAGGGCTGCGACAACCACTGCGCCTTCTGCGTCATCCCCAAGCTCCGGGGCAAGTTCCGCAGCCGGAAGCTGGAGGACGTGGTGGCCGAGGCGGAGGAGCTGGTTCGGGGCGGCACCAAGGAGCTGATCGTGGTGGCCCAGGATACCTCCCGCTACGGCATCGACCTCTACGGGGAGCGGAAGCTGCCGGAGCTGCTGCGGCGGCTGTGCCGCATCGAGGGAGCCCACTGGATCCGGGTCCACTACACCTACCCCGACGAGATCACCGACGAGCTGATCGACACCGTGGCCTCTGAGCCCAAGATCGTCAAGTATCTGGACATCCCCATCCAGCACGTCAACGACGGCATCCTCAAGCGCATGAACCGCCGGGGCGACCGGGCTTATCTGGAGGAGCTCTTTGCCAAGCTCCGGGGCCGCATCCCCGGCCTGGTGCTCCGCACCAGCCTCATCGCCGGCCTGCCCGGGGAGGGGGAGGCGGAGTTCGAGGAGCTCTGCGACTTCCTCCGCCGCTGGAAGCTGGAACGCGTCGGCGCCTTTGCCTTCTCTCCGGAGGAGGGGACGCCCGCGGCCAAGATGGACTACCCCGACCCGGAGATCGCCCAGCGCCGGGCGGACTACATCGCCGAGCTCCAATCCGACGTGCTGGACGCGTACAACGCCTCCCGCTTCGATCACACCCTGGAGGTGCTGGTGGAGGATTGGGACGGAAGCTATTACTACGGCAGAAGCTATGCGGACTCCCCGGGCATTGACGGAACAGTCCGCTTTGAATCCGAGACCGAGCATCGGCCCGGAGAATTTGTACAGGTGCTGATCCTGGGCGCCGAGGACGGCGACCTGATCGGCAGGGAGGAAACGCTATGACGACTGCAAGTAAGATCACCCTGGTCCGGGTGGCTATGATCCCGGCCTTTATGCTGGCCTTTTTGCTGAGCCCCGGCCATACCTGGCTCAAATGGCTGTCCCTGGGCATTTTCATTCTGGCCAGCCTCACCGACTTTGTGGACGGCCAGATCGCCCGGAAGTACAACCAGGTCTCCGACTTCGGCAAGTTCCTGGATCCCCTGGCGGACAAGCTGCTGGTAATTTCGGCCATGTGCATCTTCTGCCAGTGGAATCTCATGCCCGCCTGGGCGCTGATGATCGTCCTGGCGCGGGAGTTCTCCGTGACGGGCCTGCGGCTCATCGCCGTGCAGAAGGGCCGGGTCATCGCTGCCGGCTGGTCCGGCAAGGTGAAGACCTTCTCCACCATGGTAGCCCTGTGTATCTGGATCGCCGCCTACGACTGGATCGTGCTCCACGGTTACGACTGGATCAACTGGGTCATGGTGCTGGTCATCGTCCTGCCCACCATCTACTCCGGCGTGGAGTATTTTATGAAGAACTGGGACGTGCTGGAGCTGAATAAAAAGTGAAGATTGCCCTGACGGGCAAGTTATGATTTGCCTGGCGGCAAAGTTATGATTGCCCTGACGGGCAAGTTATGATGCCTGCGGCAGTTGACGGATGTAGGGACGGCACTTTGCCGTCCGGTTCGCCGCAGGCGAACCATCGCCCGCGGGGCGATTCGATACGGTTTTCCATCGGAAACGGAAAATTAGCCTGCGGCAAATGCGTTCGTGCCGAACGCCGGACGGCAAAGTGCCGTCCCTACAGGAAAAACGCGTGTCGATCACAACTTGCGCAGCAATCATAACTTTTGCGCAGCAAAATCATAACTTCCGAGCAGCGGAATCATAACGCGCGAAGCGCTCATAACTGGACAGGAGGACAACTTATGGCATATACGCACAGGGTCCACTACTATGAGACGGACAAAATGGCTGTGGTCCACCACTCCAACTATATCCGCTGGATGGAGGAGGCCCGGGTGGATTACCTGGATCAGATCGGCGCGGGCTTTGCTGCCATGGAGGCCCGGGGGCTCCAATCCCCGGTGGTCAGCGTGGCCTGCAAATATCACCGCCCCACCCGCTTCGACGACCGGGTGCGGATCCGGGTGTCCGTTGAGAAATACAACAGCATCGTGTTGAAGGTGGCCTACGAGATGTACAACGAGACCACCGGCGAGCTGGCTGCCACGGCATCCTCGGAGCACTGCTTCGTCAACGCCTCCGGCCGCCCCATCAGCATCGCCAAAGGCTGGCCGGACATTGACGCGACGCTGAAGGAACAGGTAAGAGGGAAGAATTAAGAGGTAAGAATTAAGAGGTAAGAATTAAGAGGTAAGAGGTAACGCTTGTAGGGGGCGGCGTCCTCGACGCCCCGAGCGTTCCGACAAGGGACAGATGGCAAGTATCGCGTAGGGGGCGGCGTCCCCGACGCCCCCCGTTCCCCGTCTGCACCCGCCTGTAGGGACGGCACTTTGCCGTCCGCGTTCTCCGTAGGGGCTGTGAAAAAAGTCCCAAGACAAACAAATGGCTCCCAGGCTCAAAAAAGGGCTTGGGAGTCATTCGTTTATGTGGTACAATTTAACTGTCATGAAAAACCTTACCACTGACAGATATTATAATCC
>JAEEGG010001642.1_pt1 | contig 59530 bp, 58 predicted proteins | sample 9134161 | NCBI WGS metagenome assembly JAEEGG01 (sample SAMN16246543, study PRJNA631951) | gut metagenome | biome: gut microbiome; feature: rumen; material: CR-attached | host: Bos | place: Iran: Karaj | collected 2018-10
GTCATCAAAGTCTGAGGGGGCATCGAACCCCCAACAGACTTTTGCACCAACAATGACGGCTCAACATTACCCGTCATCGATGAAATAGAGAGAATAAATCTGTAAACTTTTTTCAGGACGATACACACTTGACTCAGCTGACTCGGTTGACTCAGCTGACTCAGTTGACTCGGTTTTTTCAAACAACAAAAACAACTTAAGAACAAACAAAATGACTTTATGGTTTTCATGGTAATACCTTTTTATACTATTTAATGAACGTGTACGCGGGCAAAGATAAGGGAATGTTTGTTTCAAAACCATATTAAAAAATGACGGGGATTTTCACATAAATTACCGTGAATTGACCGCAAATTATCAGTTTTTGACTTGGGCCGCGCTGCGCGCTAAAAATTGCTGCCCTGCGGGCTAAAATTGGAAGTGTTATGCAGCTAAAGGTTAGAGCTTAGCTAAAATTGTTTTCGTGTGAGGTTGGAGAGGCGCTTCTAAAATTGAATTGAAAATTGCAGAGATGCGGGGTGAGTCGCCTAGCGGCGAGAAATCGAACAAATAGTTGGGAATAAAACGCGAAATGGTGGGGGGGTACACGAATTATTGGAAATGGGGCGCGAAATGGTGGGAGGAAGTGTGGTAAATACTAGAATTGATAATTATATTGGATTTGTGATAATAAAAATGTTAATTAAATATAATTTTCGCGATAAATTTTGTTGTTGTGTACTACATTTCAAAAATATATACTATATTTGCGATATGATTAACATTTTAAAATGATATGGAAGATAATAGTAGACGTAAAAGGTTCACAAAAGTGGCAAGTAACCGAGTGCAGAAAGTTATTGATTATCTGACTCTTTTGCAAAATTGTGCTAATCGTAGGAACTACGAATATGATGAAGAGGACGTAAGTCACATGTTTGAAGAAATTTCGAAGGTGTTACGTGAAACTAAAGCTGTTTATGCAAACGAACTTAATAAGAACAATAAAGTTGGTTTTTCATTTAAACAGGTAAATTTATGAGTTATTTAGAGTGTAATTGTAAATGGCATTTCGCCAAACAGCCATTAGCAAGCCAAGATATAGGCCCAAACAATGCTGCTATTGAGCATTTCTCGGCTACACCTTATCCATCTCTAATCCGTGAATCGATACAGAATTCTCTTGATGTGGTGCTTGACAAGAATCAGCCAGTGAGAATGCAGTTCAAATTTGGACAGTTGAAAGCTAAAACCTACACTGGTTTTTATAAACTTCGCGAGCATATTAATGGTGCCTTGAAACTCTATGGTGATAAAGCAGAGAAAGAGTATCGTCCAATGCTTGAGCAGTTTGAGCAGACTTATAATTTTCAAGATGCTCTATTTTTTATCAAAGTGTCGGACTTCAACACCCAGGGGATGGATTATGTCCCTAACAACTCTCCATTTCATGCATTCATCCGTGCCATAGGTTTGACTGTCAAAAATGAAGAATCCTCAGGCGGCTCTTTCGGTTTTGGCAAGTCGGCTTATTTTCTCATGTCACCAATTCACACGGTCTTGGTTTCTACTATGACCAAAGAAGGGAAATTCTTTTTTGAAGGAGCTGCACAACTATGCACCCATCTCTTTAAAGACGAAGATGGAAATGAAGTGAAATATCAACACTATGGCTATTATGACAATCAAGAAGGTCACCAGCCGGCATCATTGCCAACAGACATCCCAAATAAGTTCCGTCGCGAAGAAGTTGGAACAGACATTTTTATTATGGGGGTTGACGGCTCAACAGAAAAACAGCAAGCGGCCTATAAAGAAATGATAGAAGCAACGCTTCGCCATTTTTGGCTAGCAATTCTTCACAAGAAATTAATTGTAGAAATAGGAGAAACAAGGATTGATGACCAATCTCTCAACGACCTGATGCTTGCGCATTTTCCAAGTTTTATCGATAAAAGCAGAGTTGGCGATGATTACAATCCAAGACCATACTATGAAGCCGTGAAAAACGCTGAGCTTTCATCGTCGTTTGTACATTTAAAGAATAGATTGCCTATATTAGGCGACGTTAACCTCTTCGTTTGGAAGAATAAAGAAGCTCGTGACAGTGTGATCTATATGAGGAAGCAACGAATGTTTATCAATCGTAATCGTTTCTATTCAAGTTATGGTTACAGCGCTGTGTTTCTTTGCACCGACACTCATGGCAACAAATTGCTCAAGAGCATAGAAGACCCATCGCACAAGAAATGGGAACCTCGTCGTAATCCATCTAAAGGACATGCCATTTTTGATGAGATTAATGATTTTGTCTCAAGCTCTATTCAAGACATGTTTGTGAGCGATACAGGAGGCCCATTAACTGTAACAGGACTTGAAGATTACCTTTTTGTGCCAGAAGAATTGGTTGCTACCGATAGAGATGATATTGAGGACAACCCATTCTTCGGTTCGCCAGCAGACGAGGTTCAAGATGAAGGGACATTGCCTATCTCCACGATTGAGCCACCAACTCCTAAGTTTGCTCCTGACAGAAAAGAGGCTGTGGGAAAAGTCGTTACTGTAACTCCTTCTATGTCGGGAAGGCAGGAATTGGGCGGTGATCTTGGTGGACATCAAAGGAGTACTTCAAAACGCAAAAAACGAGGGAAAGGTAGTAGTCCTGATCGCACAGCTTTCACCCATGACGAGAATGAGCAAGACGGTGAATTCCTAGAGAACATCCCCGTACGATATAGAGTGATAGCTGAGCATAAAGACGGAAGAATGATTCATTCCATTATTATAAAATCGGATTTTGACGTTGAGCGTGGTCAGATTGAAATTATTGTTGGTGGTGAAGAAAAAGATGAGGCTTTAGATATTATATCATCATCACAAGGCACAATTGATGGGAACATTATCTCTAATATCAAACTATTAAGAGACAGACGCAATATTATTGAATTGCAATTTGCGGATAAAATGAAACACACTATCAAATTGACAGCATATGAATTTAAATAATATCACATTCCCTTACCCTGTTTTGGGTAGTTTTGATGACATACTTCCTGTTCCACAGGAACCAGAGGTAAGTGTGTCAAAAGATAAATTGAACTATCATTTTGACATCAAACTCAGTTATGAGAACCTTGTTATTGAGACGCTCGTCAAATTTGATTTTGCAGATTATGTGTGCGAAATCACATGTGAATCAACTCGTTTCCGTAAGTGCTTCAAAAGCAAATCAACACATCTCGAAATTGATGTGCCGCGACGTGCTGTAGCGGGAAAAATAGTGTTCTCGTGCACAATAACTGTGAAGAAAAACATACCTAAATATACAAATTGTGGTTTTCATCCCGATTATGCAGGGCATACTTTCAGTATGGAGCCAGGTGACCTTCTAGGTATGTTCACGCCATTTTATTATCATGCCGATATAAAATATGACAAACTTAAGGCAGTAGGCACCTTCATGGAGATTGTCCCGACTGACGACGAGATTCCAACTACGGTGTTAGACAAGCAGAAGATAGAATTGAGACTTCCCCAGGAATTATATAACCAGTATAAGGATAATCCAAAAGTGCGTAGCAAAGCCGATATACTTCATGCTTCGTTAGTGTTAAACTCCTTGGTTTATGCTTTGTGCCGAATAGAAAACTATTCCAATAAAAAATGGGCAGAAACCATATTCTATCGTATCGACACAGAAGATGAACTACAAGAGTTCCGAGAGCAAGATCCTGAAGAGTGGAGGGTCGACAAGCTTTCACAAATCCTACTAGGCAAACCTTATGAGCGATTATTCAATTACTTAATCAATAAAGAAATAAGCGAACAATAACTATGGCACTGCAAAAGATACTTAAGAAGACATACATCGAGCAGGTGTTTGAGGACGTTGCTCAAGGAAAATGCATGGAGAGGTTTCTTGAAGATAACTTTCCTGTTGATGAGAGCTACTATATGGTGACTCCACAATTAAAGCAGCCCGAAGGATTGTTGGACTTGCTCGCTCCCACTCCCGAGGGTGACTTCAAGTCGGCAGTTGCCATTTATGATGCATACCATAAACTGACTCCTTTGCAAGCTATTAATGCAGAATTTTGGGAATCGTTGGCATTGACTGATTTGTTTCCCTATATGCAGAAGCGCTGGAATTTACGTGAGGCAAAAGACTTGAAAGCTAGCATTCTTAATCACTTTACCGTTTCGGCTCATGGACTCTTTAGACATGGACTTGCAGGTTTATGGTGGTTGGTATACCTAACAGTAGACCCTGATCGCGACAATAGATATGAATTAACTGAAATGTTATTCAAAAATTTTACATTACGTTATGTTCGTTTTGGTGTCAGTCGCGTTATTCAGCATAAAGAAGCTGCGATTGGTATTTTGCAATATTTGAAAGATAATGAGCACAATATCGGCAGCATGGAGAGTCTTGCCATAAATATGTCATCATACTTCAATAAATTAGGAGCAGTAAAGCAATTGACATTCCTTGATCGCGAGTTTTTCTATAATGAAATGGCTACCCATATAGAGGAGTTCAACGTCTCTCCAAAAAAACGTGAAAAAGCGTCCGACACTATGACGGAAGAAGACATCTTTAATTCCGATGAATTATAAAAACATGATTAGTTGGCTTTGATAGGCTGGGGGACATGGTCTGAATTGGGCAGATGAGGCGGTAGGGCCTGATGGGCAGATGTGTTGATGGCAAAATGTGGATATTGGGTCAAGTGGCTAATTTGATTTGCGTCCTTATGCGTGAATGGCGTGAGGTATTTTACACAAGCTTTTGCAAAGTGGAAAGTATTTATTATCTTTGCGACGTTAAAGACCAAAAAAGCACGAGAAATTGCTTAAGACACTGATAAAGCAGATAGGCAGTTTTAAGACTGCGTCGATACTGACACCCATCTTCATCAGCCTAGAGGTTGTGATGGGTGTGCTAATTCCCTATGTCACTTCATGGATAATAGACGAGGGCATCGCCAAGAACCACCTGGGCAATGTTTACAAGTATGGCGGCATCATGCTGGTGCTCGCCACGCTGAGTATGCTGTTTGGCATCCTGGCAGGCCGTTTCTCGGCTAAGGCGTCGTCGGGCTTTGCTCGCAACTTGCGCGACGCGATGTTCCGCAACATCCAGACGTTCTCGTTCTCCAATATCGACAAATTCAGTTCGTCGGGCTTAGTGACGCGAATGACTACCGACGTTAACAACCTTCAGAACGCGTTCCAGATGCTGCTCAGGGTATCGGTTCGCGCGCCGTTGAACCTGGTGTTCAGCATCCTCATGTGTGTGTTTATCAACACGCAGATGAGCGCCATCTTCGTGATAGCGCTGGTGATACTGGGCACGGTGCTATACCTGATCATCAGCCGCACGGTGAAGCTGTTCCAGCAGGTATTCAAGAAATATGACGACCTGAACAATGTGGTTCAGGAGAACGTGTCGGCGATTAGAGTGGTGAAGGCCTTCGTGCGCGAGGACTATGAGAACAAGAAGTTCAGCAAGGCGGCGAGGGCTCTGTATAGCCTCTTTGTGAAGACCGAGAGCCTGATGGCGCTGAACCACCCGGTGATGATGATAGTGGTGTACGGCTGCATCATCTCGCTGTCGTGGTTCGGAGCCAAGCACATCGTGGGCGGCGACCTGACGACAGGCCAGCTGACGTCGCTCTTCACCTACGTGATGACGATCCTGAGCGCCCTGATGATGCTGTCGATGATATTTGTGCAGCTCACGATGAGCGCCGCAAGCGGCAAGCGCGTTGCCGAGGTCATCAATGAGAAGGCCGACATCGTGAACCCCGAGAATCCGGTGATGACCGTCGCCGACGGCAGCATCGACTTCGAGAACGTGAGGTTCACCTACAATAAGACTGGAGCTCCACCCACAATCTCGACCCTGCTGGCGGGACAGACGGCGGCTGGCGTTGACGATTGCGACTATGCGATAAAAGACATCAACCTGCACATCGACAGCGGCGAGACGATAGGCATCATTGGCGGCACCGGCTGCGGTAAGTCGACCCTCGCGATGCTGATTAGCCGCATGTATGACGTGAGCAGCGGTTCGATCAAGGTGGGCGGCGTTGACGTGCGCGACTACGACCTGGAAACGCTGCGCAACAACGTGTCGATGGTGCTGCAGAAGAACGTGCTCTTCACCGGCACGGTGCTCGAAAACCTGCGCTGGGGCAAGACCGACGCTACGCTCGAGGAGTGCAAGCACGCCTGCAAGCTCGCCTGCGCCGACGAGTTTGTCGAGGAGATGCCGCAAGGCTACGAGACTGTGATAGAGCAGGGCGGCGCCAACGTGTCGGGCGGCCAGAAGCAGCGCCTGTGCATAGCCCGCGCATTGCTCAAGAGCCCCAAGGTGCTGGTGCTCGACGACTCGACCAGCGCTTGCGACACCGCCACCGACGCCCGCATCAGCAAGGCGCTGCGCGACTATATGCCCGAGGTGACCAAGGTGATAGTGGCTCAGCGCGTGCACAGCGTGCTGCATGCCAACCGCATCATCGTGATGGAGAATGGCTGCATCACTGGCTGCGACACTCACGAGAACTTGCTCAAGAGCAATGACATCTACCGCGAGATATACACTATCCAGACTCAAGACAGCGGCGACTTTGATAAGCCGAAGTAGGGTTTAGGGGAGAGGAGAGAGGTAAGAGGGGAGAGGGGGCTGCGCCTTGAATAATGCATAATGCATTTTCAGGGGAGAGGGGAGAGGAGAGAGGTGAGAGTTTTTTGAATGCACAATTCATAATGCATAATGCACAATTAATAGTTTTGAGACAAAAACAACTAATAACTAACAACTGATAACTAACAACTTATATATGACAATGAGGAGATTGATTTATTGCGTTGCTGTGGTGCTGCTGAGCGCAGTGAGCGCTAACGCACAGAAGGAGTTCTCGCTGGAGGACTTGAACTTTGGTGGCAAGAACTACCAGAACATGGTGCCTAAGAACAAGAGCCTTGCTTGGCAGGGAAACCAGCTGATGCACATGGAGAAGGACTCGTGTTGGACGGTCGACACGAAGACTGGCAAGGAGAAGCTCGCGTTCACTGCCGAGCAGGTGCAAGCGTGGGCAGGAGTTGACAAACCTGTGAACCTGAAGTGGGCGTCGTTCCCCTATGCCGACAAGCCGCTGATGCTGGTGTATGCTGGCGAGGACCGCATGCTCGTTGACGTGAAGAAGCACTGCCCCGAGTGGAGCCAGAGCTACAAGGGCGAGACCAACAGCGACTGGCACAAGGGGAGCCGCAACGTGGCGTTTGTCAAGGACGACAACCTGTGGGTGACGACTGCCAACGGTGAGTCGAAGCAGATCACGAGCGACGGCTCGCGCGACATCGTGTACGCCCAAAGCGTGCACCGCAACGAGTTTGGCATCGAGAAGGGCACCTTCTGGAGCAATAATGGCGACAAGCTCGCGTTCTACCGCATGGACCAGAGCATGGTTGCCGACTATCCTCTCGTTACTATTCCTGAGATCTATGACTCGGTGCACGTTGAGGCCACTCCCGCCCCCGAGAAGTACCCGATGGCTGGCCGCACCTCGCACAAGGTGCAGGTGGGCATCCTCAACGTGGCAACGGGCAAGATTGTCTATCTCGAGACTGGCGACCCCACCGACCGCTACTTCACGAACATAGCGTGGAGCCCCGACGACAAGCTGGTGTATATGTTTGAGCTCAACCGTGACCAGAACGACTGCCGCCTGGTGAGCTACGACGCCGCCACTGGCGCCAAGGTGGGCGAGATCTACCGCGAGACGAGCGAGAAATATGTGGAGCCTCAGAATCCCATCGTCTTCCTGCCGTGGGACGCAAGCAAATTTGTGATGCAGAGCCAGAAGGACGGCTATAACCACCTTTATCTCTACAACGCCGACGGCACGCCCGTGAAGCAGCTGACCAGCGGCGCATGGGTGGTGATGGAGATGCTGGGCTTTGACACCGAGCACAAGGCGATAGTGATTGCGAGCAACGAGGTGAGCCCCATCCAGCGCGACCTGTTCAGTGTGGACGTTGCCACGGGCAAGCGTACGCGAGTTGACGAGGGCGGCAAGGGCTGGCACAGCGGCATCTTGAGCGGCAACGGGGCTTGGCTGGTGGACTACTACCAGGAGCCTGACGTGCCCCGCAACATCGCTGTGGTGAACACCGGCGACGGCAAGGCAATGCGCTACTACACCGCTCCCGACCCCTGGCAGGGCTATGGCGTGCCCGAATATTCGTGCGGATCGCTCAAGGCCGACGACGGTGTGACCGACCTGTACTATCGCATGGTGAAGCCAGTGAACTTCGACCCTACGAAGAAATATCCAACAGTGGTTTATGTGTACGGCGGTCCTCACGCGCACAACGTTGACGCCCGCTGGCACTACTGCAGCCGTAGCTGGGAGACCTACATGGCACAGCGCGGATATGTGCTGTTTATCCTCGACAACCGTGGCAGCGAGAACCGCGGCCGCGAGTTTGAGCAGGCGACTTTCCGTCACCTGGGCCAGGTTGAGATGCGCGACCAGATGCAGGGCGTGGAATATCTGAAGTCGTTGCCCTATGTCGACACAACGCGCATTGGCGTGCACGGCTGGAGCTATGGCGGCTTCATGACGATAAGCTTGATCACTAACTATCCCGATGTGTTTAAGGTGGGCGTTGCCGGCGGTCCAGTGATTGACTGGAAGTGGTATGAGGTGATGTATGGCGAGCGCTATATGGACACCCCACAGAGCAATCCCGAGGGCTATGCCCAGTCGAGCCTTATCCATAAGGCAAAGGACCTGAAGGGAAGACTGCAGATTATAATTGGCCTGAACGACCCAACAGTGGTGCCACAGCACGCTTACTCGTTCCTGAAGGCGTGTATCGCCGCAGGCACTCAGCCCGACTTCTATGTGTATCCCGGCCAGGGACATAACATGGCTGGGCATCAGAGTGTGCATCTGCACGAGCGCATCACGCGATACTTTGATGATTACTTGAAGTGAGGAGTTTTTTCAGGTGAGTGGGGAGAGGTGAGAGGTGAGAGTCTGTCGGACGCTGTCGGACGCTGTCGGACGTTGTCGGGACGTTAAGGGTTGTGGTGATGGTGTTATAAAAAAAAGAAATCCCTGACTCATCGTCGGGGATTGCTTAACTAATTAACTTTCTAATACCATTAACATAAACCTTAAAACAATGAAAAAGAATCGTCTCACGACGACTAAGATTTCATAACCTTAAAAAACTAATACCATGAAAACTGATGCAAAGATATAGTGTTTTGTGTTATAAAACATAATTTTCAAGCAGAAATCGCCGAAAATTAACTTCATTTAACAGAAATATGGGCTTTTCACCAGAAAAATGGAGATTTTAGCCAGTTTTTTATTGGTTATTTGCTCGTTAATTTCGTTGCTCGCTGCTGATTGCTGACAGCTGATAATTGATTGGTGATTGCCTCGAAGCAAAGAAAACTTTTCTCGTTTTCCTTTTGACATTAAATTTAAAGGTGGTAACTTTGCATTTTGTTTATATATAAATGACGAGGATAACTACCAAAATATCACGCATAGTTGAGGTGCTAATATTGGCAGCCTTGCTCGCTGCGTGTGCGTCGACCAAGCACGTGCCCGATGGACAGCTGCTGCTCGACAAGGTGAACATCAATATCCTCGACAAGGAGAACGAGAGCGGCATCAACAAACAGGAGTTGACCAACTACCTGCGTCAGACTGAGAACCACAAGGTGCTGGGCGGCTTCAAGATGCAGCTTGCCATCTATAACATGAGCGGCAAGGACTCGACCAACTGGTTCAACAAGTGGATTAGGCGAGTGGGCGCTCCGCCCGTGATATATGACTCTACCCTGACCATGGCGAGCGAGAGTCAGCTGCAACGTGCCCTTACCAACAAAGGTTACCTGAAGAACACCGTTACGAGTGAGGTGCAACTTAATCCTAAAAAGAAAAAAGCAAGGGTTGACTATAACATCACGCTGAACCAGCCTTACCGCATCAGGTCGATTAGCTATGACATTAAGAATGACAGTCTGCGCGAGCTGATTTTGGGTGACACGACCGACTTCCCGATAAAGAGCAGTTCGCTGCTCGACCACAATAAGCTTGACGCAGAGCGCGAGCTCATCGTGCAGCGATTGCGCAATAATGGATACTATGCGTTCAACAAGAACTACATCACCTTCATGGCCGACACCGCCGCTGGCTCGCACGATGTGGACCTGACCTTGACGCTGAGCGATAAGACTCAGGACTTGCCGCACTTGCCACACATCGACACACATAGGCAATTCTACGTGCGCGACGTGATTTTTGTGACCAGCTATGATGCGGTGAACATGCAAAACGGAGTGTATGGCGAGCGTGAGAGCTATAATGGCATCACGGTGCTCTATGGCGAGGACCGCTACATCAAAAAGGAGATACTTGATGAGAACTGCTTCATCAGGCCCGGTAGCATCTACGACGCTAGTGATGTTGACCGCACCTATAAAGCCCTGGGCCGATTGGGCATCATCAAATTCATCAATATCGACATGAAAGCTGTGGGCGAGATTGACGGCAACTTGTGGGTCGACGCATATATCCTGCTCAATCGTGACAAGTCGCAGACTATCTCGTTCTCGCTCGAGGGCACCAACAGCGAGGGAGATTTGGGCTTCGGCATAGGCGCTGGTTATCAGCACCGCAACATCTTCAAGGGATCGGAGTTGTTCAACGTCAAGTTCAAAGCGTCGTATGAGAGCCTCTCGGGCGACTTGAGCGGGCTTATTAACGATAACTACAGTGAATATTCGGGCGACGTGGGTATCACATTCCCCAAATTTAAGATGCCGTTCCTTCGCGAGAGCTTTAAGCGTCGCATTCAGGCCTCGACGGAATTCATGACGAGCTTTAACTACCAGGAGCGCCCCGAGTATACCCGAATCATTGCTGGTGGAGGCTGGAAGTATATCTGGAGCGAACGCAACAATCAGATGCGGCACACGTTCAACCTCATCGACCTGAGCTATGTGTACCTTCCTAAAAGCAAGATAAACTTCCTGGATAGTATCACCAATCCGCTGCTGCGCTACTCCTACGAAAACCACCTTATCATGCGCATGGGCTACACATTCTATAAAACCAATCGCCGTGCCACCAATCCACTCACTACCGTGTTCCAGGACAATATTTACACTGTGAGGGCCTCGGCCGAGACTGCGGGCAACCTGCTGTATGGAATCTCGCACCTGATTGGTCAGAAGCGCGAAGAGGACGACAGCTACAAGGTTGTGGGCACACGCTACTCGCAGTATGTGAAGGTTGACGCTGACTTTGCACTGACGCACTATATTAGTTCGCGTAGCTCCATCGCGTTCCATGCAGGACTTGGCGTGGCGGTGCCCTATGGCAACAGCACGGTGCTGCCGTTTGAGAAACGTTTCTACTCGGGTGGCGCCAATAGCGTGCGCGGCTGGGGCGTTCGTACTTTGGGTCCCGGTAGTTTTAACGGCAAGAAGGCGCAGAACAGTTTTATCTACCAGTGCGGTGACATCAGGTTAGACCTTAATCTTGAGTATCGTTGCAAGCTGTTCTGGGTGCTTGAGTTGGGCGCTTTCATAGACTGTGGCAACGTGTGGACCATCAGGGAATATGAGAACCAGCCAGGCGGTGTGTTCAAGTTCAACAAGTTTGTGGAGCAGCTTGCGCTGTCCTACGGACTAGGTCTGCGCATGGACTTCACCTACTTTTTGATGAGATTTGACGTGGGCATGAAGGCTCACAATCCTTCGTCGGGACAGGAGCACTGGCCACTGATCAATCCATCGCTTAAGCGCGATGCCGAGATACACTTCTCGGTGGGATATCCATTCTAGAGTGGAGAGTGGAGAGATTCTTGGGCAAGATTATTGATCCTTCGGCAACAATAAATGATAAACGAACAACGATAATATGAAAAAATTAGCGATATTTGATCTTGACGGCACACTGCTCAACACCATCAAGGATTTGGGCGAGGCGGTGAACTTTGCACTCGACCGCAACGGTTTCCACACTCACAGTGTGGCATCCTATCCCTACTTTGTGGGCAACGGCGTGAGGCGACTCATAGAGCGCTCATTGCCCGAGGACGCACGCAAGAAAGCTGCTGTGGTTGATGCCATGCTTAAGGATTTCAAGCAGTACTACAATGAGCACAACACCGACCGCACAGTGCCCTATGACGGTATTCCAGAGCTATTGCAGCAGCTCAATGAGAGCGGAGTGAAACTAGCTGTGGCAAGCAACAAATATCAGCAGGCTACGCTCAAGATTATCAACCATTTCTTCCCCGACATCCCGTGGATTGCTATTCAGGGTCAGCAGGAGGGTGTTCCTGTGAAACCTGATCCCAGCATCATCTTCATGATTCTTAGTGAGGCGAAAATTGCTAAGCAAGACACCATCTACATTGGTGACTCGGGCATTGACATGGAAACTGCGCGTCGTGCGTGCATCGATTCGGTGGGCGTAACGTGGGGTTTCAGGCCTGTAAAGGAACTCAAGGAGTATCATGCCAATGTAATCATCAATAAGCCACAAGACATCACGGCGATAATTGAGAATGGAATTCCGCTGTAGTAGGTGAGAGGATAACAGTCTTATATTTATCCTTGATTTGAGAAAAAAGTGCAAAAAAACAGCAAAAAATTTGCACAGTTCAGAAAAGCGTTGTAATTTTGCATCGCTTTTCGAAAAAAAGTTTGGGTGCTTAGCTCAGCTGGTTCAGAGCATCTGCCTTACAAGCAGAGGGTCGGCGGTTCGAATCCGTCAGCACCCACCCTAGGACAAAGCGCTGACAGTTAACGACGAAGGTCAACAATAGCTGTCAGCGTTTTTGTTTTATATTCCATCTTAAGGAGAGTGAAAAAACTGTAATCGTTCTATGAGTCTGTCGTTATCAGCCGGCAGACTGATTATAGCCTGAATATGCGCAAAACAATTATCGATTCAATTCTTGCAGGAATCTGCATATCTTTAGGAGGAGTGGCCTTTCTGAAAGTTGGCGGCATCGTTGGTGCCGTACTTTTCTCCTTCGGTCTTATTACCGTGGTGTGTTACAAGATGAAACTTTATACAGGTGTCAGCGGGTTTGTCGAGACTCGTCGCGACTGGATTGAACTGCCTGTGATTATTGTAGGGAATATAGTGGGGTGTGGGCTTGTGGCACTTGCTATCAGATCAGCCATTCCTGACCTTGTCGACACTGCTCATAAAATTGTGGAAGGTCGTATTGATAAAGGCTTTTGGAATGTTATGCTTCTTGCGATATTCTGTGGTTTCATAATGACGACTGTAGTGAACTTTGCTCGTCAGAAGATGTGGCTACCACTACTTTTTGGCATACCACTGTTTATCATGTGTGGCTTTGTGCATAGCATTGCCGATGCATTTTACTACACCTTAGCTTTGCTGCCAGGCGAATGGACTGGGCAGACTCTTATCATCTATCTTGCCTCTATCATAGGCAATTTCATAGGTTGCAACCTATATCGCACCCTGCAACTTGCTGCACCGAAGCAAAAGCAGTAAATTTAGCAAATCATCACAACAATGAAACGCTGGAAAACGCTCAAGAGTGAATATCTGATACGTCGTCCTTGGCTCACAGCCCGCCGTGACGCCGTGCAACTACCTAACGGAGAGGTAAACGACGAGTTCTATGTACTCGAGTATCCTGATTGGATTAACGTGATAGCAATCACTGGGGAAGATCACTTTGTGTTTGTTCGCCAGTACCGCTATGCACTTGATCTTGATTCGATAGAGTTGTGTGCCGGTGTGATAGAGCAAGGCGAGACGCCCGAAGAAGGAGCCCGCCGTGAACTTCTTGAGGAGACAGGATTTGGTGGTGGCGAATGGACGGAAATAATGACTATTGGCCAGAATCCCAGCACATGCAGCAACTGGACCCATTGTTTTCTTGCTACTGGTGTTGAGAAACTACAAGAACAGCATCTCGACCGTACCGAAGATATCGACGTGATGCTTCTAACTCGTGACGAGGTGCTTGAGATGATGCGTTCGGGGCAGCTCAAGCAGGCGCTCATGCTTGCCCCTTTGTGGCAATACTTCGCTAACACATAAAAGGCGATAGTTGAAAGTCTCGTTTTTCCTTGAAGGTGCTAAGGCAAAGAACGGTGAATTAGGCTATCGAGTAATTCGCCGTTTGTTGTGTGGGTACGGAAAAAATATGTACCTTTGTAGCGAAAATAAGAAGAAGTAAATGATTTTTTCGTTTGAAATACATTATATAGTTTGGTGCTTGCTGGGGCTGGCACTAGTATTGTCGCTGCTGTGGGTTGTGTGGTATAACCGCCGCAGCATGAAATTGCTGAAGTTCATGAAATGGGAGGAGCGCACTCGTCGCTATCTTCATCCCGATGACTTGCCCACAGTGTCGGTTGTTGTTTTTGCCAACAACGATGAGAAGTGGCTCAACAAGTATCTGCCAGTGATAATGCGGCAGAAGTATCCTGCGGCATTTGAGGTGATTGTGGTTGACGATGCTTCGTTCGACGGCACTAAAGACTTGGTGGGCGACATGATGGTGTATTTCGATCACCTGAAAATTGTTACTGTTCCCGATCAGACTCGCTCGCTTTCGCGCAAGAAACTTGCCGTTATGCTCGGCATTAAGGCGTCGCAGCACGATGTAATACTCACTACCAATGCCAACTGTCAGATACATAGTGAGCGTTGGCTCATGGCAATGATGCGCAACTTTGGACCAGGTATTGACGTGGTGCTTGGTTATTCGCACTTTGGTGATGAGGGTTATAAGGGCATTGGCAAAAACTACCGTGTGCTCGATGAGATGACAACCTCGATGCAGTGGATACTGAGTGCAATCAAAGGTAAGCCCTACCGCGGCACAAGCGACAACCTTGCCTACCGTAAAGAGGTGTTCTATCGCAATAAGGGATTTTCGAAATCTCTCGAGATGAAATGGGGTGATGATGATATCTTCGTGAGCGAGATAGCCACTGGGCAGAATACGCGCCTCGAGATGCTTCCAGCTAGCTTCGTGACAAGTCACTACGATGACTTACCACATGCCTTCGGTATCCTGAAATCGCGTCGAGACTTCACTTCACATCATGTGAAATATAAGTCACAGTTCCGCTGCCAGGCATGGATGTCGCTGCTCTACTGGTTGAGGCTCGCTGCGCTGGTGTGTGCAGTGGTGATGAGCTACACCAACCTCGCTGTGATATTGATTGCTGTGGCAATTTTGTTGGTAACATGGCTGCCCATGATGCTTACCACTTTCAGGAACTGCTACTTGTTGCGTTTGCCGCTATTGCTGTTCTCAGTGCCTCTGTTCACCTTGATTCGCCCCGTTGTCAACACTGGCTACAAGATTAAGGGCCTTTTCACCCGCAAGAACAATTATACCTCTATAATGTAACTTCCAAATGATAAAGACACTCACCAGTTGGCGTGGAATCTTTGCCTTGTGCATCGTGTGTTTTCACTTTGCGATGCATGAGTTTGACCAGATGACCTATGCCGGCGTGACATTCTTTTTCATGTTGAGTGGATTCTTGAGTGTTATGCACTATGATAAAGGCTTTAACGTGAAGCGTTTCTACAAGCGTCGTTTATGGCGCATCTTCCCGCTTCACTGGTTTGTGCTAGCTGCAATGATAGTGCTCGATCTCGCCATGATGCACAAGTTTAGTTATGGCTGGGACCTGCCGTTGCATGTTGCGCTCTTACAGTCGTGGGTGCCAAATCCTGATATATATTTCGGATATAGCATTCATTCTTGGTTCTTGAGCGCACTACTGCTGTGCATAGTGCTTACTCCACTGTTGCTGCGCTTTACTGTGAAGAGGTCGCTAAACGTGATTTGGATTGTTCTGCTTTTGGCTGCTTGTGTTCTCATTGCCCTTGACTTGACTTGCTCGAGCAGTCTTCAAAGTTATACTTATGTTTGGCCATTAGCTCGATTCATCGATTACTCGATAGGAATAGCGCTGTTTTTAACTATCGACCGCTTGAAATGGTGTGAGAAAATGCAGAAAATATCAACTATCAACTCCTCGCTAATTGAGGTTGTTGCCCTTACCGTGCTTGCAATTTTCATCGCGATTCATGCTGAAGGTGGAGTGGTGACCGAGAAGCTAGAGAATGCTCCATTGTGGTGGATCCCAGTGGCTCTGCTCATAGTGGTGGCTACTGTACTCAACGGCCATGAAGGTGTAGTTGGGAAACTGTTGTGCTTAAAACCATTGTTGTGGCTGGGAGGGATAAGTTTTGAGATTTACCTTTTGCAAAAGTTTGTAAACAACGCATTCTGTTACTTGGTAGCGCCATTATTTGGTCACTATGGCATCATGATATATGATTATAGTTTTGCATGTACGTTACCATTGCTCATTGTTACCGCATGGATAGTGCATCTGCTCATGAAAAGGTTGGTAAAAAAGTGAAACTATCGGTTGTGCTGCGTAGTAGAGGCATTTAAAGTAAAAAAGGAAGGGTGTTGATGTTCAAAAAGCGGAAAAATTGCAATAAGAGAGGTAAAATTGCGTTATTAAAGTTAAGATGAATAATCTCAACTATCGAAATATTGCAATAATCGTCCTGCTGATAGCCGCTTTTAGCGCTGTAGCTCAGGATAATGATAAGATATTGAACCGCCAGTATGCAGACATGAAGCGCATTCATTACGGTTTCTCGGTTGGCGTGAACTTTCAGGACCTTAAGATTACCAACAACGGCTACATCAGTGAGGACGGTCAGTCATGGTTTGCCGACATTCCCAACCATTCGCCTGGCTTCTGTGTCAATGTGCTTGCCGACCTGAGGTTGTCGACCCATTTCAACTTGCGCTTCTCACCCGGTATGTACTTTGGTAACAAGGTGGTAAGATATCGTAACTTCTATGCACCCGAAGATGCTCTCGACCCAACAATCAAGGAACAGCGTCAGAACATAAAGGCTACTTATATAGTGGTGCCACTCGACGTTAAATTCTCGGCTCGCCGCCACCATAACATCAGGCCATATTTTACTGGTGGTGTGATGGGCATATATGATTTGAGCAAGGAGCGCCCTGACCTGTTACGACTCAAGGATTTTGACATGATGCTCACAGTGGGCATGGGTTGCGACTTTTACTTGCCGTTCTTCAAACTGTGTCCCGAGCTGAAATTCTGCTTCGGTTTGAAGAACCTACTTGAGAAGAACCGCCCCGATTTGCAGGACAACCCGCAGATGGAGGTGTTTACCAAGAGCGTGAGTAAACTGAAGAACAGTATGGTGGTGCTGACGTTCTATTTTGAATAAGAAAAGACGATGCAAAGGCATAAGACATATATCACAAAATTTGCTGTAGCAATGGTGCTGATATTGGCATTACTGCCCTTTAAGGCGCATGCTCAGATTGATGCTCAACTCACCCAGTACTGGGCGCTACCGTCGTATTATAATCCGTCTTCTATTGGAAATGTTGATTTTATCCATATCACAGCTGGTAGCAAGCTGCAGTGGATAGGTGTGAAGCATGCCCCCATGAACTTTATGGCGATGGCCGACATGCCATTTAAGTTCCTTGGCAAGAGATGGGGTACAGGACTCTTGTTGCAACAGGAGAATGTGGGTCTTTTCAGTACACAGACCGTAGCGGCACAGCTAGCCTGGAAGAAGAAGATGCTTGGTGGAATGCTGAGCGTTGGAGTGCAAGTGGGACTGCTCAATCAGACCTTCAAGGGCGATAGTGTAAGAATCCCTGATACCGACCAAGCTCATACCAATGCCGACGACGCTATTCCCAAGGGAGTGGTCAACGGTAGAGCACTTGATGTGGCAGCTGGCGTGTCGTTTATTCACAAGTGGTTTTGGGTAGCAGCTTCAACTACTCATGTTACGGCTCCTACCATCACCCTTAAGGCTGGAGAAAACGAGGAAGATTTATATGAGTTTGAGACTGGTCGCTTCTTTTATTTGATGGCTGGTAGCAATATTCCTATAAAAAACACGTTATTTGAAATACAGCCCTCGATTCTTGCTAAGACCGATACTAAATTTTGGCAAGCCGAGGCAACATTGCGTGTGCGGTACAATAAATTTCTTTCTGGAGGTTTTGCCTATCGCTACAAAGATGCTGTCAGCGCTATGTTTGGTGCCGAGTTCAAGAACTTTTTTGTGGGATATGCCTACGACTTCCCTATTTCTTCGATGAACAAAGCAACGCATGGCAGCCACGAGTTGTTTTTGAACTATAATGTGAAACTCAACTTGGGCGAAGTAAATAAAAATAAGCATAAGAGCATTCGCATCATGTAATGGTGCACGAGAAAAAGATATACAACAACACAAGATAACATATTCTAGAGTATAATGAAAAAGTTATTGATTTTTGTTATAGCGACAATCGCTTTAGCTTCTTGCAGTGGCATTCGCAAGTCGATCAACAGCGGTGGAGGCGAAGTTACCGGAGTGGGTGCAGTGACCTATTCGGAGCCAACGCCCTACGGTATGGTGCTCGTTGATTGTGGTTCGATGAAGGAAGGACCTGCTCAACGCGACTCGTTGTGGGGTATCGACTCAACAGCTCGTGGCGTGAGTGTCGACGCCTTCTGGATGGACGAGAATGAGGTCACCAACAGTAAATATAAGCAGTTTGTTTACTGGGTTCGCGACTCTATCATCCGTGAGCGCCTTGCCGACCCAGCCTACGGTGGCAACGAGGAGTTCAAGATTGAGGAGGATAAGGACGGCAATCCCATCACTCCACACTTGAATTGGAGCCGCAATATCCCCTGGAAGAACCCTAGTGAGGATGAGGAGCGCGCCATCGAGAGTGTATATCGCATCAACGCCATCACCGGCAAGAAAGAGCTTGACCCTCGCCAGATGAACTATCGCTATGAGGTGTATAACCTAACCGAGGCAGCCAAGCGTCGCAACCGTTTCGACCCGACCACTCGTGATTATAACACCGACCACGCAGTTCCTACAACTAATCCTATGATTAGCAAGGATACCGCTTTTGTCGATGACGACGGTCGCATCATCAGGCAAACTATCACACGTCCGTTGCAGAGCGACTTTGACTTTGTGAACACCTATATTGTGAACATTTTCCCCGACACCACTTGCTGGATCAATGACTTTGAGAACAGTTACAACGAGCCTTACGTTCGCTTGTATTTCGCCAACGGCAACTACAACAGCCATCCTGTGGTTGGAGTCAGCTGGGAGCAGGCCAATGCCTTCTGCCACTGGCGCACCGAGTTCCTGAAGAAGTCGCTCGGCAAGGAAGGCGTTTACATTGAGCCATTCCGTCTGCCTACTGAGGCCGAGTGGGAGTTTGCTGCCCGTGCCGGCAAGAACGAGAATATTTATCCGTGGGACGGTGGCTTACCGCTTACCGAGGATGAGGGTTGCTTCTATGCCAACTTTAAACCCAACGAAGGAAACTATGTGCGGGACGGAAGCATCATAACGTCGCCCGTTGGGACCTATGAGCCCAACGATAACGGACTGTTTGACATGGCAGGTAATGTAAGTGAGTGGACCTCTACAAGCTACACCGAGAGCATCGACCAGATGACTAATGACCTGAACCCTGAATACCGCTATAATGTTGCCAAGGAAGACCCCTACAAGATGTCACGCAAGATAGTGAGAGGTGGCTCTTGGAAAGATGTTGCTCACAACATTCGCAGTGATATCAGGATGTGGGAATACCAGAATGAGCAGCGCTCATACATAGGGTTCCGTTGCGTTCGCTCAAAGGTAGGCTTCACTAAGTCGAAACGCAAGAACAACTGCTGTGACTAAAAAAGCCTTATTATATACTTGACAACAACACAGACATTACAATTTTAATATAGCAATAAAATGGCTAACGATAATATTAATAGCGTTAACAAAACAAGGACACAGCGCAAGAGAAAAAGGCAAATGGTAACTCAACGCTTCTTCAACTTTGCCTATAGTATAGGTGCTGCGGTCGTTATCTGGGGTGCCCTATTCAAGATTCTGCACTTACCCTGGGGTAACACACTGCTGACCATAGGTATGGGTACCGAGGTCCTTATGTTTATCATCACAGCCTTTGAGCGTCCCGAGAAAGAGTATCATTGGGAAGACGTGTTCCCGATTCTTGATACCGGCAACCCTGAGGACCGTCCTAAAGTGCTTGACGGCACACCTCCTGCCACCGTTACCATTAATGGCGACATTACTGGTGTTGAAGGAGAGGAACAGGCCGACGGCGTTCCTCCCATTCCAGGTCAGGAAGGACAATCACAAGTTACCATCCAGACTCTTCCCTCATCGATTGGTGGTGCTACTGTAGTGGCAAGCCCCGAGGTGGCTGCAACTATTGCTGCTATGAGTCAGCAGGAAGTTAAGGAGGTTATGGGTCTGCCTAAGGGCCTTGAACTCAGCGAGGAGGAGACTCAGTCGCTTAGCGAGAGCATCGCCAAGATGAATACTGCCAGCGACCAGCTGTCGAAGATGGCCGAACTCACCGATGCTACTCAGCAGTACTTGGCACAAATGTCGGCAATCAGCGAGCAAATGCAGCGCTTGAGCGAGACAACTACCGCATTGAATAACGTTCAGCAGACTCTATTGTCGAGCTACGAGGCTATCACGAGCAACAGTGAGAATATCACCAACAACACTACAGGTTATATCGAGCAGATGGAAGCCTTGAACCGCAATGTGGGTGGCTTGAACACTATCTATGAAATTCAGCTTAAGAGCATCTCGTCGCAGCTTGAGAGCATCGACCGCGTGAACCGAGGCTTGAAGGATATTCGTGACATGTATGAGAAGTCGGCCGCTGAGAGTGCTCACTATTGTGACGAGACCGAGAAGATGGCTCGCTACATGAAGCAGCTCAACAGCGTGTATGAGAAGATGATTAAAGCCATGACGGTGAATATGTATAACCCCATGGCAGGCAACATGATGCCTCCTATGGGCGATAACGCCGCACAGACGAGCGACAGTTACGACGACTTTACTACAGAGAACAGCTTTAACGACTAAACAATAAACACACTATAGATAATTAAGTAATGGCAGCTGGAAGAAATCAGTCACTGGCGAAGATGTCGCCACGTCAGAAGATGATAAACCTTATGTATATCGTCTTGACGGCCATGCTTGCGCTTAATGTGTCGAACGATGTGCTCAACGGCTTCAGTCAGGTGGAAGAGGGTTTGACCCGTTCTAACCGTACCATCACGTCGCGTAATATGCTCATGATGTCGAAGCTCCAGGATTTCTACAATGAGAATCCTGAGAAGGGCGAGGAAATCCTCAATTCGGGCAACGACGTGAGAAATGCCGCCGATGAGCTCTACTATTATATCGACAGCCTGAAGCTAATGATTGTTCACGAGGCCGATGGTCCACAGGGACGTCTCGATAAGATTCAGAATCGTGACAACGTGGACGCTCCTAATACCGTGATGCTCTCACCCGAGACTCGTCGTGGTAAGGAACTGAGATTGCGCATCACCAGCTATAAGGACTTCCTGTTGAGATATATTAACGATGCCGACAAGCGTCAAAACATCGAGGCATCGCTCTCGACCGAGCCTTTCACAGCGAAAAGTGAGGACTTGAAGAGCAACGCCACATGGGAAGAGTCAATATTTGAGAGCATGCCAACTATAGCAGCCATCACGCTGCTTACGAAGCTTCAGAACGATGTGCGCTATGCTGAGGGTGAGGCCCTACGTCACCTGCTCACACTAACCAACATCAGTCCCGACGAACTCGAGGATCTCGAGACTGCCGATGCGAGTCAGATTAAGGTGAACTGGATTAATGCATTTGTGATACCTCAGTCGCGCGTAGTTATGCGTGGTTCGAGATACAAGGCACAGATTGTACTTGCCGCTATCGACTCGACACAACGCCCAACTGTGTATGTCAACGGCGCTCGTTTGAATAGCCGTGATGGCACCTATGAGGTGGGAACAAGTCAGTCGGGAGTTGTTAACTATTCAGGTCACATCGAGGTTGTGGGCCGTGACGGCCAAGTGTTCAAGCGTGACTTCAAGTCGAGCTACACCGTTATCGATCCAGTGGCTACTGTGAGTGCAACGATGATGAACGTGTTCTATGCTGGTATCGACAATCCCGTGTCGATTTCAGTGCCTGGTATTGGCGATGGCACAGTGAGCGCTTCGATGACCAATGGAACTTTGACTAAGAGCGGCGACCACTGGGTGGCACGCCCAGCTCAGGTTGGAACTGACTGCGTAGTGACCGTGTCGGTAGAGATTGACGGTGTACGCACCAATGTTGGTAGTTCGACCTTCAAGGCCCGCAAGTTGCCCGATCCAACGCCTTATATACCACTAGGTCAGGACATCCGTTACAAGGGTGGCAAGCCTCTTGCTAAGAGCACTCTGATGAATGTGGGTGCATTGCATGCCGCTATCGATGATGGTTTGCTTGATATTGAGTTCCAGGTAATAAGCTTCGAGACAATCAGCCTAGGCTCCATGGGCGAGGCAATACCTGAGATTTCGAATGGTAGCGCCTTCTCGGAGCGCCAGAAGAACAGCTTCAAGCGCATGCAGCGCGGCAAACGCTTCTTCATCTCACGCGTTAAAGCCAAGGGTCCTGATGGTGTTGTTCGCGACATCTCACCAATGGAAGTTATCGTGAATTAGGAAATATCAGTTTTTGTCACATCACATAAACTCATTATAATGAAATATTTGAAATTTATAGTATTGACGTTGATAGTTGCTCTGGCATCGGCTGGTGCAAGTGCTCAAGTGGTCAAGAAAGACGGAAATGACCGTAAAGACAAGAAGGACGACAGCTCAATTAAGGTGTCGGGACGTCAGCAGGCATTCTTTGAGCAGAATGAGCCTAGCGAGGCCGACCTTCAATGGTCAAAGACCGTGTATCGTGTTCTAGACCTGACTAAGGACAAGAATCCCGCTCTGTATTATCCCGATGAACCTAACGAGGACGGTCAGAGCATGTTCTTCATCATAATGCGTCTGCTCGCCAACAACAAGATTTCGGCCTATGAGTATCTTGACGGTCGCGAGATGTTTACCGATGAGTATAAGATTAAAGTGAATGAGATGCTCGACCGCTTCCATGTGCTCTACAGCGAGGCTAAGGGAAGCAGCGAGAAGAATCCGCTCTACGTCATTGACGACAGCGACATCCCCGGCAACGAGATTCTGAGCTACTATATCATCGAGAAGTGGTCGTTCGACACCCGTTCCAACAAGATGCGCTCACGCGTTGATGCTCTATGCCCTGTTTTGCACCGCATGGACGAGTATGGCGGCGTTCTTAAGTTCCCGATGTTCTGGGTAAAGCTCAATGAGATTAGACCATATATTGCGCAGCAGTATGTCTTTACCGATGATGACAACAACTTGATGCGCTACAACCTTGACGACTTCTTCAAGCTGAAGATGTACACCGGTGACATCTACAAAGTAAAGAACTTGCAGAACAAGTCGCTCATGCAACTCTATCCCGACTCGGTGTCGCTGGCACATGCTCGCGACTCAATCGAGGAGCGTCTGCATCGCTTTGACAAAAATTTGTGGGCACCAACTCGTCAAGAACTTCAGGCTCAAGCTGAGGCAAAGCGCCGTCTTGAAGCTGAACAGAGGGGTGAAACCCTTGATGAGGACGGTGTGGCTACCGAGGTCAAAGAAGAAAAGAGCGTAAAGAAATCTTCAACCAAGCGTGGCAGTAATAAAGAAGAGACCAAGAAGAAGACCACTAAGAAGAAATCCTCGAAGCCTAAAGAGATAAAGAGCAGTCAGAGCGCTGGCCGTTCGGTAAGGAACCGCAAGCGGTAAGTGCAACAAAGACTATAATGGATATTAAAGCATGCGATTAGAGTCATCTGTCGCATGCTTTAATTATTAAGGGATTGTAGTTATTTCATTGACTCTAAAACTAAGTTTAGATGATGAAGACGATAAGCATAAGAATTGTAAAGATTAGCATGTTGCGAGCAGTCTCACCAAGCAAAGGGTTGAGGGCAGCACCACTGTGGTGGTTGAGCTTAAACCATGTGAAGGTGTGCAACACTAAGTAGAGTAGTGGCACTAAATAGGCCCACCACGAGAGAGAACCATTGAGGTAAATCATTAGCCATAGAGGTGAGAGCATAGCAATTGCCATGAAGCCATTGAAGAGATAAGCTGCGGCGGAAAGACGACGCCCAAAGATTACCACTGCAGTGCGCTTGCCAGCATCGATGTCATCTTCCATGTCGCGGTAGTTGTTCACAAGCAAAACATTGACGCCCATAAAGCCAATTGTGATACCCCCTAACACAGCCAGTGCATCCATTCGCCCAGCAATCACGTAGTAGCTGAAAATAACAGGAACTATGCCATAAAAAATAAACACAGTGAGTTCGCCCAATCCATGATAAGAGAGAGGGTAGGGACCTGCACTATAGGCGAGAGCAAAGATGGCTATTGCTAATCCCACTGGAATCATTTGCCATCCACCATAAGGAATGAGTGCGCATCCCACCAAGCATGCGATAGCAAGAGTTATATAAGTGGCGTTGCGCAGAGTCTTTGGCGCTATATCACCCTCGGTGACACCTCGTCGTGGCCCCACACGTCCTTTTTTGTCGGCCCCACGGCGATAGTCGTAGTACTCGTTAGCGAAATTTGACACCACTTGCGCTAAGAGTGCAAAAATGATACACAGTATTGCTGGAATCCACTTGAAATGGTTTTGCCACACTGCTATGCCAATTGCCATAAGCACACCGCTGAGCGATACTGGCAGCGTGCGCAATCGCATTGCTTCAACCCATATTTTCACTTTCTTGCTCATGCTATGCTTGACTATCGTGTGAGGACCCATGCTCTGGGTACTAGCACATTAAGTTTCATGTAGTTTTCAGGGTTCTTGGCAAATTCAGCGGCTGCGCTCAAGTCATCGTGGGTATAGGCTATCACGCAATAGATTTTTTTTGACGAGATGTAGACCACAAATGCGTTTCTTCCTTCTTCCCTGCGCAGTCGGTCGCGGTAGCTTTGAGCATTGAACTTCTGTTTGAATTCAGCAACTACCACGTTGTATTTCTTGCTGATGTCGCTCTTGTCGTCAATGACGTTGAAATGATGATTCAGCATGCGAATGCTGTCGCCATCAACCACACGGTTAGCTTTCATTCGCCTCTCTAGATCTTGCTGATAAAGGACTCCCTTCTCACCAGAGCGGCTTGCAGCAACAGCTTTGTCGTAACTTTCTTTATAGTTGGCCTCGGTAGAGTGACATGCCCACAGTGTAGCAGCCACAGCTAGTACCAAGAGAATATTAATATACTTTGTCATAATAGTTTGATTTTTGAAGTAGGTTTATTCAACAATTCTTCCTTGAGGGTTATTTCGGTCGTCGGCTAGCTCGATTACTTGGCAGCCTGTGATATTTCCATTATCGAGTGTCAGTCGGATGAGTGTTCGCACCTTTTGCCATCCTTGTCGTCCTGCAGCGCCAGGGTTTATTGTGAGTACACCGAGGCTTCGGTCAGGAATCACCTTTAGGATGTGACTGTGACCGCACACGAAGATTTTGGGTTGAACAAGTTCTAGACGTGACTTGATACCTGGTGCATAGCGGCCTGGGTATCCGCCAATGTGGGTGAGCATGACCTTCACGCCCTCGGTCGTGAACACTTCAGTCTCGTTGAAGCGACGTCGCAGTTCTTGACCATCGGCATTGCCCCACACAGCCCTCACCTGAGGCCCAATAGCCTCTATCATATTGATGAGTGCCTCGTTGCCAATGTCGCCAGCATGCCAAATCTCGTCGCAGTCGGTGAAATGCTCGGCAAAACGGTCATCCCAATAGCAATGTGTGTCACTTATGATTCCAATGGTTTTCATAAGATGAAAGACTTATGATGACAGAAATAATTGTCTAATTGTTAAACTCCATGATGCGTGCAAGGTACTTGCCTATGATGTCAAACTCGAGGTTCACGACAGTGCCTTCCGCAATGTTATGGAAGTTGGTTAGCTCGTGGGTGTAAGGGATGATGGCAACCTCAAAGCTGTTTCGCTCGCTGTTGCACACTGTGAGGCTGGTGCCGTTCACCGTTATGCTTCCTTTCTCAACTGTTACATATCCCTTGCGTGCCATGGCAGGGTCAACGTCGTAGTGGAACGTGTAGTACCAGCTACCATCGGCCTCGCGCACGCTAGTGCAAGTTGCGGTTTGGTCGACATGTCCCTGCACGATGTGCCCGTCGAGTCGTCCGTTCATGAGCATACTGCGCTCCACGTTCACCTCATCGCCCACTTTGAGCAGACCCAGGTTGCTGCGGTCGAGCGTTTCCTGGATGGCAGTGACGGTGTAGGTGCCGTCGCCTGGCAATTTCACCACCGTGAGGCACACACCATTGTGCGACACGCTCTGGTCTATTTTCAATTCATCCACGAAGCTGCACTTTAACGTGATGTGGAGGTTGCCTTCTTCTTTATCGAGTGCCACCACTCTGGCGGCTTCTTCTACGATTCCTGAGAACATTTTTTCTGTGTTATAAATTTCATTATTGTTAATGTCTCCTTGTGGCATTTGGATCATTAGACTTCCTAGTAGAACCATTTCCTGTTCCTGTTCCAGAGCCTGGTCTGCCATTTGAGCCGCTTCCGGGTCTAGTACTTCCGCCAAGTCCACCACCCTCAAATTTTGGTTGGTCTTTGGCTTTTCCATTCTCGCCATACTTGCCCTCGGGATCAAGTTCCCTACCCTCGGCAGCGGCTTTTTCTCTCTCTTTTTGAGCTTCCATTTTAGCCATTTCGGCAGCTTCGGCCTTCATCTTAGAAATCTCTTCAGGAGTTTTGCCTTCTAGGTCTTTGTCTTTGAGCGTTATGTCAGACCCATCCGATTTTGTCGAATCAGATTCTTCCATACCAGGCTGCAACAACGCGCTGTCGAATGTGCGGAAGTAGTTGGTGGTGAGCACTTGGAACTCGGTGCGTCGGTTAATTTGGTCGGCGGCAGCTAGATCTTCCTTAGAGAGAGCCATGACAAACGGCTCGTTGAGCGTGTCGCCCTCGTTGAATTGTGGATAGAGGCGCGCAATGCGCTTGGTCACCACTTTAGGCACAGTTTTTCCATATCCGCGGTATTGCAGACGTGCGCTGTCTACACCGTTCTCGATGAGGTAGTCGACAACGCTCTTGGCTCTACGCTCACTTAGTTTGTTGTTATAGTCGTCGCTACCCACTCGGTCGGTGTGCGAGCCCATCTCGATGGTGATGTAGGGATTGTCATTGAGCACTTGAACCATCGAGTCGAGTGCCGCTTTCGACTCAGGTCGTAGAGTAGCCTTGTTGTAGTCGTAGAATATATTCTCGATAACCTGTGGCTTGGTCATCGCGGCAAGAATGAAGTCGACGCCATATTCGGCATCCTCTTCCTCCATATCGCTTGTGAACTGCTGCTTACCATTGAGGTAGCCGTTGGCACCTGCAAGCATCACATAGCTAACACCGCGTTGCAGGTCAAAGCGGAACGAACCATCGGGCTTGGCAACTGCCTTCTGGTTACTACCGTCGTTACCCACGATGCGAATCAGTGCGTTAGGCACTGGTTCCTCGTCCTTATCGAGTACATATCCTGAAATCCATACCTTGAGGTCGGGTTTCTCAAAGCTGAAAATGTGGTCATAGCCACGCGCATCCTTGCGGTTGCTCGAGAAGTATCCTTTCTCGCCCTCGCTCTCAAAGGTGATTCCGAAGTCGTCGCCGCTGGAGTTCATGGGCGACCCCATATTTTCCACAAACCAGCGTCCCGAAGGCAGCAGACGTGCGCGGAACAGGTCGAGGCCTCCAAAGCCGGCATGGCCGTTACTTGAGAAATAAAGAGTGCTGTCGTCGCGCACATAGGGGAATCGCTCGTCACCAGGGGTGTTGATTTGCTCGCCCAGGTTCTCGAGAGTGCCGTGTCCGTCACTAATCATCACCCTCCACAGGTCCTTGCCACCTTGGCCACCTGGCATGTCGCTTGAGAAGTATAGCCACTTGCCGTCTTTACTCACAGCAGGGTCATCGTAGGCCGATAGTGTGTCGGCCGTGATTTCAAACTTTGAGGCACCACTCCACTTGGCCTCGCTACGGCTAGCCTTATAAATTTCGACACTCGTTCCCGAGTCGGTCTTTCTCAAAGCTTTGGCGAAGTACATTGTCTGACCGTCGGGAGTGAATGCTGTGATACCCTCGTCAAACTCGGTATTCAAGTCGCCTTCCACGAGCTCGGGGTTGCTCCATTTGCCCTTATCGTCTTTCTTGGAGAAGAACACGTCGCAGTTCTTGGCGCCAGTTATCTCGCTCTTGACAGTGCCAGTTGCTTTGTCGCGCGATGAAGTGAAATATAACACATCGTTCTTGCTGTCGAGGAACATGGGGCAGAAGTCGGCGCGCCTTGAGTTGAAAATGCGTGCATTCTTCACGGTGTAACGAGTGTTCTGCTCGCGCCACTTGGGTGCCTGCTGACAGCCACGCATTCCTTCCTTGGCTTGCCAGTTGCTAGGTGCAGTGTCAAGATAGTGGCGGTAGTTCTTCTCGGCTAGAGAGTACTGGCCTTCCATCTGCTGAGCCTGTGCAAGGTAGAATGGGATGAGGCTGTCTTCCCACTCATAGCGTGTCGCATTCTGGTAGGCGGCAGCAGCTCGCGCACTCTGGTTCAAGTGACGGTAGCACTCACCAAGCATAAAAGCCACCTCTCCGCGCTGGTAGCGGTCCTCCTTGCGGCGCAGTTTATTGTATATTTTGCGGTAGGTCTCGGCTGCGGCGTAATACTCACCACGCTCATATTTCTCGTCGGCATCTTTCATCTTGGCAGTCTTGCACGAGGTAAACTGTAAGGTAGTCGCCAGCATGATAGCCGATAATATTATGTAAAATATCTTCTTCATAGTTATAATAAAACTATACTTAAAACGAAATATAACCTTGCTTTATTGCGCGCGAACAATTTAGAGTATTAATTTATCGTTATTAATTAAACCGAATAAGGATTTTAGTGTCAAAACTCGAAAGAATCTAAATACTTTTATCAATATGGCAAATTTAAAAAGAATGCTTTTATTGCTGGCAATCATTTTGCCGGCTATTTGTTTTGCGCAACCCGAGGTGTGCAAAGTGTCTTTTACAGGCAAGCAGCCAACAATCAAGGACTTCGCTAGAGCCTATTGCTCCCAGAGCGAAGCTGTTAGTTTTGAACGCGAAGCGCTTGCCGCTTTTATGAGAGGCAATGCAAAGAAAGGCGATGTAGAGTGCATAGTAGACTCCAAGAACGGATATATGCTTTACAAAGTTATCTCGTTTGACGGTTCTGTCTCTGCAATTGAGATGTGCTATTGGAACTGCGATAACAAGAACGAGAAACTAGTCGCTATCAACAATATCGACTCCTCGATGGGTTTTGACGAGAGCATTCTCTTCTTCTACCGTTACAACGTGAAGACCAAGAAGATGAAACTCATTGAAGCGCCATTTGATCGTGAGCCTAATGCTATCGACCTAGTGGACCAAGACAAAGCCGACAAAGCCACTATCGACTTGGTGCTTAACTCACGCAATGAGGATGCTAACAAGTTTCAACCTAGTTTTAGATTGCCACGGGAGGGCAAGGACATAACCTACCGCATGGCCGACCCAACTGCCATCCCTGAGGCCTTCCAGCGTGAAGGCAAACTTGTGTGGGACGGTAACGGTTTCTATCTAGAAAACTGATATAAAAGGCAATAGTTTAGAGTTTAGATAAACACAAAAAAAGCGTCCAAAACGGACGCTTTTTTTGTGTTTTAGGAACAATATTATGAATTGTGCTTTATCTATTGCCCATTTCCTAGCAGGATGTTGTATACTGCAGTGATGTCGGCGCTGGTAATTTGTCCATCTCCATTTACGTCGCTGGTGTCGATGTAGGTCGTGTCACCGTTGAGCAGGTAATTATAAAGTGCTGTGATATCGACACTTGTAACCTGACCGTCACAGTTCACGTCGCCGTAAACAACAGCATTAGGATCAAAGCCTAGCTTTTGGTCCATCCAAGTCAAGCGATCGTGGATCCACTCCTTAAGGTGATTGACCTCATCGTTGAAGTTCTGAGATATGTAATCATTAGGCCATACATACTGTCCCCACCTTGGCCATGCTTGGCTGTTGCGGGCCATCGCTCCTTGCGCGGTGAGCAGGTTAGCCATTGAGTCGATGGTGGCATAGATGCGGTCCTCGCGCATGTTGGCTCGGCGGCACTGTGCCCAGCGATTCTTGAGCAAGTTTTGGTAATATGGGTCTTTGTTGAGCTTGTACCACCAGAATGGTACGAGCTGGGTGTCGCCTTGCGAGTTCAGGACGTCGTTGTTCTGATAAACCCAAGAGCTAGTTGATGAGCCGTTGTAGTAATCGCTATTTCCGAAGGCGATATTAAAATCCCACAGCACCATTTTGAAGCGTGAGTCAACACTGTCGCGCCACTTGAAAATTTTTGAGCTAAGGCGGTATCCGTCAACGTTGTGTGAAATCTCTTGAGCAATTTGGAAATCAACAAACGACATCACGTCCATATACTTGCGATAACCATTCTCGGGATCGGTATAGTTTGACGAAGCTAGTGCGTCCTCCATCAAGTCAATTTGATGGGTGATATAGTTGTACTGGGTTTCGGTCAAGTCCTCATATTCTGGCTCCTTGAACTGATAGTTGATATAACGGTTGTTAATCCAGGAACCTAAAGAATTAACAGGGTGATACTTCGAGGTGTAGGTGGGCTCATCGGTGCGGTCCACTTCAAGCAGGTAGCCGCCAGTGAGTTCGTTACCCTCTTCGCCTGGGTCGTCGAGATTCAAGCGCTGCTTGCCTTTGGTGGGAAGCTCGCTCATGATGTAAATACCGTAGTAAATGCCATCAAGGAAGAGTTCGCAATATTTTCCGTGTGGTGTGTAGAACATCCAAGGACGTTCTAGTTCAAAGATGAGCAGGTCGCGCATCATGCTCTTGTCGCTATAAGGAGCGAGCAGTGCCCAGTTGTTGTCCTTGCCCATGCCCAGAATTTTGACTTTTTGTTTGGTGCCGCCTTCCTCGAGCGGAGCGTTGAGTGGTCGGAACGAGTAGGGCTTCTTGTCGCTCATCGTGAACGATGAGTTGCCACGATATTTAAGCGCCACATAGCCCTCATAATCAATGGTTTGTCCAGGGTGTGCCACTGTGTCGGCATAGTTTAGGTTTCCGTCGCCATTATGGATAATCTTCATGCGAGCGGTGATGCGCTCTTCACGGTCGATAGTAGCTCCATCCACTTCCATCCACACGATGGGAAGGTTGGTCTGTATGAGTTGAACGTTCTCATTGTCGGGTGGATAGTTGGGGTTCCACCACCACTGTGCATCAACCGATGTCACAGCCATTACTGTCAGTAATAAGAAGAGTAGTCGTTTCATGATTTGATATTTATTATATTGGTTGTTTCTCAATCCAGTCACCGTTCTCTTTTATAAGGGTGATGAGGCGAGGTATTGCCTCATCTTCTGGTATGTTCTTCTCGATACATTCCTTGCCCTTGTAGAGGCTGATTTTTCCTACTGCGGCGCCCACATATCCATAGTCGGCATCGGCCATTTCACCGGGTCCGTTTACTACGCATCCCATTACACCAATCTTGAGGTGGGTAAGGTGCTCGGTGGCTTGCTGCACCCGGTGCACGGTGGTTTGCAGGTCAAACATTGTACGCCCGCAGCTGGGGCAAGAGATGAATTCGGTCTTGGTAGTGCGCAGGCGTGCTGCTTGTAGTATTGCGAAGGCAAAGCCCACTATCTCGCTCTGGTTTTCATAGTCGGGTGCTTCGAGCCAAGTGCCGTCGCCCAGACCATTAAGCAGCACTGCGCCTAGGTCGGCACCAGCTTTCACCTGTAGCCATTCGCTGTCGTCATCGAGGTAGGCATTGTGCAGGATAATGGGGCAATTGATGTTAGCATCTATTATGCCATGAATGAGCGCTTGTTGACATCCGCTCACGTTTGTGTTGTCAGGACTGATGATTAGCGCCACATTGCCGTAGTCTTTCAAGAAAAGAAGCTTTTCAATTGGAGTGCTGGCTGGCACTTCGAGCCACTTGAGTGGAGCGTCGAGTGTGGCATCCCAGTTGTTAAGTGAGAATAGGGGATAGGTATTACTTTCGCCGCTGTAAATGTTTGCGGGCACGATAAAGTGGTCGCTCTCGTTGAGCGCTCCTGTCTTACTATAAAAGAAGTCGGGACGGCGGTTACCAGTCACTTCATTGGGTTGGCACGAAGCGATAACAATGGGGTTCTTGCCGCCTACCATGTTAGCAATGCTCGTGCCCACACGCCGCTCGGGCTTGAGTGGGTCATATCCCTTGCTGTAGTGTCCCTCGATGTGAGGATGATTCTCACGGCTGGCTATATAGTCAACAAGTTTGTTGGCTACTGGTACTTCGAGTTCAGGATCTTCACTAAGCGACACCCTGATAGTGTCGCCTAGGCCCTGGCTCATTAGGGCTCCAATGCCAACAGCGCTCTTAATGCGTCCATCTTCGCCAAATCCAGCTTCAGTGACTCCCAGATGTAGTGGGAAGTGCATATCCTCGGCGTCCATGGAGGCTACCAAACGACGCACTGCTTCAACCATAACCACCACGTTAGAGGCTTTCATCGAGATTACAACGTCTATAAACTGCTGTTCAACGAACACGCGCAGATATTCCATAACGCTCTCGACCATGCCAGCGGCTGTGTTGCCGTAACGACTCATGATGCGGTCGCTCAGCGACCCGTGATTCACGCCAAGCCTCACGGCAGTGCCGTGCTTGCGGCACAGGTCGATGAAGGGTACCAGGGAGTCATGGATGCGCTGCAGTTCGGCTTGATATTCCTCGTCGGTATAGCTTAGGCTCTTAAACTGGCGGGCTGGGTCGACGAAATTACCGGGATTGATGCGCACTTTGTCGGTGACTTGAGCTGCAGCAAGTGCTGCGCGAGGGTTGAAATGGATGTCGGCAACCAATGGCACTTCACATCCTTGCTTTCGCAGTTCGGTGCGTATTCGCCCAAGGTTCTCGGCCTCCTTGACACCTTGTGTGGTAAGTCGGACGTAGTGGGCTCCAGCATTGGCAATGCGCAGGCATTGCTCGACGCTAGCTTCTATGTCGTTGGTTGAGGTGTTGGTCATCGACTGCACCCTGATGGGAAAATCGCTGCCCAGTGGCGTGTTTCCTATGTTTACGGTAACGGTTTTTCGTCGTTGATAGTTAAACATATTTTGTTTATCGTTGTTCGTTTATTGTTGCTCGTGAATCGTTTCTCTCCTCTCTTATCCAAATAGTCGCATCATCAGCGACACGCATAGGAACCCATTGGCAAATCCTGCCAAAACTTGTGGTAGTGTGTGGCGCTTGAGTAGCATTCTCGCCGATCCTAACAAGCCGCACAATCCTATTGCCACGAGGATGAAGAACGTCATCCACACGGGGCTAATAACCTCGAGGTCCATTGCGTTGAGTTGCCACAGTAGCGCCAGCAAGCCACCCATGCCTGCCATGTGGGCGCTGATTTTCCATTTGATGTTGATGAGCGTGGAAATCAAGCACGCAAGAGCACCACCAGCGGCAAACATCACCAGCCATCGTGGCTCGTGAGTGTAGGCAAGATACCACACTGCTCCCAGGTAGTAGATAGTGGCAGTGATGTAGGGGATGAGTCGGTCTTGCCGCTTTATCATGCGCTTGTCCTTAATGAGCTTGAAGTTATGAAGCACGGCAATGGTGACCATTGGCATCACACATGTGATGCCAAAGATGATGATTAGCAGGTTGATGCGTGAGCCTGTGGTGTCGAGCACCTTAGGCGATATGCTCAGGGCCATGAAAAGGCTATAACTGGGTGTGAGCAGTGGGCTCAACACTGTGGAGGCGAACCGTGCCGCCTCATCAAGGAGTCTTATTCTTGCCAGTCGTGATGCCATGCTTTTTTTAGTAATAAGTGTTTTAAGTATTGGGTTATGAAGATTTTGCAAAATTTTTCTTCCTTCTCACCTAATTGGTGCGAAGCGCCTTGCGCTGACGGGCAACAGGAATTCTGAGACTATCGCGGTATTTTGCTACCGTTCGCCGCCTGATGTCAAATCCCTGGCTCTGCAGTTCTTCGCACAGGCGGTCATCGCTTAGTGGTTTGGTCTTATCCTCGTTGTCAATCATGTTTTTGATAATCTCTTTGATAGCTGAGGACGAAGCGTCATTGTCGTTAAGACGCTTCACAAAGAAATACTTGACAGGGAAGATTCCCCAGTTGGTATCGACATATTTGTTTTGCTGCGCACGCGAGATGGTGGAGGTGTCATAACCTGTGTCTTCGGCTATGTCTTTCAGAACCATAGGTTTGAGCGACTTGGTCTCTCCGGTGATGAAGAATTCCTGTTGGCGCATCATTATCGATTTCATTATTTTGTAGAGTTTCTCTTGGCGTTGCTTTAGCAGCATGATGAAATTTGACGCGCTCTCATATTGACGCTTAATTGTCACTTCCTCGTCGCTTTCTTTCACCTTCTGGCTTTTGCTTTTCATAAGTCGCTGATATTCTATCTCGTAGCTTTCAGAGATTTGCAACTCAGGAATATCATTCACTACAGTGAGCTGCAGCTTGTTGTTGTCGGTAGTGACGATAAAGTTTGGAGTGATGTGGGTTGCGTTTCCCAATCTTTCGCCACTGTTGAACATGTTGCCGGGACGAGGGTTGGTGCGCTTGATGATTTTATTGGCTTCTTCAAATGTTTCCTCGTCGATGTTCAACGCATTGAGAATCTTGTCATAATGGTGGCGCTCGTAAGCGTCAAAATGTTTTTCTACTATGGTATGGGCTAGTTGTGCAGCCTCGATGTTCACACCTTTCATGTCCTCGATTTGTAGCAGAATGCATTCGCGGGTGTTGGTCGCGCCAATGCCTGCAGGCTCTAGGTCTTGGATGACCTCAAGCATCTCTTGAACCTCTTGTGGTGTCACAAACTCATTCTCCCTAGAGATAATGTCGCCACAAATCGACGGAATGCTACGGCGCATCAAGCCGTCGTCGTCAATTTCACCTATAATGTATTCGGCGATGAGAAGCTGGCGCTCAGTGAGGTCACGCTCGCGCACTTGGTTCATCAGTACCTCATACATCGACGCCTCGTTTACTACTGGTGGACGATAAACGTCGTCGGCACGTTTTCGGCGCGAGGAGGCAATGAGTGCGAAACCGTCATCGTAGGAGTCACCACTGCTGTCGCTGTCGTCATCACTTTGAGCGTAGGGCGATTCAAATGGGTCTTCATTGCCTTGGCCCACTTCTTGAGTAGTCTCGCGGTCATTGTCGTCGCCATCGCCATCTTCAACGCTATCGGTGTAGCTTTCTTCTTGTTCGTCGTTTACCTCTTCCAGAGCCGGATTATCATATAGTTCTGCCTCAATGCGTTCTTTGATGCCCTCATCGTTCATCGCGATGAGCTCGCCAAGAAGTATCTGGTTCTGGGTGGCACGCTGAGTTTGGATTTGCTCCAAGCTCAGCTTTTGTATCTGTTGAAAATCGTTACTTTCGCTCATTTTTCACAATAGTTATAATGTAAATACAAAGGTAATTATTAATTTTGTTTTGAGCAAAACTTTACTACTTTTCTGAAAAAAAACTAACAATTGATAACTGATTTCTAAAATTTATTGTTTAAATTTGCAAAACTAAAATATATTTTCCACGAAAACTAATGAATTATTAACCCAACTAAATAACCAAATAAAAATGAAAAAGTTTTTACTCACACTTTTAGCGATTGTCGCTTGTGGCTTGTGGGCCTTTGCGAATGTCGGTGATGTGAATGGTGACGGACATGTTACAGCAGCCGACGTGACTGCGCTCTACGACTACATGCTCAACAACGACATGACTTATTACAGCACCGCCGATGTCAATGGCGACGGCAACATTACGGCAGCGGATGTCACATTTATCTATGACATCCTGCTCGGAAACGTTCAGCCAGATGAAGGCGTGACTGAATACACCGTAGGTGGCGTGAAGTTCAAGATGGTGGATGTCGAGGGCGGCACGTTCAATATGGGTGCCACCGCCGAGCAGGCTAGCGATGCTTTCGACGACGAAAAACCCGCTCATCAGGTGACTTTGAGTAGCTTTGCTATCGGTCAGACCGAGGTGACACAGGAACTATGGCAAGCTGTGATGGGAAACAATCCAAGTTCTTTCACAGGTGACCTTCAGCGTCCAGTAGAGTATGTCTCTTGGAACGACTGCCAACAGTTTATCACTCAGCTGAATCAGATGACCGGCAAGAACTTCCGCCTGCCCACCGAGGCGGAGTGGGAATATGTCGCACGAGGAGGCAATAAGAGTCAAGGTTATAAATACGCTGGAAGCCATATCATTGATGATGTGGCTTGGTGCTATAGTAATGCCAATTTAACTACTCATCCTGTCGCTACCAAAGGTCCTAACGAATTGGGGCTTTATGACATGAGCGGCAACGTCAATGAGTGGTGTCAGGACTGGTATGGCAGTTACAGTGCAGATGCACAGACCAACCCCACAGGACCAAGTTCGGGCTCGAGCCGCGTGATTCGTGGTGGCAGCTATTACAACAACGCCAGGGGCTGCCGTGTGGCATATCGCTTCAAGCTCGGTGTCAACAACCGCGTCAGCTACCTTGGTTTGCGTCTTGCCATGTAGTTGTCACTTTTCAAGAGATATTATGAGTCCGCACCGCTCGATGAGCCAAGTGCGGACTCTCTGCGTCAGCAATTATTAGAGTCAATGTGCTGTCGTTATATCAGATTCAGAATTTTTACACTCCTTCGCTTTTTAATGTTGAGTCTTTTTGTAGAGAACATTACCTTTGCCTTGCAAACTGCCGCAAGCGCTCATTGACATCGAGGAGATAGTACAAAGGAATCCTGAAGCCTCATTGTGTAGGGACAACGCTGGGTTGTCCGCCCAAAGAGTTGAGAAGTTGCCGTCGGCCACAGCGTACCCAACGGGGACGAAATGTGATAACCTCACGTCGCGTACCCCAGAGGGGTGCGTGGCGTGGGGTATAGCTCGATATCACCCCTTTTATTGGCCTCGTAGGTGGCCAACTGATGCATTTGATTCATGAAAAAAAATTCAAAACTGTCCCACACAAAAATATTATTTTTGAGTGAGCAAAGCGAACTGTTTATTTTCTCGCCGCAGGCGATCCACTCAACATCAAATGCAATTGTGAATTATGCATTAACTAGAGTCGGGAGCGGCGAAACTCCTGTTGTTTAGGTTGTTATTGAGTTGTTTCAGCTGTCTGGCAAAGCTGAGTCAGGTGAGTCCACTGAGTCAGGTGAGTCAAGTGAGTCAGGTGAGTCAAGTGAGTCAGGTGAGTCCACTGAGTCAGCCGATGCAAGTGATTCAAGATTCAATTGTGCATTGTGCATTATGAATATTTTATTATCTTTGCAGTTTGTAAGCGTTGTAATGCGCTTTTTGAGAGAGATTATGGAAAGTCAAAAGAACGTATTTATTAAGAGTGCCGAGCTTGGTGTGCCTTTTGGTTGCATGCTGATAGTAGCGTCGCTGTCGATGATTTTTGGCGACAAAGTGCCACTATTGTCAACGCTGATGTTTATAATAGCGATAATTGCACCGTTTCTTATCTTTCGCTGGCAACGTAAACGCTTCATCGAGAGTAACGGTTTTGCATCCTTCAGTGAACTGTGGAATCTGGGAATCTTCACGACCATCTGCGGTGCGATGATATGTGGCCTTGTGACCTATTTCGTTATAACCTACCTGCGTCCCGATTTCGTATATGAGCAGGCGCAGTTTGTAGCAGACACCTACAAGCAATTGCCTAAGGACACATCGGCCCGTGAGTTTGCCGATGTGCTGGAAAAAGCCATTAAGTCAAACATGCTTCCCACGCCCTTTGACTTCTGCTTTCAGATGTTCTTGATAACTTCGAGTTTGGGATGCATTGGTGGTGCCATCACGGCATTGATAGCCAGCAAAATGCCTTTGAAATCTGAAAAACCGAATAGTGAAAACTGAAACCCTCTTTTCATGTGTTTTGTAACTAATCGGGCGAGGTAAACTCGTTCTTACTAAATACTTAGAACTAAAAACTAACAACTTAACAAGATATGGACATTTCGGTAGTAGTACCACTGTATAATGAGGCAGAGTCGCTGCCCGAACTGGCGGCATGGATTGAGCGGGTGATGGATGATAATAACTTCACCTACGAGGTGCTCATGATTAATGACGGTAGCAGTGATAATTCATGGCAAGTGATAAAAGAGCTGAGCGAGAAGAACCCGTGCATCAAGGGCGTGTGCTTCCGCCGTAACTATGGCAAGTCGCCGGCGCTGTACACTGGCTTTGAGCGAGTGCAGGGCGACGTGGTCATCACTATGGACGCCGATCTCCAGGATTCTCCCGACGAGATTCCTGAACTTTACCGCATGATAAAGGAAGACGGCTATGACCTGGTGAGCGGATGGAAGCAGAAACGCTACGACCCTCTGTCGAAGACTATTCCCACAAAGCTCTTCAACGCCACAGCACGCAAGGTGAGCGGCATCAAGAACTTGCATGACTTCAACTGCGGTCTCAAGGCCTACCGCCGCGATGTGGTGAAGCACATCGAGGTGTATGGCGACATGCACCGCTACATTCCTTACCTCGCTAAAAATGCCGGTTTCGACAAGATAGGCGAGAAGGTGGTGCACCACCAGGCTCGCAAGTATGGCAAGTCGAAGTTTGGCCTTGACCGCTTCGTGAACGGCTACCTCGACCTGATGACTCTGTGGTTCCAGTCGAAATTTGGCGTGAAACCTATGCACTTCTTTGGCTTGCTGGGTAGCCTGATGTTCTTTGTCGGCCTCATTGCCGTGATTGCTGTGGGAGCTATCAAGCTATATAATATGTACCACGGCAAACACTACATTTTGGTGACCGATTCTCCCTACTTCTACCTTGCATTGACTTGCATGATACTGGGCACGCAGCTGTTCCTCACAGGATTCCTGGGCGAGCTCATTGCGCGCAATTCAACAGGCCGCAACCACTATGAGATTGAAGAGGAAATAAAGTGATAGGGGTGAAATAATGAAATTGAATAGGAAATATAGTGCTTGCTTGGCGGTGATGATTCTCACCGTTGCTGCGATGGCATCGTGCGGTAACGATAACTGCATGGGCAACAGCTCGGGCATTCCTCTTGCAGCATTCATGGAGGGCAACAATAAGGTTACGTTGAGCGACCTCACTGTTTACGGCATAGGTGCGCCCAATGACAGTGCTATCATTCGTAACACTAGTGCTAGCCAGGTGTATATGCCATTCAGCATCACCGAAACCACATGCAGCTATGTGCTTGACTATAATGGTACCGAGATAGACAACGACACAATCACTTTCAACTACGAAATTATCCCTTACTTTGAGTCACGTGAATGTGGTGCGATGTATAACTTCAAAATCAATTCATGGGAGTACACACAGAATGCTATCGACTCGGTGTCAATACCCGATCCACTCATCACTAACAGCGATGTGGTGAAAATCAATATCTACATGCAATGAGTAAAGCGAGACTACATAGGATTGTGGTGTGCCTGATGGCGTTGCTGGTTGCGATGCCTCTGCTTGCTCAGGAACAACCACGCAAGGTCACTCCAGTGAAGCCGTCGACCAACAAGGTCCTCACTCCTCCAAAGGGCACCGACGAGAAAATCATACAGCAATATCTCACTGGCGATACCGCTCAGGCGAGGGCTCAAGAGCGCAAAGACTCATTGGCAAAGATATATCCTCATTATCCCAAGCTCACCGAATTGTCGCTGGGCCTGAACTTTGGCGATGCGCTGATGATGGCGTTTGGGCAGAAGTATGCTTCTTACGACTTTAGTGCTACGCTTAACATGTGGAACCGTTTCCAACCAGTGCTGATTGTGGGACTGGGCCGAGCCAAGGAGACTCCGGAAGACATGAACTTTACTTACACAGGCAAGTTGTCGCCTTATTTTAAACTTGGCGCCAACTATAACTTCCTCTACAAGAATGATCCCCAATATCAGCTGTATGCAGGTGTGAGACTAGGTTACAGCACTTTCAAGTATGATATCACCGACATCACCGTCAGCAATCCCTATTGGGGAGAAATAGGAGTCTATGAATTGAACGGTGTTAGCTCTAATGCGTTGTGGGGCGAGTTTTTGGCTGGTCTTAAGGTTGGCATTTTCAGCAACTTTGCTTTGGGCTGGGAAGTGAAGTTCCATGGTCTTTTCAAGGAAAAGAAAAACGACAGTGGTAAGCCTTGGTACATTCCTGGCTATGGCGCACGCTCTGGCAAGTGGGCATTTGGTATCTCGCTTTATTACACCATTCCGCTTAACCGTAGCCGCTGGCCAGTGAAAGAGGATAAGCAGAAAGGAAAAAGAGAGGTGAATGGCTCACGGCCAATCACCCCTCCTGTGAAAGACTAACTTTAAAGTTGTCTAGACTAAAATCCTTCGGATTGCAGGCTTGCAAGGGCTTGCTCATATTCAAGCACGAGTCGCTGCATCACAGTGGCTACGGGCTCAATGTCGTTGCCCTTGAGTAGTGATGCCGCCTGGCCTATCTCGAGTTCGCCGTTCTCGACGTCTCCCTCAAAGATTCCTGCCTTGGTCTTGCCAATGCCAATTATGTCGAGCAATTCTTCACCGCTGGCACCACGGTTCTCGGCCTCCTCGATAGAGTCGTAGAACCCGCCTTTTACTAGTCGAGTGGGGGAGAGCTTGCGCAAGAGCAGTTTGGTGTCGCCCTCGTTCAGGTCGAGGCAGCGACGTTTAAAGGCTTCGTGTGCGCCACTTTCTTGAGTTAGAGCAAAGAGAGTACCAATCTGAACACCTTCGGCACCTAGCACGCGCGTGGCGAGTATTGCCTCGCCGCTTGTGATGCCTCCCGCTGCAATGAGTGGCAGCTTGGTTGCTCGTCGTGCAGCAGGAATCAGGCACAGAGTTGTGGTTTCTTCCTTGCCGTTGTGTCCTCCAGCCTCAAACCCCTCGGCAACTACGGCATCCACGCCAGCTTCTTCACACTTGCGGGCAAACGTTGAGGATGCCACAACATGAGCGACCTTTATGCCGCGCTCGTGTAACCATGAAGTCCACTTCTTAGGGCTGCCAGCACTGGTGAAAACCACTGGTACATGCTCTTGAGCAATCACGTCCATTATCTCGGCTACATTGGGCTTCATTAATGGCACGTTCACACCGAAGGGCTTACCTTCTTTCTGGGTAGCCTCACGGCATTGGGTGATGTGCTCTCGTAGTACTTCGGGCGTCATAGAACCTGCGCCAATGAGTCCCAGACCACCAGCGTTGCTTACTGCCGCGGCGAGTTTCCATCCACTGCACCACACCATGCCACCGGCTATGATGGGATATTCAATTCCAAAGAGTTCGGTTATCCTGCTGTTCATAGTTTTATAGTATTGTTTTATCAAGACTTCAAAGTTACACACATTTTTTGTAATAGTTGAGAGTTTTGCTAATTATGTTTTGATTTTTTTGCTGATTTTGGATAATAGTACTACTTTTGTGCGCTTTTTCAGTAAGGACCAAAAAATATGCCCAAGCTCGACGAGAACCGATTATATTGGATTGATGTCATACGCTCTTTTGCGTGTGTGTGCGTCGTTCTTTCCCACTCTATCCTCAAGGGAGGCACAGTGGGCGAGGGCGTGGTAACTCCTGTGGATTATGCCGTGAGGGGCGGTGCCTCAATCCTGTTTTTCATGATTTCGGGAGCACTGGTGCTGTATAAACCTAAACCTTTTGTTCCCTTCATCAAGCAGCGCTTTTTCAGGGTTGCGCTCCCCATGCTGCTGTGGACTGTTGTGGTGTTGCTCATCGACAGTTTCATGGGAACTCGTCAGTGGTCGCAGTTGCCAATGTCGCTTGTGCTCATGTTTTTTAAGCCGCAGTTTGGCACCTATTGGTTCATTTATGTGATATTCGGCATCTACATGCTTGTGCCCATGATTGCCACGTGGCTCGAAAAGTGTGAGCGCCGTGATCTAGAAATTCTGCTCATTGCTGGTGGTATTGTAGCGGTGATTCCTTATCTTTCACTCATAGACCGTGGCTTTTCTCAGGCTGTTACTAGCGCCAACGGCGCAATGTACTATTTTGGAGGTTACCTGTGGATTGCTGTAATGGGATATTACTTGCGCAAGTATGTGAACCTCGATAGGTTCAGGTGGTGGTATCTTGTTGTGGTCGCAGCCGTGATTGCTCTGCCTTTCCTCTTGTTGTGGGCTGGTGCTCCTCTCAAGATGGTGGCTAAGCACTCTAGCTTGAACCTAATACTGCTGTGTTGCTGCTATTTTGTGGCACTCAAGCACGTTAAACTCTCAGACCGCGTCAAGCTATTTGCCTACGACTTTGCGCAGCACAGTTTTGGAATCTACCTTGTTCACGAGTTGCTCATCAAGTACATCATCATGCCCATATACAAAGCCAATTTCGTCGATGTGCACTATGGAATAACAATCCCTGTGATAGCGATTGTTACGCTAGTTGTGAGCTACATAATAGTGCATTTGCTCTCGAAACTGCCTGGCAGCAAGTATTTCGTGGGGCTTTAAATTTTTCCTAATTTCTGTTTTTTAGTGCAGGAGGCTATTGTTCAGTTTCCTTGATAGGTTGTTGTGGATAATGATAAGGTTAACTTAGTTTATGTTGTGTGGGCAGTGTTTTAGCACACATCGGCCCTAACTTTGCAGTGTAAAAAGAATAAACGCCCTCGTGGCGTACTAAATAAACGGAGGACACTGTTATGAACAAAACTAGAACATCATTATCGACTAGCGATCAGATTTTCGCTACTCTTGAAGTGGGGGGTAAGGTTATGGCAAGCGTGAGCAAGAGCAACTTCTCGAGCATTGAGGACATTGTGCGCTTCATCTACTCGGTGGCAGGAAGATTTATGGGTCTTGCCCGCTTGAGTATACGAAACAAGACCCAAGGATGGACAATGAATCTGGCATTGGCATCCCGTCAAAACCAGCCTCGCCCAGCCTATGCTGCGGCACTTCCAGGCCAATATCGTCAGGCATCACTGTTTGCTTAAAGAAGAGTTCACCTTGATCTAATTCTATGAAAACACTAGACATTGACATTACTCGTTTTTTGTTTGTTTGACTTCATTAAACCCCAATCGGGTAAAAGAGAAAAATCCCCCATGTGAATGGAGGATTTTTTGTTACATTTTGTGAAGATTTTTGATGTCTCTTTTTTAATTTTGGCGCTGGATGATTGCGACAATGTACTCGGAGCGTGTACCAATGCGGTACTTGCCACCCCAAATGCCGATGCCTGAACTCACGTAGTATCGTGTGTCGCCTTTCTGGCAAAATCCCCAAGCATTCTCATACATTGAGTGCACAATCAGGCTAATAGGCCACACCTGACCCTCATGGGTATGCCCACTTAGCTGGAAATCTACTCCTGCCTTCTGAGCTTCTTCAAGTTTGTAGGGTTGATGGTCGAGCAAGATTATGAATTTTGAAGAGTCGACGCCTTCAAGCAGGTGCTTCAATGGCTTACGTTTGCGACTGAATCGGTCATCACGGCCAACAATAACCAGGTCGCCCAGAGTCACTGTGCTATCGCGCAGTAGCGTTATACCTGCTTTGCTGTAGAAGTTGATAGCATCGTCAATTCCAGTGATGTATTCATGGTTTCCAAGACATGCCACTACTGGTGCTTTGAGCTGATGGAAGTCGGCTGCCATATCCTCGTCGAGGAGTGGGCGCATGTGTCCGTCGATTATGTCACCAGCCACGAGAATCAGGTCGGGATTCTCGTTGTTAATCATTTTCACCCATCGTTGCCACTCTGCTTTGCGATTGTGATAACCCAAATGCAAGTCGCTGAGCATTACCACCCGCATAGGTTTGGATAGTTGTTTGGATGTGTCGAGTTGAAGCTGTTCTCGCACCTTGTTGTTATAATGGATGTTACCATAGACTAGTAGACCAGTAATTAGTGTGGTTATAGCGATGGTAGTCAAGACGTTATTATGCAGTAGCTCTTTTGGCACTAGATGTACAAGCCGCCCAATGTCAAGTAGCAAAAAAGCAATGAGAAGATAAAGGAAGACGATAAGCCACGAGGTGCTAAGGTCGTAGGCTGCCGAAGCAAGCCACAGAGGCATGCGATTGTAGGCTCCAAAAAGTCCTGTTATTAACATTGCAAGTGCTGCAACCATTAACGCGACAATAGTCCATTTTGCCCAAGTGGGGAAAGGCAGAACATGATAAACGTGCCAAAGCACATATACATTAGCGGCAACTATAGCGAGAGTTATGAATAAGAAACCTAATTTCATTTGGCAGTTGAATAATATTTATGATGCAAAAATAGTAATTTTAATTTTTATTCACGTGGATAGGCAAGTTATTTCAATTAAATTTATTATTTTTGTCAAAATTTTTTGTTGTATGGCAAATTGTAAAACATTATTGTTAGGGATAATAACGCTTATGGCTAGTTTACCAATTAACGCTGAGGTGCTTCCTGAGCCACAGACAGCTGGTGGCAAACCTCTTATGCAGGTGATGAATGAGCGCAAATCGAGCCGCGACTATCAAGAGAACCAAACTGTTACAAAGCAGGACTTGAGCAACATGCTGTGGGCTGCATGGGGCATAACTCACGATGGAAAGCGCACTATCGCAACTGCGATGAATCGCCAGGAGCTCGTGCTCTATATCGTTACACCTACTGAGGTGAGTCGTTATAACCCAGAGGCAAACACGCTCACCGTGGTTAATACTGGCGACTTCCGCAGGTTAGCTACTCTGCAGGACTTTGCTGCTATTGCTCCCATCAACATAGTAATTGCTGTTGATACTAGCAAGCAGGAACGTGCTGAGTTTCAGGGGTACACTGCAGGAGCTGCGTCGCAAAACATCTACTTGTATTGTGCTCAAGCCGGCTTGAAGAGTGTGGTGCGTGCAGGTTTTGACCGCGAGAAACTTCCCACAGCTTTGAAACTGCCTAGCAATGAGCGCATTCTCTTTGTCCAGACAGTGGGCAAGTAACCCAAAAGTGCGATAATCATGTATTGTAGAAAATATTTCATTGTCGTTGCATTGCTAGTCGCTGTGACGGCAATGGTCATGCAGTCATGTAAGAAAGAGAAGCACTATCACGACTATTTCGACAAGCGACAGCTTGATGTCATCGCTAAGCTCGGTAACAAACCCAAACTGGAAGATAAGCACCTACAGGGCGACACTACTTGGGTTGACGATAATGGACTGCATCGTATTGCCACTTATCCGCTCCCAGGTAGCTATGAGGATTTGTTTATAGATTACAATGACGTTCAAATTCCTCATGCTCGCGACAATGGCTTTGAACCCATCGACAACTATCACGATGCCTATCACTTGCGCCAGCCACTGGTGAAAATTGAGTCATGTGAAGCCTATCTTCTTGATAGTTTAACCCACTCGATGCCCTATCTTGTTCCCAAGGCGGCACTCGTGCTTGAGGAGATAGGCTGTGCATTTGCCGATTCGGTCAAAGCCCATGGTGGCAGCGCCTACCGGATTGTGGTGACTAGCTGCACTCGATCGCAATACACCGTTAACAAGTTGATGAAGGTGAACCGTAACGCTTCGTCGCGTTCTTGCCACATGTATGGCACTACGTTTGACATTAGCTGGGTTCATTTTGAGCCTTACGAGAACGACTATTATATCAACACCGAGGACCTGAAGACCATTCTTGGCCACGTGCTTCTCGACTTCAAAAATAAAAAACGCTGCACTGTGCTCTATGAGAAGGGGCAGTGCTGCTTTCACATGACAGTAATTTAACTTCCTATCATAAACCACAAAATAAAATGACTGAACAAACAGCTATTGCCAACTATTTGAAATATACAGGCAAGAAATCGTTCAACTTTACAACAGCACTCATCGACATGGACGGAGTGCTCTTTGACTCAATGAAGAATCACACCCGCGCTTGGGTGAAACTGATGAAAAAGAACGGCATCAAGTGTACACGCGATGAGTTTTACATGTATGAGGGTATGACCGGCCGCGATATCATCAAGATGAAATTCAAGGATGGTGCTGGCAAAAATGTCACCGACGATGAGGCACAAGCCCTCTATAAAGTTAAGACACGCTATTTCACTGAGCTAGGTGATGTGGAAATGATTGATGGCACACTTCAGGTGCTTCAGGCTCTGCGTCAGGCAGGCATCAAGTGCGTGCTAGTGACTGGTTCTGGAACTCAATCTATGCTTGATCGTATCGATACCGATTATCCTGACATCTTTGACGAGCAGCGCGTCACTGCTGCTGATGTAAAGCGCGGCAAGCCTAATCCTGAGCCTTATCTCAAGGCAATGGCTAAGGTGGGTGTTCAACCCAATGAGTGTGTCGTGCTTGAGAATGCTCCTCTTGGAGTTCAGGCAGGCCACACTGCAGGATGTTTTACTCTGGGCGTGACAACAGGTCCAATTCCAGAAAAAGACATGTACAAGGCTGGTGCCGACATGGTTTATAAAGACATGGCGACACTCCTTGCTTCACTTCCTGCCCTGATGGAAGCGTTTAAAACCGAGCAATGACTCAGAAGATAATATATAGCAACCAGGTAGATACCACCCTCATGACCATTATTGGGGGTGGTAATTACAATACGGTGATTGTACTTGTCGACGAGAACACTCGTCGATTAGTGCTACCTAAGTTGCATTGCTTGAGTGAGGCCCACGTCATTGAGATGCCAAGTGGAGACAAGAACAAGACGCTCGATACACTCACAGCAGTGTGGCAACAACTAGAGCGATGCGGTGCTACACGAAAGTCGCTACTAGTGAATCTTGGTGGTGGAGTTGTGACCGATCTGGGTGGATTGGCAGCCGCCACATTTAAACGAGGTATTGATTTTGTGAACGTGCCCACAACATTGCTCGCTGCAGTCGACGCTTCGATTGGTGGTAAAACGGGCATTAATTTCATGGGGTTGAAGAATGAGATAGGAGCGTTTGCATGTGCTCGCAGCGTGATATTGAGCACCTGTTTTTTCGACACACTGCCTATAGCTGAACTCAAATCAGGCTACGCAGAAATGCTCAAACATGGCATGCTCAGCAGCCATAGCGATTTCATGGAGTTGGTGGAGAGTGATATTATGCCTATTGAACTTGAGCCGATGCTCGAACTTTTGCACAAATCGGTGAAGGTAAAGGAAGAAATAGTTGAGCAGGATCCCAAAGAGCACGGTCAAAGGAAGGCTCTGAATCTTGGACATACAGTAGGACATGCTTTTGAGAGTAAGGCTCTTGCCGATGGCAGTCCAGTTCCTCATGGCTATGCTGTGGCGTGGGGACTGGTTGTTGAGGCTGTGCTCTCGCACATGTTGAAAGGTTTTCCAAGTGCCGACCTTTATGTGCTAGCTGGCTTTGTGAAATCCAATTATGGAGCCTTTCACATCACTTGTGATGATTATGACGAACTCATTGGCCTTATGCGTCACGACAAGAAAAGTCGTTCAGGGGAGGTGAACTGTACGTTGCTTGCATCATTTGGCGACGTGAGAGTCGACAACTCTATTGGTGACGACGATATCAAGGCTGCGCTAGATATTTACCGCGACCTGATGGGCATTTAGCCTAGTTTTTAATCACATTGGAATAATAATTTTAACTAACTATTAAATACTAACATTATGGCACACACCTGCGAAAACTGTAAATTCCGCGCTCACTATGACAAAAATCCTAAGTCGGCGCTTGGGCGCTTCTGGCGCTGGCACATCAACTTCTGCCCCGGCTGGAAAGGCTACTTCACCAGTCAAAGCGAGGAAAAGAAAGCTGAACTGCGCGACAAATACAACTTCACCAAGTATTGATTATCCTTTAAGGGGAGATATATTAAAGTAAAATGCATTTTTTGCATAAATAAGATAATTTATACAGAATGAAAAAGACATTATTCATTGCTTTTGTTTTTGCGTTGATTTCATTAAGTAATAGTGTTAATGCTCAGCTCAAGAAAGTGTATAACGATGACATCGACCCGATGGAGCAGATTGACAAGGCTATTGTTCAGGCTAATGAGCAGGGCAAGTTCGTGATTTGTCAAGTGGGTGGCAACTGGTGCCCGTGGTGCCTGCGCTTTGCCGATTTTATCACTAAAGATGAGGAAATTGCAAAATTTATTGATGAAAACTTTGTGTACATCCACGTGAGCTACAATCCTCACAAGTCGACCGATGAAGCCCGCGATAAAGCCATGCTCAAGCGATTGGGCAATCCTGGGCGATTTGGATATCCTGTGTTTGTGGTGCTAGATCAAGATGGCAATGTGATTCACATTCAGGATTCAAGCTATCTTGAAGAGGGCAAGGGCTATCACAAGGATAAAGTACTGCAATTCTTCATGCACTGGACTCCTAAGGCTGTTAATGCTGAATGATGGTTGATATCGAGGATCTATTGTCTAAACCCTATTGGATTGTCGACATCTTGCCCAAGCAGGTGCCGGCCAATGCTGGCGGTCAGTATTTTAAGATAGAGAAGTTCTTTCTGTCGTCACCACGTGTGGATGCCATTTATCGCAAATTTGCTAACGTGCTATTAAAACTCAACTGTTACGTTGACATCATAGTCTTTCTGATTGATGACGAATCTTGGGTGGAGAATCCTGCACCAGAGGAAATGGAACGAATGGTGCTTAAGCGCAGGCCATTATTCGTGGTGCTCAAGCAATCAATGGCGATGCTATCCATCACTGGTGATGACCACAACATGACGATATATGACCCTGATGAGGAGACATTACAACTCCTCGACAACATCGCCTCGGCCGAGGGCCTCCACGTTTGGAAACCATGAATGTGAAAGATTATTTAATAGGCGTTTTCCGTAAGGTAAAGCAATGGCTACAGTCACTATCGTTCAGGACAGGTGTGATAGTGTTGCTATGTTGCATACCATTTTACATCTTGTCGTTTGCTCAGATGTTACTGCCCATTAGTGTCACTGCAAAAGGCATTTTGTGGACCGTCCTCTTCGGCCTCGCTAAAACCTTCCAGTATGGAGGTCTAACCATCCTCGGCGTTGAGGGCTACAAGCGATTAAAAAACAAGTTCAGGAAGAAAAAAGATCCTGATGAGGCAAAATAAGATATTAAAATAATAGGCAAATAAATCAAGTCGAAAACAAACAATAAATGTACAACCTAAAATATAAAGTAACAACAAGCACTTGCGACAGCAACGGCAAGCTCAAAATCTTCTCGGCACTGCAGATGATGCAAGACTGCTCCGAAATGTGGATTGAAAGTGAGCCAACAGTGAAGAAATATTTCAACGACCAGAACATGACTCAACTGCTTGCCACCAGACAGGTAGAGATTGTGAGGTTGCCCAACTTCAAGGAAGACTTGACCGTCACCACATCGGTCTATGAAGTGAAGCCCATGTTCGGTTTTCGCAACACCTTTATCCGCAATGCTCAGGGAGAGCCATGCTTCAAGACTTGGAGCATGGGAGCCTTTGTAGACTTAACGACTGGTAAGCTCAAGCGCATTGACGATGCGACTATCGCATCAATTACTATGGACGATAAGCAGGAGATGAACTATCGCGACCGTCGCATCATTCTCCCCCACGAGGACGGCACCACCTTCGGCCCAATGAAAGTGATGCGAGCCGACATCGACTACAACAAGCACATGAACAATGCGAACTATGTGCGCATAGCAATGGAGCTCCTACCCGAGGACTTTGAGGTGAAAGGCATGCGCATGGAATATCGAGTTCCCGCTAAACTGGGCGACTTGCTTACTCCCACCATTTTCGACCAAGGCGACACCTTCACCGTGTCACTTGCCATAGGAATCGAGACAAGCGCAATAATTGTGTTCACAAAATAAAAAAAACAATAATTTGCTCATTTGTGCAGAAAAATGTAACTTAGTGACAATTATTCGTACATAAAAATGTTACACACAACAATAACTCCCTCATAATGACCGAAATAAAAATCATAGCGGCTGTCAACACTTTGCACTGCAAGCGCAGTGCACCAAAATGGACAGCAACCACCCGCCAAAACCTGAAGTAGAATAATAAACAACTAATAACTAACAACTATGAACATTCTTATTTTACAAGGCTCGCCACGAGCTAATGGTAGCACTGCCTGGATGGCCGAGGAGTGCAAAAAGGCTGCCGAGGCAGCAGGTCACAACGTAATACTGGTAAATGTTGCTCGCAAGAAAATTGCAGGATGCCTCGCATGCGAGTACTGCCACACCAAGGGTAACGGAGCTTGCATCCAGCAGGATGATATGCAGGAGCTCTATCCATTGATGAACGAGGCCGACGTTTTGGTTCTCGCAGCACCCATCTACTACTTCACACTGTGCGCTCAAATTCAGGCTCCCATTCAGCGCATGTACTGTGTGAACAATCCCGCCAAGGTAAAGAAGATGGCTTTGCTCATGTCGAGCTATTCGCCAGGCGTGTACGACGGTGCAACCGCCGAGTACCGCGACATTTGCCACTACTGGAACGCTGAGGATTGCGGTATCATCACTGCCAAAAACGACGAGCAGAAAACCGACGCTATCAAGCAGAAGATAGTTGACCTCGTTGCAAATATCTGATTCTTTTATGACAATACAAGAATTCCGAGATTTCATGGCTACTGGCGAACCCATTGATGGTGGTTCGCCAGTGCATGCCACATTTCACAAGCTCTCACAAGAGGCGCTGAAAATAACTGCTGAGATTAATGGCCGATATCACACCCCCGAGGAACTGCATGCGTTGCTTGAACAGCTCTTTGGTAGCGAGGTGCCCAAGAGCGTGGGCATGTTCCCGCCATTCCACACCGACTGCGGCAAGAACACTGTCCTGGGCGAACGGGTGTTTATCAACATGGGTTGCAAGTTTCAGGACCAGGGAGGCATCACGATTGATGAAGGTGCCTTGATTGGTCACAACGTGGTGCTAGCCACCCTCAATCACTATCTAGACCCCGAGAAGCGTGGAGGCATGACCCATGCTCCCATCCACATTGGTAAGAATGTGTGGATAGGCGCTAATGCCACTGTGCTTGCAGGAGTGACGATAGGCGATGGCGCTATAGTCGCTGCTGGTGCAGTAGTGACAAAGGACGTTGAACCCAATACTATTGTGGGCGGAATACCAGCTAAAGTTATCAAGAGAATTGAGACATGAACATTGAGGAGTTTCGTGACTACTGCCTCTCACTGCCTTGTGTGACCGAGGCGACACCTTTTGAGAAATTTTCTAAAGGTAGGTTCACGATTCTTGTGTTCTATGTTAGTGGTCACATGTTCTGCTACTTCAATATCGATGATTTCAAATTTATAACCATAAAGTGCGACCCAGAGCAAATGACTGAGCTCAAAGAGCGTTATCAAGCCATTGGTGAACCTTTTAACGGCGACAAGCGTTACTGGATTAGCGTAGAGGTGAATAGCGACGTTGATGACAATACATTGAAGTTACTCGTGATGCAGTCATATCAACTCGTGAAAAATAGAAAACGGTAGTGGCATAATTCTTACGAAACAGAAACCGAGAAAGAAATGTGAGCATTGAATCGAATCACAGCAGATGAAAGAAGCAAAGAAAATAGGCGGTCGTGAATGCATAATTTATCAGGAAGGAGAGCAGCCATTGGTATTGCTCATTCAGCCCATTGGTGCTCATGAGCAAGAGAGCATCAATAACGAGATGACTCTCATAACTGAGCGTGTTAATGTTCCACTAGTGATGGCGGCTTTTAGTATCACCAACTGGGAACTAGAGCTCAGCCCGTGGCACGATCCTGCGCTCTCGCGCGACAAAGAAGTGGGTGAGCATGCTGACGAGACGCTGCGATATGTGACCGATGAGTTAATGCCTTCACTTAGACAGAAATATGGCAAACTGCCCATTGTGCTCGGTGGATATTCTCTTGCTGGGCTGTTTGCGCTGTGGGCTGCTCATGAGTCAAACCTCTTCAATGCAGTGGCTGCAGTGTCGCCTTCGGTTTGGATTGCAGGATGGAGAGAGTTTGCATTGCAACATTGTGTCAAGGCAACAGATGTGTATCTAAGCCTTGGCGACCGAGAGGAGCGCACACGCAACAAGGCATTTGCCCAAGTGGGTGATAACATTCGCTTTGAGTATGAGCTGTTGCAAGAAACCTTGGGAATGGAGCATTGCATACTCGAATGGAACCCTGGCAATCACTTTGCTGACAACGCATTGCGCACTACCAAGGGATTTGTATGGTGCATTAAGCATATTTTAAATCATGGAAGTTACTAATTTGTTGAGTTTTAAGAATCGCAGTGAACTGCGGCAGTGGCTCGTGGAGAACCATTCCAGCGCTAGTGAGTGCTGGGTGGTTTCATACCGCAAAAGGCGGCCAGAATGGGACGCATTACTCTATCTAGAGATTGTGGAAGAGGCGTTGTGTTTCGGTTGGATTGATTCTACTTGCAAGAAACTCCATGACGGTCGATTGGCTCAAAGACTTTCGCCACGTCGCAAGCGCAGCCATTGGACCGAGTTAAACAAACAACGCTGTCGTGACCTTGAACATCGTGGTTTGATGACGCCCAGCGGCCTTGCCGCTTTACCGTCAGATTATTAAATTAACCATAAAGTATAATTCTAATGAAGGATATAAAAATTTTTATTGAAAACTACCGTGAAGCTTTTGGCGAGACTGCTCAACTGCCACTGATTTTTGGGTACAGCGACATTGCCATTGCCGAAACCAAGAAAATAGGTGGCTGCTTCTTTAAAGGACTGCAAGAAGCGCGCGAAGGAAACGGTGTGAGCTTGAGCGTCGACGTGATAGGTTGTGGAGGTGGAAAACTCTATACAGGCTTTGCCGACATGCCCGAACGTGTGCCCAACTTTGTGTCACTAAAGGAGAAATACAAACTCACTCCCGAGATGGTAGTCGATTACGTCAATAGTCTAGAATTGAAAAAGACCACAAAACGCTATCTCAACTTCCAGCGCATCGATAGGGTGGAATCACTTGACTGGGCCGAGGGTGTGTTATTCTATGCCACTCCCGACATGCTCTCAGGACTGTGTGGCTGGGCATTCTTCGATAACAATCACAACGATGCTGTGGTGACTAGGTTTGGCTCAGGTTGCAGCACAGTAGTGTCAATGACAATCGCCGAGAATGCACGACAAGGGCATCAATGCTTCCTAGGGTTACTAGATCCATCGGTACGCCCATGGGTTGGAGAGAACGAGTTGAGTTTCGCTGTGCCCATGAGCCGCTTCACTGTAATGATGAAAACCATGCGTCAATGCTTCCTCTTCGACGCTCCAGCCTGGCAACGCTTAAAAACAAGGATGAAATAACACCACTAACTCTATGCAGATTATACTCGCTTCGGCTAAAATAATGCACAACCAATTGAAGTCGATGCCCAATGTTGACATGACCACGCCTCGGTTTCAAAACGAGGCTGCGGCTTTCGCTCGCGACATGGCTTCCTATCCTATCGAGACGATTGCCGAGATGCTTACTTGCAGCCATGCCATAGCTACTCAGAACAAACTTCGATTCATGCACCACCTTGAGAATGCTGCCACTATGCCTGCCATTCTTGCTTATCATGGGCAAGCCTATAAGCACCTTAAGGCAGAGACACTTACTGCAGAGCAGCTCAATTTCTCACAGCAGCACTTGTGGATAATGTCGTTCCTCTATGGCATATTAAGGCCGCTCGACGGAATCCTTCCCTACCGCATGGAAGGTGGTGTGGAGCTGCCAAGCGGTGAGGGAAAGAATATGTTTGGATTCTGGAAATCGCGCCTAACAGATGTGCTAATCAACTCAATAAAAGCCGATGACGGCGTGCTCATCCACCTCGCTACCGAGGAGTTTCAGCATCTGCTAGACTGGCAACGCGTGAGCCGTGAGGTGCGCATTGTGCAACCTCTGTTCTACGTGAAGAAAGGCAATGCCCTGAAGATGCAAGCCGTGTGGGCAAAGACATGCCGAGGAGCAATGACAAGATTTATTGTTGAGAATCAAATTAGCAGTCCTTCGCTCTTGCAGGAGTTCAGCTACGAAGGGTTCCATTTCGATGCAAGTCTAGGCGACGAAAATCACCCATGCTTTGTGAGGCGGTGAACCCAAAAAATACAATTTCAGCTTTTTTTGTGGATTTTGTCTCTTAAAAAAGATAGTCAGGACTTTTTGATTTTAGAAAGTCATCGAGATTTTGCACGTTGTGCTTCTGGGCGATTTGTGCTAATATTTTCGGCTCATTTTTTATAAAATTCCGTTTCAATTCTGGAAAATTTGTGCAGAAAAATCAAAGGGCACATTTTTAACTCTTGCAACTAATTGGTTTGTAATATTTTACAAAAAGCAAGGGTACGGGCGATTTTCTTGCAAAATAGTTCTGTTGATTGTAACTTTGCAACCAGAAAGTTCAACTAATATTCTTGCTAACAGAATTGATGCAATTTTGTTGAAAGGAATTATAATTAATATTTTTATGATTTTCTTGCTTTTAAATAAAAAACAATCTAAATTTGCAAAATTGAAGCACATAGCAGAGGCTATACACAGTGCTTTTTTGACATAAAGAATGCGTTTATGTTTCACCAAACTTAGAAATTCGCCAAATTTTTAAACATTGTAGGATGAAACAGTCAAAAACGCCTTCGTTTGCCATATCCACCTATCAGGTGAATGATATAATGGCAAAGCGTGAGGTAGACTGTTTTTACAATGTTGGGCGTTTGGCGATGCCTCTAAGTTGAAAGCAGGTAACAACCTCACGTTTTCTTTTATAAAACAAGTAAATTATTAACTTCAAAACAATAAAGATATGAAAAAAATAACTATCGTACTTATGTGCTTTCTTTTAACCGCTGGTGCTGCCATGGCGCAGAACGAATATAACGAAGAGAATTTAGAAATTTCCACAGAATACACTGTTAATGGTGTATCATTTAAAATGATTCTGGTGGAAGGTGGCACCTATACTATGGGTTCTCCAGAGGAAGGTGACCAGCTCTTGCAAGTAGGGTCTATTGTATTCATTATAAATGAAAAAGATCGTGAAGACAGGCCTTCACACAATGTGACTGTATCTTCGTTTTATATCGGTCAGACCGAAGTTACTCAGGAACTATGGGAGGCTGTAATGGGAAAAAATCCTAGTTTTTCCAAGGGTGCTAAGCGTCCAGTAGATCAGGTGAGCTGGAACGACTGCCAAAAGTTTATCAAGAAGTTGAACAATCTCACTGGAAAGAATTTCCGTCTTCCTACAGAGGAAGAATGGGAGTATGCCGCTCGTGGTGGAAAAAAAAGCCAAAACTATCAGTATGCAGGCAGCAACAATGCAGATGATGTTGCATGGCATCAATTTAATTGTAACTTTAATGACGAAAGCAGTTCTGATTTTGGAACTCATCCTGTTGCTACAAAACTTGCCAACGAACTTGGTATATTCGACATGAGCGGAAATGTGAGTGAGTGGTGTCAAAATAAATGGTATAAATATAATGGTGGCAAGTGTAATAGTTCATATCGCACTTATCGTGGTGGCAACTTTGGTGTCATTGATAAAGGTTGTCGTGTATGGGACCGTCCAAATCAATCCACCCGTTACCGCACATCAGGTGTTGGTCTAAGACTTGCCTTATAATTAAGATACACTTTTAATTATTTTGCCACATAAAAAACAATAACGATATGAAAAAAATAACAATCGCATTTCTATGTATGATTCTCGCCACTGGCGCAGCTATGGCGCAGAAAACTTTTACTTTTGGTCCCAAAATTGGTGTTGACTACACTCATTTCTGGGGCAAGGACTGTCAACATGGAGGTCAATTAAACTATCAGGCTGGTATGTTCTTTGAGTATCGCTTTAACAATAAATTTTCAATCGCTCCAGAGGTAGTGTTTGCAGCTCAGGGAGGGAAAAAAGATGAATTAGTACTGCCTTCGCCCACAGATTATTTCGATGCAGTTTATACCGACAACCTGAACTATATCAACGTTCCTGTAATGTTGAAGTACTATGTTACACCAGCGCTTAGTATCGATATCGGCCCACAATTAGGTATTAACGTTTATCACAAAGGCACAGTCAAAGGTAAAGGTGATCACAAGGACTACAAGCAAACCTATGATACTGATGCAAAAAGTGTAGATTTTGGTCTAGGTCTAGGTTTGACCTATAATATTTCAAAAGATGTGTTTGTGCAAGGTCGTTACACTATGGGATTAACTGATGCATTTAATACACCTAAGACTGCTCTTTTTCCTGTTGAAGAAAAGAACGGCAACGCACAAATTTCAATAGGATACCGATTCTAAGTGTTTGTTCATAAAGCCTTTTTACGCAGGAATAATAAATAATCTGGCGTAAGCCAGCTTTTTGACATCGATAGATGCAGCTTTTTGAGAGAATATTTCGCAGTCGATACAATCCACTATTTTGTGAAATTTCTGTGTTTTTTGCCTAAAATATGGATAATTATTGTACCTTTGCTCATATTGAAATCCTGAAAAGAGTAATCAATAATTCTTAAATAGATATGAAAAAGATAGTTTTTTTGATTGTTTTAGTGCTAGCTGGCATACAGGTTAGTGCGCAAAACTTGGCGCACTACAAAAGCATCATAAAAGAGTTGAGTTCCTCAAAGTATCAAGGTCGCGGATATGCAAAAGACGGCGCTAACAAAGCAGGTAAATTCTTGCAGAAAGAGTATGAGAAAGCTGGTGTTGATGAGGTGATTATCCAACCTTTTAAATTAGATATCAACACCTTCTGCGGCAAGATGGAAATGAGTGCCGACGGCAAGAAGCTACGGCCTGGCATTGATTTCTCAATGCGAGAATATTCACCTGGCGTACACGGAAAGTTTCCCGTCTATCATGTTGACACCCTGAATTTTAATCCCGAACGCATATTTGCCGACCTAGCTAAGCCCGAGTACGCCAACTGCCTCGTTGCTTGCGAATTCTGGTTCACTTATCGCCACAGGGATGTATTCTCTCGCTTGCAGAAAAATGGAGAATGCCCAAATGCAGGACTTATTTATACCTGGGCAGCACCCATCAAGTTCTTTAAAGCCTATGGTGACCATATAGTGGATAAACCAATCATTTGGGTAACGCCCGAAGCAATTGATGGAGTTAAGAACGTCAGCGTTGACGTGGATAATAAGTTCTTAAAGGACTACGAGTGCTTTAATGTAATTGCTAAAGTGTCTGGGCAACGTCACGATAGTTGCTACGTTTTCACGGCGCATTACGACCATATAGGCAATCTGGGCAAGAAAGTATTCTACGCTGGAGCCAACGATAACGCTTCAGGCACAGCTGCTGTTGTGACACTGGCAGAATACTACGCAAAGAATCGCCCACCGTATGACATGTACTTCCTAGCTTTCTCGGGGGAGGATGCCAATCTGCGTGGTTCCAACTGGTATGTGGAGCATCCCATCGTACCTCTCGAGCAAATCAAGTATCTTTTCAATATTGATATGATAGGCGATAACAATCCTGTTCAATATTGCGAGGTGAGTGATGAAGGCATGCGTGGATTCTCGCTTTTTGAGCAGATCAACAAGGGCAAGAACTATTTCAAGGAATTGCATCGTGGCGACCTGGCTGCAAACAGCGACCATTACCCCTTTGCCACGCGTCACGTGCCCTGTATCTTCCTAGAGAACGAGAAAGGCGAAGCATTCCAATACTACCACACCATCTTCGACACTTATGAGACCGTTCGCTTCGACAGCTATGAACCCATATTCAAGATGGTGCGTGATTTTGTGGAACTATATTAGGTAAAAATACGATAGTTATTTACCGACGCAGAATGTAAAATCTGCAAATATAAGTAGCTGATAATCAGCGCACATGCCTCCAGTTACGGGGGACAGATACTATGCCGAGGGACGGAGGAGGGACGTAAAATATACAAAAATCTGCAAATGAAGCTGCCGTCAAAAATAAAATATACAAACATCTGCAGAGACGTTTTTCCAGTTCTTTGTATATTCACATTCGTTAACACGTATTTTTGCAGATTCTTGCAATCGCTGAAAATGGTGTGAAGAGTAACCTCCAATTTTAGCTTCTTTAGGTACATTTATCTTTGCAGTTCTTTGTATATCTTTGTAATCTGACGAAAAATCGGAGTTTTTTTAAGCTCAAAATCGTGTTGTTAAAAAGTGTTGGTTCTCATTTGTCTTAGCCTATAATGTGTTATTCCTTTTCTTCTAATCTTTGATCTTGACCATTCGGCATGACATTAATAGTAGTCGGAAGATAAAAGGTTTAGTTTAGCTCATAAATATATAATATGGTGATAAACTAAACCAAACTGTGTAATTGCCCCGATCTATCGACCTCTTTTTCTTTTTGACAGCAATCGCATCTTATATTTAGCGTTATATGCGTGTATTTTGCTTCCAAATTCTATAAAAATGCGAATATGAAGATAAATTTCTATAAAAATCGCCACTATTTGAGGGAAATATTTGGTTTAGTAAAATAAAAAGAGTATTTTTGCAACAAATTTAGGCTGGTATTCATAAAATAAACGAAGATGGCTACAAAAATACAGCAAATATTAGAGACGGCGCCCAATGAATCGGTCTTGTTTGGTTCGTGGCTTTCAAGTCAGGGATTGGATGCTCGTGGTCAGTATGCTTATATGAAAAGTGGATGGCTTGACCGTATATCGAAAGGAGTTTATAAGATACATGGGACAAAACCAAGCTTATTTGCTGCTATATCGTCATACAACACGCAACTTAGCAAGAGTTGCAATGTAGGTGCATATACTGCCTTGGAACTTCGAGGATACTCTCATTACCTGTCAATGGGGAAACCTACGGCTTATCTGTTTACAGACAAAAGCAATAAGTTGCCTTCGTGGGTGCTAAAAGAGGAGTGGGATATGACCATAAAATACATGACCACTTCTTTCCTGGGTGATGAACTGTTGGGTGTAGAAACCATGACAGTCAATCAACATGATGTGCTTGTGTCATCTCCAGAGCGTGCTATATTGGAGTGTTTGAACTTGCCGGATGCATCTTCTTCTTTGCTCGATATCTATTATATCATGGAGGGTTTGACTACATTGCGTCCCAAATTGGTTCAGACATTACTGGAGGCCTGTACCTCTCAGAAAGTGAAACGCCTGTTCCTCTATATGGCAGAAAAGGCTGGTCACTCCTGGTATAAGGCTTTGAAACTGGAAAATGTCAATCTTGGCACATCTAGGTTTATGATAACGTCAACAGGAAAGTACATTAATAAGTATAATATGACAATCTCAAAAGAACTTGCAGAATATGAATGATATAAGATCAAATGTTTATGCGCAGAAGGTTGAGTTGCTACTCCGTCTCATTCCGATTGTGAT
>JAEEGG010001643.1_pt1 | contig 59526 bp, 50 predicted proteins | sample 9134161 | NCBI WGS metagenome assembly JAEEGG01 (sample SAMN16246543, study PRJNA631951) | gut metagenome | biome: gut microbiome; feature: rumen; material: CR-attached | host: Bos | place: Iran: Karaj | collected 2018-10
GCTGCCGCCGATCCCCGCGGCGCGGGTGGCAGTAGCGGTAGAAATCAGCGCGCCGGTGCCCTTGCTCTGGCCGTAGACCGTCAGGCTGTTGCTCACGCCGGAGACGGTAATGCCCGCGTTCGCTTTCAAAGTCGCCCCGTCGCAGAGGATGAGGCGCACGTCGCCCGTGACCGTGATGCGGCTGTCGATCGTCACATCCCCCATCGCGACATACCAGCCGCTTCCCCAGTCGGTCGTACCGCCGACCACGACGGTGCAGTTCTCCGCCGTCTCCACCGTTTCCTTCACGGTTTCGGTCGCCGTATCCCAGCTCCGCTCGATATAGGGTACGTTCGCCACCGTATCCGCCGCCCGCGCATCCTGCCCCAGGCCGGGGGTCAGGCCCAGGCAGAAGGCCAGGACCAGCAGCAGGGAAAGAAGCCTCTTGTGTTTCATCGGAAAACGCCTCCGCTTCCATTTCCATGGGATTATGTATTTCGACAGTTTGATAGCGTATTATATCCCATGCCGCCCATCCTTGTCCATCTTTTTTTCATCTCCGTTCCTTTCCCAAATCAAAACGCACCCTTTCGGGCGCGTTTCTGTCCGGCTGCCCCGCCGCAGCGGCATCTATCGTCCTACGTCCTACGTCTCCCGTAAACCCCCGCCGGGGATTCCATAAGGGGCAGCGCCGCGTCCTTATTCGCCGGAATACGGCGAATAAGGACGCGGACTCCTTCCCCGACGACCAATGGGGGGCTGCGGCCCCCCTTTGGATTCCCCCATGAGTTTACGGGGGAACGAAAGACGGGGGACGGGGGCGTCCCTCCCCCGTGTCCCCAAATCAAAACGCACCCCGAAGGGTGCGTTTTGAATAGAACGTTTTGCCGGAATCTTCATGCATTCGCGCTCGCGGATGCGGCGCATGCAAGCGAACAGGGACGACGTCAGCCGTCGATGATGGTGATGCCGTCGATATTCAGGTCGAAGGCGGGGGCGGAGCGGAAGACGCTCTCCTGGAAGACGCCGCCGGAGACGACCTCGGTCTCGCCGGTGAAATCGCCCCAGTCGTTGATGTCGGCCTTGTAGGAATCCAGCTTCTTGCCGTCCACGGTGAAGGTGTTCGTGTCGAAGACCTTGAGGGTGCCGGCGATGAGGGCGGCCTTGACCTCGGCGATCTTCTCCGCGGTGCCGGGGGCGGCGGCCTTTTCATTGACCTCGGTCAGCTCCACGGCGCCGTTGGCCAGGGTGCCGGTCCAGTCGGCGTTGATCTTCTCGCCCTTGGCGGTGCGGCCGATGATGACCTGCATGTAGGGCACCCAGTTGATGCGGCTGGAGACGATGAAGGTGTTGGGGCAGGCGTCCACGGTGGAGCCGTTGTAGGAGACGTTGGGGATGCCCGCGGTCTCGCAGGCGGTGGGGGCGCCCATGGAGTCGGCGTGCTGGCTGATGAGCTTGCAGCCCCGCTGGATCAGGGTGTTGGCGGCTTCCTTTTCCAGAGCCTCGTCATACCAGGAGTTGGTGAAGGTGACCTCCATGGTGGCGGTGGGGCACACGCTGCGGACGCCCAGGAACCAGGAGGTGTAGCCGCTCTTGACTTCCGCATAGGGGAAAGCGCCCACATAGCCCACCAGGGCCTCGTCGGCGGTGAACTTGCCTTCCTCGATCATCTGGTTGAGCTTCATGCCGGCGGCGACGCCCGCCAGATAGCGGCCCTCATAGATGTTGGCGAAGGCATTGTGATAGTTGGGCAGGTTCTCGGTGTGGGCCTTGGTGCCGGTGGCGTGGCAGAACTGCACGTCGGGATACTTCTTCGCGGCCTGGATCATGAAGTCCTCATGGCCGAAGGAGTCGGCAAAGATGATGGTGCAGCCGTCGTCCACCAGCTCGCCGGCGGCGTTGTAGCACTCCTGGCCCTCGGGGATGTTCGTGCGCAGCACATAGGGCACGCCGAAGTCCTCGCAGGCCTGGATGGCGGCGTTGATGAAGTTCTTGTCATAGGTGGAGTTTTCGTCGTGCAGGAAGATGAAGCCCACCTTCGTCTTGCCGAGGGCGTCGGCAGCGGAAGCCTTGACGGCGGCCACGTCCACGGGAGTGGAGTCGTTGTCGAACTTCACGGCGGCGTCACGGTCGGCCGCGGGGGCTTCGGTGGGGTTCGCGGGCGCGGCAGAGGGCGCGGGCTCGGTCTTCGCGCAGGCGGCGAAGAGGCACAGCGCCAGGGCAAGCACAAGCAGGATCGCCAGGGTTCTCTTCATTTTCTTTTCCTCCGTATCCTTTTTTATTTTGTCTCGGAAATATGCAAACCGGGGGATTCAGCAGAATTCGACGCCCCCGGATTCGCTCATGGATTTGATGCGGGCAAGGGATTCCACCCGGATTCCCCGGGAACGGATCAGCTCGCCGCCGGGCTGATAGGCCTTCTCGATGGCGATGCCCGCGCCCACCACCGTCGCCCCGGACATCATGGCCAGGTCCAGCAGGCCGCTGAGGGCGGCCCCGTTGGCAAGGAAATCGTCGATGAGCAGGAGCCTGTCCGCCGGGCCCAGATAGTCCCTGGACACGATCACGTCATAGACGCGGCCGTGGGTGTAGGAGCGGACGGAGGTGCGCCAGACCTCCCCGGCGATGTTCTTCGTCGCGGTCTTCTTGGCGAAGACCACCGGGCAGTGGAAGGACTGGGCGGCGATGCAGGCCATGCCGATGCCGGAGGCCTCGATGGTGAGGATCTTGTTGACGCCGCAGCCGTCGAACAGGCGCTTCCATTCCCGGCCCATGGCTTCAAAGAGGCTCACGTCCATCTGGTGGTTGAGAAAGCTGTCCACCTTCAGCACGTCGCCTTCCTTCACCACGCCTTCCCTGCGGATGCGGTCTTCCAGAAGCTGCATGCCCATTCGCCTCCTTAAAAACAAACTTTATCATAGCACAAAGCCCGCCGCAATTCAAGGCAACACCGCACAATTCTCGGCACACATCTTGCTTGCATCATGTTCCGTCATATTGCCCGAAAATCTTGGCCAATACAGGAAGTATTCCCCGCGATTTTCAGACAATCTGACGAAAATTCTGACTGCGCAATCTGCGCACCAGAACTAACGCGGTGTTGCCTCAACCGGGAAAACCAAAATCCGGCGGAACGGACCCCCGCCGCCGCGCCGGCTCAGCGGTTCAGGAAATCCGCCAGGCTTCGCACCAGGGCGAGGGCTTCGGCGTCCTCCGCGGCGGGCAGGGTGTTGGTGGCGTGGCTGCACACGAGGGGGAAAATCTCCCGGGCGTTCAGCTGCCGCAGGAGGATCTTCGCCGTGGCATAGGGCCGCTTCGGGTCCCCGTCCCCGCCGCCCGCGAGGACGACGCCGCCCCTTTTGGGCTTGAGGCCGGGGTCCTCCTTCCGGAAAAAGCGGGCGGAATAATAGAGCTGGAAGCGGCTGGCAACATCCAGCAGCTTCCCCGTCAGCTCCGCATAGTAGATGGGCGAGGCGATAACGACGCCGTCGCATTCCTCGAGCCAGGGGTAGATTTCCTGCATCCCGTCGTTCAGGACGCAGCGCTTTTCCATTCGGCAATGGCGGCAGTCGACGCAGGGGGAGATATCCGCCCGGTAGCAGTCCACGATCCGGACTTCCCCCTCCAGGCGCTCCGTCAGCGCGCGCACCAGGGCGGCGGTGTCCCCGTTTTTGCGGGGCGAACCGTTGAAGATCAGGGTCTTCCGCGTCCTCAGGTCGTTCACGGCCTTCTCCTCTCTCCCGCCGGGCGGGGGCGGGCAGCAAAGCGGAGCGGGTCTGATCGCTCGTTCCCGCTCCGTTTCTCCCATATGATTTATTCCCCGTCCCGGTTTTCGACGGGGGGCATCGTGCCCGCCTCCGGCTCCGGCTGCGCTTTCTCCGCGCCCTGCGCTTCCGGGGAAGCTTCCTCCGCAGGCTGCGCGGGCTCTTCCCCGGCTTCCGCAGCCTCCGGCGCGCCGGCTTCCGGCTCCTTCTCCTCCGGCAGGGCCCGGTCCCGGCAGAGGGCGGCGAAGGTATCCCCGTCCATGACCTCGTGGCGCAGGAGGTATTCCGCCGTGAGGGTGAGGATATCCATATTGTCCTCCAGGATCAGGCGGCAGCGCTCGTAGGCTTCCTCCACGATGCGCTTGATCTCCTCGTCGATCTCGGCGGCGACCTTTTCGGAATAGCTCTTGGTGTGGCCGTAGTCCCGGCCGAGGAAGACTTCCCCGCTGCCGGAATCATACACCACGGGGCCCAGAGCGTCGCTCATGCCGTATTTCATGACCATGGACTTGGCGATGGAGGTGGCCCGCTCCAGGTCGTTGCTGGCCCCGGTGGAGATGTCGTTGAGCACCAGCTTCTCCGCCACGCGGCCGCCCAGCAGGGAGACGATGTCGTCCAGCATTTCGCTGCGGGAATTGAAGCTCTTGTCCTCCTCCGGCAGATAGATGGTCATGCCGCCGGCGTTGCCCCGGGGGATGATGCTGATCTGATGCACGGGGTCCACATGCTCCAGGGCGTGGGACACCACGGCGTGGCCCGCCTCATGGAAGGCGGTGAGCCTGCGCTCCTTCTCGGAGACGACCTTGCTCTTTTTCTCCGGCCCGGCGATGACCTTGATCATGGCCTCCTCGATCTCCGCCATGGTGATGAAGCGGCGGTCGCGGCGCGCGGCCAGCAGGGCCGATTCGTTCAGCAGGTTTTCCAGGTCCGCGCCGGTGAAGCCGATGGTGGTCTTGGCGATGGTGGCCAGGTCCACGTCCTCCGCCAGGGGCTTGCCCTTGGCATGGACCTTGAGGATGGCCTCCCGGCCCTTCACGTCGGGCATGCCCACATAGATCTGCCGGTCGAAGCGGCCGGGCCGCAGGAGGGCCTTGTCCAGGATATCCTGCCGGTTGGTGGCCGCCATGACGATGACGCCCTCGTTGGTGCCGAAGCCGTCCATCTCCACCAGCAGCTGGTTGAGGGTCTGCTCCCGCTCGTCGTGGCCGCCGCCCAGGCCCGCGCCTCTCTGGCGGCCCACGGCGTCGATCTCGTCGATGAAGATGATGGCGGGGGCCACCTTCTTGGCCTGGTCGAACAGGTCGCGGACGCGGCTCGCGCCCACGCCCACATAGAGCTCCACGAAATCGGAGCCGGAAATGGAGAGGAACTGCACCCCCGCCTCCCCCGCCACGGCCTTGGCCAGCAGGGTCTTGCCGGTGCCCGGCGGGCCCACCAGCAGCACGCCCTTGGGGATGCGGGCCCCCAGCTCCACATAGCGCTGCGGGTTCTTCATGAACTCCACGATCTCCTGGAGTTCTTCCTTCTCCTCGTCCTCGCCGGCCACGTCGGCGAAGGTGACCTTCTTGTCCGTCGCGCCCACGCGGGTGCGGGCCTTGCCGAAGCGCATGGCGCCCTTGTCGCCGCCCATGCCCCGGTTCATCATGGCGAACCAGAGGACGCCGAAAACGATCATGATGAGCAGGTAGGGCAGGAAGCTGAGCCACCAGGGGGCCTGCCAGCCCACGTCATAGTTGTAGTCGGTGATGACGCCGTCGTGCCACTGCTGGTCGATCAGCTCATGCAGGTCCTCATAGAACACGCCGAAATTATAGAGCTGGTGGCTGGCGGTGTAGCGCCCGTCATAGGGCTCGCGGAAGGACAGGATCAGCGTGTCCCCGTCCACCACGAAGGACTTCACCGCTTCGGTCTCGAACAGGCGCCGGACCTCGGAATAGCTCATGCCCTCCTGGGTGTTGTTGGAGAGCATCAGGAAAATGACCGCCACCAGGACGACCAGAATCAGCACGTAAAAGCCGATGTCTCTCTTTCTGTCTTTCTTCAAAGAAGCATCCCTCCTCTGGGATCGTGTTTGCTTGTATGCCCTACGCCTGCTTCCCGTCCAGGTGCAGGATGCACACCTCCGGGAGTTCGCGGAAGCGTTCGTCGTAATCCAGGCCGTAGCCCACCACGAAGGCGTCGGGTATCTCGAAGCCCCGGTAGTCCGGCACCAGCTCCGTCTCCCTGCGGGAGGGTTTATCCAGGATGGTGCAGACCCTGACGGAAGCGGCCCTGCGGTTGGCAAGATACTTTTTCAGATAGGTCAGGGTGTTGCCGCTGTCGATGATATCCTCCACGATCAGCACATGCTTCCCTTCCAGGTCGTTTTCCAGATCCTTCTTGATGATGATGTTGCCGGAGCTGCGGGTGCCGGAGCCGTAGGAGGAGACCATCATGAAGCAGATCTCCAGCTTATCCAGCTGCACCTGCCGCACCAGATCGGACATGAAGATGAAGGACCCTTTCAGTATGCCCACAAAAACCGTGTCCTTGTCCCGATAGTCCCGGGTGATCTGCTTTCCCAGCTCCGAGACCTTGGCTGCCAGCGCTTCGGCGCTGATCAGCGTCTCGAATGAATAGCGCGCATCCATATGTCTATGTCCTTTCCTTGATGACAAGAACCGCATCCGCCGTCTCCGGCGGCGAAGAAGCCCGCGCGTCCGCCCCGAGGCCGGGGACCGCCAGGACGCCCGCCCCGTCGGCGAACACGGGCACGCTCAGGCGCTGCGCCGCGGGGACCTTTTCCTGGATCATCCATTTTTTCAGGCTTTTGCCGGGACGGCCGGGAAGCCGGAGTTCATCCCCCTCCCGGCGAGACCTGACGGTCATATTACCACAGATCCCGTCCTTTTTGAAGAAGAAAGTCGTGAATTTACCGTGAATTTTTGTTTCTTCCCCCGCTTCGCCCCAGAATACCCGCAGGCCCCGCTCCGGGATTTCCGTCCACCCTCCGAAGGGCAGGACCCTTTCCGGGGCCGCCGCACGTTCCGGCGGGAAGCCGACGCGCAGAAGCTCATACGCCCGCCGGGCTTCGACGCCGCCGGGCAGGGCGATCCGTGCCGAGGGGTTGGCCGAGGCGGCCAGCTTCCGGAGTGCGGCGATGTGTTTTTCCTCCGGCTGAAGGCCGAAACGGCCCAGGGCCAGGCGCAGCGCCCTTGCTTCCAGCGGCCCGGGCATGGCGTGCAGCTCCTGCACGCGGAGGACAGCGTCCCCGCCCTCCGCGGACACCGCCCCCTCCGCCAGCCCGGTCAGCAGCGCCTCATCCTCCCGCAGGAGCCGGGCCGTTCTGCCGCAGGCTTCGGAAAAGGCGGGATTCAGCTCCCGCAGAAGGGGCAGCACCTCATGGCGCAGCCTGTTGCGGCGAAAGGAAGGGTCGGCGTTGGAGCTGTCCTCCACATACGCCAGCCGCCGCTCCCGGAGATAGGCCAGGATTTCCTGCCGCGTCACCGCAAGGAGCGGGCGGATCACCCTTCCCCGCACCGGGGGGATGCCCCCCAGGCCCTTCAGGCCGCTGCCGCGCACGAGGTTCAGCAGCATCGTCTCCGCCTGGTCGTCCGCCTGGTGGGCGGTGGCGATCCGCGTCCCTTCATCCCCCAGCCCTTCCAGAAAGGCATAGCGCAGGGTCCTGGCGGCTTCCTCCACGCCCAGGCCGCGGGAACGGGCATAGGCCGCCGCGTCGCCGGAGGCGACATGGCATTCCACCCCCCGCTCGCTGCACCAGGCGCGGACGAAATCTTCGTCCCGCCGGGATTCTTCCCCCCGCAGCAGGTGGTTATAGTGGGCGCACTCCACCCGGACGCCCAGCTTTGGCCCCAGGGAGAGCATCACATCCGCCAGGCAGACGGAATCCGCCCCGCCGCTGAGGGCGCACACGACCCTGTCCGCACCCCGGAGCATCCCATATTCCTCCAGCGCAGAGAGCACCGCGGCGCGCACGTCCATCAGGGTTCCTCCCGGTAGCGCTCCAGGGAGGCATAGGTGGTGTATTCCGGCATCCACTGCACCGGGATGGTGCCGGTGTTGCCGTGGCGGTTCTTCATGACGATCAGCTCCGCCGTGTTGTGCTCCTCCGCTTCCTTGTTGAAATAATCCTCGCGATAGAGGCCCAGCACGATATCCGCGTCCTGCTCCAGCGAGCCGGATTCCCGCAGGTCGGAGAGCATGGGCCGCTTGTCCTGGCGCTGGGTGCTGGCGCGGCTCAGCTGGCTGAGGCAGAGCACCGGCACGTTGAGCTCCTTGGCCATGATCTTCAGCATGCGGCTGATCTCGGCCACGGCCTGGATGCGGTTCTCGCTGCTCTCCCCCGTGGCGGAGGTCATGAGCTGGAGATAGTCCACCACCACCAGGCCCAGGTCCTGGATCCTTCGGCACTGGGCGTTCATATCGGAGACGGTGATGACGGAATTGTCGTCGATATAGAGCTTCGTGCGGCTGATGGTGGCCGTCGCGCCGCTGAGCTTCTGCCAGTCCTCCCGGTTCAGCATGCCGGTCTGGAGCTTTTTGGAGTCCACATAGGCTTCGCTGGAAAGCAGGCGCAGGGCCAGCTGCTCCTTGGACATTTCCAGGGAGAAGATGGCCACGGCCTTCCCCGTCTTTTTGCCCACGTTCAGGGCCATGTTGAGGGCCAGGCTGGTCTTGCCCATGCCGGGACGGGAGGCCAGGATGATAAAATCCGTGTTTTTCAGGCCCATGATGGTCTCGTCCAGCTCCCCCAGGCCCGTGGGCAGGCCGGGGATGCCGCCCTTGGTTTTGCTCAGCTCCGCCAGGTTCTGGTAGACCTGGCCGAGAATGGCGGAGATGGGCTCCAGCCCGCCCAGGGTCTTCCCCTGCCGCAGGGCGTAGATCCGCCGCTCCGCCGCCTCCAGCACGTCCTCGCTGGAGCCGGTGCCCTCGTTCACCGCCGAGGTGATGTCGGCGGCCACGGTGGCGATGTTGCGCAGCAGGGCCTTGTCCCGCATGATCTCCACATAGCGCATGACGTTGGCCGCCGTGGGCGTCACGTTCATGAGCTCCACCAGGTAGGACTGGGAGCTCTGGGGGTTGTAGACCCCCTGGAGCTTCATTTCGTCCAGCACGGTGACGGCGTCGATGGGCTTGGCGAAGTTGAACATGGAGGAGATCACTTCATAGATCCCCCGGTTCAGCTCCGTGTAGAAATCCTCGGGCTTCAGCGCTGCGATGACCTGGGCCGTGCAGCGGGAGTCGATGAGGATCGAGCCGAGAACGGCCTGCTCCGCCTCCAGACTGTGCGGCATCTGCCGGCTGAAAAGCTCATCCATCCTGCTCCCCCCTTTTCCGCTTCCTTATCGTCGTTACCGCCGCGGGTTATTCTTCCACGACCTGGACGTGGATGGTGCCGCTGATCTCATAGCCCAGCTTGCATTTCACGTCGTAATTCCCGAAATTCTTGATGTTTTCCTCCAGCACGATGCGGTTCTTTTCCAGGCTGATGCCGTGCTGCTCCTTCAGGGCCTCGGCGATCTCCTTGCTGGTGACGGAGCCGAAGAGCTTTCCGTTCCCGCCGCCCTTGGCCCTGACCTTCACCACCGCCTCGCCCAGCTGCTTGGCATAGGCCCTCGCCTGTTCCTTTTCCCGCTCCACCTGGGCCTTTTTGGCCTGCTCCTTCAGCTTCAGGGCGTTCATATTGTCCGCCGTGGCCTTCACCGCCAGATTGCGGGGCAGCAGGTAATTCCGGGCATAGCCCTCGGAAACCTCGACCATTTCGCCCTTCTTGCCCTGACCCTTTACATCCTCGCTCAGAATGACTTTCATGTCTTTCCCTCCGATCCGTCCTCAGAAATCAAATATTCGTCAATGGCCGCCTTCAGCTTTTCGCTGACCTCGGCCTCCGTCATGTCCCGTATCTGCGCCCCCGCGCCGGAGCGGTTCCCGCCGCCCCCCAGCTTCTCCAGGATGACCTGCACGTTCACGTCCCCGATGCTGCGGGCGGAGATATTGACCGTCTCCTCCGAGCGGTAGATGACGAAGGAGGTCTCGATGCCGGAGATGTTCACCAGCTCGTCCGCCGCCTGGGCGGCGATGATCCGGTCCTGGACTGCGTGGGCCTCCGCCAGGGCGATGCCGGGCTTGTATTCCACCGCCTTTTCCACGATGGAGAAGCGGGCGATGGTGCTGGGCAGGTCGTTCTGCAGGACCTTCTTGACCTCCGTGGTGTCCGCGCTGCAGCGGCGCAGGAAGGCCGCCGCCTCAAAGGTGCGGCTGCCGGTGCGCATGGTGAAATTCTTGGTGTCCAGCACGATGCCGGCCAGCACGGCCTCCGCCTCCGCCTTTCGGATGTCCGCCGTGTCCACCAGGTATTGCAGCAGCTCCGTCACCAGCTCGCTGGCGGAGGAGGCGTAGGGCTCGTGGAAATTCAGGGCCGCGTTGGCGATGTAGTCCGCCGCGCGGCGGTGATGGTCGATCACGGCGATCTTGTTGCAGCTGATGAGCAGGTCCTCGGACTCCACCTGATCCGGGCGGTTGGTGTCCACCACCGCCAGCAGCGTCCGGCCGTCGGCCATGATGACCGCCTCCTGCTCCCCGATGAACACCTCGGCATATTCCGGCAGGCGCTGCAGCCGCTCCACCATCGGACCGGCCACGGTGGTATCCCGGTTGATGACGATGCGCGCGGTCTTGCCCAGCTTGCGGGCGATGCAGCACAGGCCCGCCGCCGCGCCGACGCTGTCCAGATCGGCAAACTTGTGGCCCATGATCAGGATATTGGAGGCGTCGCCCATGAGCTCCCCCAGAGCGGAGGCCATGACCCGGGATTTCACCTTCGTCCGCCGCTCCACCGCCACGGTCTTGCCGCCGTAGAACTCGAAGTTCAGCGGGGACTTGATGACCGCCTGGTCCCCCCCGCGGGACAGGGCCATTTCGATGCTCAGCATGGCGAACTGATAGGCTTCCTCCAGGCTCGAGGCCCCGCGGCCCAGGCCGATGCTGACGGTGGCCGCGATGCCGTTGGGGCTCTGCAGGGCGCGCACGGCGTCCAGCAGGCTGAAATGCCCGTCCAGATAGCCCTGCAGGTGGCGCTCCTCGAAAATGAAGACGTAGCGGTCCCGGTCGTAGCGGCAGAGATAGCCGCCGGAGGAGGCGGTCCACTCGCTGATGCGGCGGTCGATCTTCGCCAGGATGGCGGCCTTCGCGCTCTCCGTCAGGTTTTTGATGAGCTCGTCGTAATTGTCCAGCATGATGACGCCCACCACCGGACGGGAGGCGGCGTATTCCGCCGCCGTGTGCTCGTAATCCGTCACATCCACGAAATAGGCGATGCCCCAGACGGTGCCGGAGACGGCGCTGTTTTCCACGGTGAACTGGTTCCCGTAGACCCGGAACTTCCGCTCGCCCACGGCCGCGATCTCCGAGGCTTCCTGATGGCCCTCGGCGAGCCACTTCAGGCTGAAGCCCGGCACCATATCCGCCATGGTGATCTCAAACAGGTGCCTGCGCTCCCCGGTGATCTCCAGAAAGCCGTCGTTACTCCAGAGCACCGTCCCGTTCCGGAGATCGAAGATCACCATGGGCAGGGGCATGCTCAGGACCGTGTCCGCCGTCCCCTCCTCCTGCTGCCGGACGGAATCGCCCAGATATTCCAGCACCAGGCGCTCCTGCCGGCGGCGGGTCACGCGGTAATAGAGCAGCAGCAGCAGCACGGCCGCCAGCTCGATGACGCCCAGCTCCCAATGACGGAAGGCCAGCGTCAGGATGGTGAAGAACACGAGGACGCAGAAATACAGACGCATGGAAGGCCGGAGGAAACGCAGAAGGGCCGAATCGCCCCGGAGTTTGGAGTCCGATTTCTTTTGCATGACATAACCTCCCAGATTTGTTTAGTTTATCAAATAAAGCAAGCGTTTACAATATCTTCCGGGAAATTTCAGCGGGAAATCGCCGCTTTCCCGCCGGGGACGTATTTCCGGGCCTTTTTCCGGCAAAATGAAGACCGGACGCCCGAAAAAAGGCGCCCGGAAAGGGAAAAAGATGAAAGCGATCATTCTCGCCGGCGGCGAGGGGACCCGTCTCCGGCCGCTCAGTTTCGTGAAACCCAAGCCCATGCTCCGGCTCTTTGACCGTCCGCTGCTGGAGCACATCGTCCTCCTGCTGCGCAGCTGCGGCTTTACGGAGGTGTGCATGACCCTGCACTATCTGCCCCGGGTCGTTCAGGACCACTTCGGCGACGGGGAGAGCTTCGGCCTGCGCATCGAATACCGCGTCGAACGGGAGGCGGCCGGCACTGCCGGGAGCGTCCTCGCCTGCGCCGATTTTATCGCGGACGAGGACTTTCTCGTCATCAGCGGGGACGCCGCCTGCGCCTTCGATCTGCGGGCCATGATGGAGAAGCACCGCCTCAGCGGCGCGGAGGCCACCATTCTGGCGCAGGAGAGCGCCGAAGCAGGGGAATTCGGCCTGGTGCTTGCCGGGGAGGACGGCCGCGTCCGCGGCTTCGTGGAAAAGCCGGGGCCGGAACGGGTGGTCTCGGACCTCGTCAACACGGGCGTGTATATCCTCTCCCCCTCGGTGCTACGGGATATCCCGGCGGGGCGGAGCGCGGATTTCGGCGGGGAGGTCTTTCCACGGATGCTGCGGCAGAAGCGCCGGCTGCACGTCTGGCGCGGGGAGGGCTACTGGAATGACGTGGGCTCCCCGGCGGCGTACCGCGCCACCTGCCGGGACGTGCTGACGGGCCGTTTCCCCCTCCCCGTCTCCGGGGAGCTGCGGCGGGGGGCGCAGGGCAACAGCTGGGTCTCTCCCGAAGCCCGCGTGTCCCCCGGCGCGGACGTCGGCTCCTGGTCGGTGATCGGCCCGGACAGCACGGTGGAGGAGGGCTGCCGCGTCACGGGCAGCGTGGTGGACGGGGCCTGCCTCCGCTCCGGCTCCGCCGTGGAGGACAGCGTGCTGGCCCGGGGGGTCCTCCTGGGGCGGGAAGCGCAGCTGCGCCCCGGCTGCGTGCTGGCCGAGGAGGTCAGCGTCGGCGACGGGAGCCTCCTGCGGGAGGGCGTGCGGGTGTGGCCCGGCGTGACGCTGCCCGCCGGCAGCGTCCTTGCCGGGGATATTCCAAAGGCTGCGGCGGCGTCTCCCCTGCGCTTTCGCTCCGGCGGGGTCCTCGCGGGGCGGAGCGGAGAGGACCTGACCCCGGAAAGGCTCCTGTCCATGGGCCGGGGCTGCGGCGCGCTTCGCGTGGGCGCGGCGGCCGACGGCGGCGACGCCCGGCTGCTGGCGGAGGCGGTTTTGCTGGGCGCGGGGGCTTCCGGCGGGGAGGCCTTCCGCCTGGACGCTTCCCTGTGCGCGGCGGTGGCTGCGGCGGGGCCGTGCTACGGCCTGGACCTCACGCTCTTTGCCCGTCAGACGGGCTCCGGCGTTTCCCTCCGCTTCTTCGACGGGGACGGGCTTCCCCTGCCCCGCGCGGCCCAGCGGAAGCTGGAGGCCGCCGCGGGCGGCTGCGCACCCGCCGCGCCGCCGGAGGGGAAAACCGCCGTCCGGCTGCTGAACGGCACGGAGGAAGCTTATCTCGCGCAGGCGCTGCGGGGCTGCGGCAGTCTGCGCTCCCTCCGCCTTGCCTGCGCGCCCGCGCTTCTGCGCCGGGGCTTCCTGCGCGCCGGGGCGGAGGTCTGTCCCCCGGAAGCGGGCGTGGCGGAGCTGCGCGCAGACGCGGATGGCTTCACCCTGGAGGCGGTGGACGAACTGGGCCGCGTCTGGCCCTGGGGCATGCTGCTCTGTGCCCTGACGGCAGCGGAGCTGCGCGCCGGGGAAAGGGCCGTGGTCCTCCCCTACGACGCCCCCGCTCTGGCGGAAGCCGTCGCGCAGGCGTATGACGGCACGGTCTACCGCCTGGAACGGGACGGCGAGGAGGCCAGAAAGCTGCGGCGCGCTTCTCCCTGGTGCCGGGACGCCCTGCACCTGAGCCTGCGCCTGTTTTCCCGCCTGCGGGAGGCCGGGGAGGAAAGGAAGCTCGCTTCGCTCATGGATTCCATGCCGGAATACCACACGCGGGAGGCGGTGCTGCGCCTGGACGGGCCGGAAACGGCGGTGCTGCGGCGTCTGTCCGGGGACGCGGGTGCGGAAACGGTGTCCGGCGTCCGGCTGCATCAGGGGGCGTGCACCGCCACGGTCCGCCGCCTGGGGGAAGGAAAGCTGCGCATCCTGGCGGAGGGAATGAAAATGGAGGCCGCCGCGGAATTCTGCGACAGCCTCCGAAAAAGGATCGTGCATTTAGATAAGGAGCGATGAAAATGGGGCGCTGCTTTGCAGCGCCCCATTTTTATCGACTCGGTGATATGCCCGCTTCGCGGGCGTGATATCCCGCTTCGCGGGGTGATATACGGCCTTTGGCCGTGTGATATCGTGCCCGTCGGGCACGGTTAAGGTATCCCCTTCGGGGATGTTTTTTTACATTACGCAGTCACGGGAGCGGCGATCATTTTCCGGCTCTCGGGCGTGATCTTCACCTTCTCCTCCTCCGCCGTGACGGTCAGGGCGGTGATGTGCTGATCGTAGCCGTCGATCAGGATGGTGGTGATGGCGTCCTCCACCTCCGTCTGGATGAGGCGGCGGAGATTCCGCGCGCCGTAGGCCACGGAATAGGCCTTGTGGGCGAGATAGCGCAGCAGCGCGTCGTCGAAGGCCAGGGTGTAGCCCCGGTCGGCCATGCTCTCCTTCAGCTCGGTCATCATCAGGCGGGCGATCTCCACGAAATTATCCTCCGACAGGCGGTTGAAGGAGACCACCGCGTCGATGCGGTTGATGAATTCCGGCCGCAGGAAATCGCCCAGGGCCTTCATGGACTGCTCCTTGCCCTGCTCCGTCAGGCTGCGGTTGAAGCCCACGCTGGCCACCTTGTGGTCGCTGCCGGCGTTGGTGGTCAGGATGATCACCGTGTTCTCAAAGTTCACGTTCCTCCCGTGGGCGTCGGTGATATGGCCGTCGTCCAGAATCTGCAGGAGGATATTCATCACGTCGGGATGGGCCTTTTCGATCTCGTCGAAGAGGACGACGCTGTAGGGCTTCCGGCGGATCTTCTCCGTCAGCTGGCCCGCCTCGTCATAGCCCACATAGCCGGGAGGAGAGCCGATGATGCGGCTGACGGCGTGCTTTTCCATGAATTCGGACATATCCAGCCTTATCAGGGATTCCGGGGAATCGAAGAGGTCGGCGGCCAGGCGCTTGACCAGCTCCGTCTTGCCCACGCCGGTGGAGCCCACGAAGATGAAGGAGACCGGCTTCCGCTTGGCGGAGATGCCCACGCGGTTGCGCTTGATGGCGGCGCAGACCGCGTCCACCGCCTCGTCCTGGCCGATGATGTGGGCTTTCAAGCGCTCGTTGAGCTTGCTGAGGCGCTGGAATTCATCCTCCTTGATGCTGCTGGCGGGGATCTTGGTCCAGAGCTCGATGACCCGCGCCAGGTTTTCCAGGGTCAGCTCCGGCCAGCCCTTTTCCGCCAGGCGCTTCTGCTCCTCCTCCAGCTGGGATTCGCTGGTGCGCAGGGCGGCAAGCTGCTCATAATCCTGGCTGCCGCCGCCGGAGGGGGCGGACAGCAGCTTTTCCCGCTGCCCCGCCAGGGCTTCCAGCTCCTTTTTGATCTCCGCAGAGCGGGCGATGTCCCTGTTTTTCAGGTTGACGTCGCTGCAGGCCTCGTCCAGCAGGTCGATGGCCTTGTCCGGCAGGAACCGGTCCGTGATGTACCGCTCCGAGAGGACGACGGCCTGACGGCACATCTCCTCGGAGATTTTGACGCAGTGGTATTCCTCGTAATAGTGGGCGATGCCCTTCATGATCTCCACGCTCTCGCTGACGGAGGGCTCGGAGACGGTGACGGGCTGGAAGCGGCGCTCCAGGGCGCTGTCCTTCTCGATGTGCTTGCGGTATTCCGCAAAGGTGGTGGCGCCGATGACCTGGATCTCCCCCCGGGACAGGGCGGGCTTCAGGATGTTGGCGGCGTTCATGCTGCCCTCGGCGTCCCCCGCGCCCACGATGCTGTGCACCTCGTCGATGAACAGGATGATGTTCCCCTGCTTGCGGATCTCGTCGATCAGGCCCTTCATGCGGCTCTCGAACTGGCCGCGGAACTGGGTCCCGGCCACCAGGCTGGTCAGGTCCAGCAGCCAGACTTCCTTCTCCTTCAGCTTATAGGGCACATCCCCGTCCACGATCTTCTGGGCCAGGCCCTCGGCAATGGCGGTCTTGCCCACGCCGGGCTCGCCGATGAGGCAGGGATTGTTCTTCTGGCGGCGGTTGAGGATCTGCACCACCCGCTCCAGCTCCGTGGCGCGGCCCACGATGCGGTCCAGCCGGCCGTCCCGGGCCTTGCCCGTCAGGTCCTGGCAGTAGCTCTCCAGGAATTTCCGCTTCTGGCCGCGGGGGGAGGGGTTCTCCCCGCCCTTGGGCGGCTCGCGGTTGGGCCGGGGCGGCTCCGGCGCGGGATTGGGATTGCCCCCGAACAGCTTGTTGAGGAACGGGAAGGTGGCAGTTTTCCCGTTTTCATCGTTCGGTTCGTCCGTCACGGGGATCTCCTCGATCCCGTTGAGGGCTTCGGTCATCTCCGCGCTGAGGCCTTCGATATCGTCGTCGGTAATGCCCATGTTGTGCATCAGGTCTTCCACGGGCTTGATGTTCAGTTCTTTCGCGCACTTCAGGCACAGGCCCTCGTTGACGGTCTTGCCGTTCTCCACCTTGCGGATGAAGACGACGGCCACGTTTTTCTGACAGCGCGAGCACAGCGGCGGCTGCATAAATCCACCTTCCTTTCCGGTACCATCGCGTCCCTTGTCGCCGTGATTATATCACCGGCGGCGGACGCGCACAAATCGAAGTATTTCCAGCTCTTACAGGCCCAGGAAGCTCACCAGGGGGCAGGTATCCATCAGCCATTTCAGCAGGATCGTGCTGTTCACCTTTTCCTCCGGCAGGAACATGCCCACGAAGCGCAGGAACCAGGCGATGGCAAAGACATAGATGAGGCCCTTGGCCAGCCCCAGCAGGGTGCCCAGCACGCCGCTGATCAGCTCCAGCCCCGGCAGCTTGAAGGCCAGGTTGAACAGGTTGCCGATCACGGCGAAGACGATGATGAGCAGGATGAACATGATGGCGAAGGTCAGGGCATAGGCCGCCACGACGCAGAGCTTATCCACGATGGCCCTGCGCAGCGCGGGTCCGGTTTCCAGTACCTCGGCGGCGATCTCCCGCGTCACGTTTTTGGCGGCGGATTTCATGAAGCCCACGCCCTCCACCGTCTTCTCGGTCATATCATAGACCCCGGGCTCCTTGCCGCTCTTCGCGTAGGCGTCCTCCGCCGCGGAGCTGGCGGTGTCCACCATGCCGGTCACGAAGGGCTCCAGCATCTTCGTGAATTCCCCGGAATAGGTGTCGGCCAGGATATCCGCCGCGTAGACGGAGAACAATACGGCGCACAGGGCCAGGATGCCGGCGATCAGGCCGTTGCGGAAGCCCCGCCAGGCGCAGAGGATGATGATCAGCAGAAGTACAAGATCGATGACCCAGTGGATCCAATTCATGTTTCATGCCTCCCTATGGTTCATAGACGGCAGCCCTGCCGCCGGAAATGATCACGGCGCTCCCGTCGGAGCGCATCACCGCCGCCTGGATGCCCGCGGTATCCTCCAGGCTGCCGGTCACTCGGAATTCGTCGTCGTACAGCACCGTTTCATCCGCATAGCGGACGGCGATGTACTTCCCCGCAGCGCTGACGCTCTCGGTCTCGGCGCTGATCTCCAGGCTGCGCAGGAGATTGCCCGCCGTGTCCGCCATGAGGATGCGGCCGGTGTTCCCGGCCTTATAGCGCCCCAGGAGCAGGACGGCGAAGCCCTCGCCCGAAGCGTAGCCCTTCAGGTATTCCCCGTCGAAGGACAGCTCCCCCAGGAGCTTCCCGTCGTCCTTCAGGAAGGCCGCCCCGTCCGTGGAGACCAGCATCAGCCTGCCGTCGGACAGATACTCCAGATCAAAACAGCTGCGGCCCTCGCTCCGGTATTCGGCATAGAGCTTTTCGCTGTCGGTGTTGTAAACGGTGACGCTGCTGCCCTCCGCCGTCAGGCTGAGGATGGCCACCCGGCGGGAATCCGGGGAAATATCCGCGTCCATGGGATAGCCGCTGCCCACATAGACACGGTAGACCTCGCTGTTGAGCTTGTCGATCACGGTGACCGAGCCCTTGTAGCCGATCTCTCCGGCCAGGACGACCGCCGTGCCCTCGTCGTTCATATCCGCGGCGGTGACGCCGCCGGAAAAGTTCAGATCGGCGGCCCCCTCCGGACGGAGGAAGGTGATGCCCGCGCCCCCCTCGCTCCACACGGCGGCGCAGCTCTCCGCACCGGCGATCTGGAGCTCCGTATAGCTGCGGGAAGCGGTGCAGAGGGTCTCCCCGCTGCGCCCGTAGAGGCGGCAGGAGATATCCGAGACCGCCGCGAAGCCGCTGCCGGCGGCGGCGAAGCGGGCGTTTTCATAGCCCAGGAGATCGGCGCTGAAGCCGGAATTATCCTTCTTGTTCATCCGGCTCCCGATCACGCCGGAGGCGGCCAGGACCGCGACGGCCAGGACGACCAGGCCGATCAGTATCCTTCCCATGATCCTGCCGGGTTTTTTCATCCCTCCATCAGCCTCCCTGCCGCGCCGGGATAGCGCACATCCGTCATATACAGCCCCTGGGGCGGCACGGTGGGGCCGGCAAGGCAGCGGTCGCCGGAATCCAGGATGCGGGGGATATCCTCCGGCGAAAGCTTCCCGATGGACGCATAGACCACCGTGCCCACCATGGCGCGGGCCATATTGTAGAGGAACCCGCTGGCCGCGATCCGGAAGGAGAACAGCGCCCCCTCCCGCTCCACCGCGAACTCGTAAACGGTCCTCACCGTCGTCTTCACATTGGTGCCCACGCTGCGCACGGCGGCAAAATCATGGGTGCCCAGAAAGCCCGCCGCCGCCCGGCGCATCACATCCAGGTCCAGCGCCTCCGGGCGATACCAGACCCGCCGCAGCTCAAAGGGGTCCCGATAGCCGCCGGAGCGGATATAATATGTGTATTCCTTCCTGGTGCAGGAAAACACGGCGTGAAAATCCTCCTCCACGGCGCAGGCGCCGGAAACCGCCACGTCGTGGGGCAGCAGGGCGTTGACCGCCAGGGGCAGCCGGTCCAGGGGGATGGCGCCCCGGGTCCGGAAATTCGCCAGATACTTCCTGGCGTGGACCCCCGCGTCCGTCCGCCCGCAGCCGGTGACATGGATTTCTTCCTTATACAGGCGGCTCAGGGCCTTTTCCAGCGTTTCCTGCACGGTGAGGGCGTTATGCTGCCGCTGCCAGCCGTGGTAGGCGGAGCCGTCGTAGCCCAGCCGGAGCGCGACGTAGTTCACAGCCCCAGCCTCCGCAGCAGGATCGTCAGGACCAGCAGCGCCGCGCCGCAGCCCAGGGCGATCCAGTCCCGCCCGGCCATTTTCAGCACCTTCATCTTGGTGCGGCCCTCGCCGCCGTGGTAGCAGCGGCTCTCCATGGCGGTGGCCAGCTCGTCGGCCCGGCGGAAGGCGCTGATGAACAGGGGCACCAGCAGGGGCAGCATGGCCTTGGCCTTCTGGATGAGGTTGCCGGTGTCGAACTCCGCCCCTCTGGCCTTCTGGGCGTTCATGATCTTGTCCGTCTCCTCGATCAGCGTGGGGATGAAGCGCAGGGCGATGGACATCATCATGCTCAGCTCATGGACCGGAACATGGAGCTTTTTCAGGGGATTCATCAGCTTTTCCATGCCGTCGGTCAGCTGCAGGGGCGAGGTGGTGTAGGTCAGCAGAAGGGTGCCCGTGATGAGCATCATGATCCGCAGGGCCATGACGGCGGCGGTGCGCACGCCCTCCCAATAGATGCGGATGCGCCAGAAACTCACCAGCAGCCTTTCCCCCCGGGTGTAGAACAGATTCAGGATCGCCGTGATCAGGATCAGCACCACCAGGGGCTTCAGGCCGCTGAGGATGGCCTTCAGGCGGATGCGGCTGAGGGCGATGCAGATGACCAGGAACAGAAAGACCAGGCCGTAGGACACATAGCTTTTGGCGATGAACAGCAGGACGATATAGAGGATCGTCAGGATCAGCTTCGTGCGGGGGTCCAGCCGGTGGACGACGGTATCGCCGGGGAAATACTGGCCCAGGGTGATGTCCTTAAGCACCGGCGACGCCCCCCTTCAGGCCCAGCAGGACCTCCACGGCCCTGTCCACGGTGTAGACGCCGTCCTCCACGGGAAGGCCCCGCTGCTTCAGGATCGACATGACCTTGGCGACGCTGGGGACCGTGAGGCCGATGCGCTCCAGCTCCTCCACATGGCGGAAGACCTGGGCGGGCGGGCCGTCCAGAGCGATATGCCCCTTGCTGAAAACCACCAGACGGGTGGCGAAGCGGGCGATATCCTCCATGCTGTGGGTGATGTAGATGACCGTTCCGTTGACGGCGGCGTGGTAGCGGCGGATATTGTAGATGATCTCCTCCCGCCCGCGGGGGTCCAGCCCCGCCGTGGGCTCATCCAGGATCAGCACGTCGGGCCGCATGGCGATGACGCCGGCGATGGCGGCGCGCCGCTTCTGCCCGCCGGAGAGGTCGAAGGGAGATTTGTCCAGCAGCTCCGGCTCCAGGCCCACGAAATCCGCGGCCTCCAGGACCCGCCGTTCGATCTCCTCCTTATCCAGCTTCATGTTCTTCGGCCCGTAGGCGATGTCCGCCCGGACCGTTTCTTCAAAGAGCTGGTATTCCGGGTACTGGAACACCAGCCCCACCTTGCTCCGCACCTGCCGGATGCGCCCGGGCGAGGAAAAGATCTCCTCCCCCTCCACCAGCACGCTGCCGGAGGTGGGCTTCAGCAGCCCGTTCAGGTGCTGCACGAAGGTGGATTTTCCGGAACCGGTATGGCCGATGATGCCGATGAACTCCCCTCTGGACGCGGAAAAATCCACGTCCTCCACGGCAACGTGTTCAAACGGGGTGCCCGCGCTGTAGACATGCGTCAGCTTTTTTGTTTCGATGAGCGGCGTCAAGCTTTCCGGTCTCCTTTGAAATACTGATACAGCGCCTCGGCGCATTCCTCCACGGTCAGCGCGTCCAGCGGCACGTCGCAGCCCCGCTTTTTCAGGGCGTACAGCAGCCCCACCGTGGCGGGGACGTCCAATCCGTTATGGCGCATCAGCTCCACCCGGGGGAAAACCTCCTTCGGCGTCCCGTCGGCGATGATCTCCCCGTCGGACATGACGATGAGGCGGTCGGCCCCGATGCACTCGTCCATATGGTGGGTGATGAGGACCACGGTGATGCCCAGCTCCCGGTTCAGGCGGTGGACGGTGTCCAGCACCTCCCGCCGGCCCGCGGGGTCCAGCATGGCGGTGGGCTCGTCCAGCACGATGCAGCGGGGGCGCATGGCCACGATGCCCGCGATGGCCACCCGCTGCTTCTGGCCGCCGGAGAGGAGGTGGGGGGCGTGGGTGCGGTATTCGTACATACCCACGTCCTTCAGGGCTTCGTCCACCCGCCTGCGTATCTCCTCCGAGGGGACGCCCATGTTCTCCGGCCCGAAGGCCACGTCGTCCTCCACCACGTTGGCGACGATCTGATTGTCCGGGTTCTGGAACACCATGCCCACGGTGCGCCGGATATCCAGCAGCTTCTCCTCGTCCGCGGAGTCCATGCCGTCGATCCAGACCTTGCCGCCGGTGGGCAGGAGGATGCCGTTGAGGTGCTTGGCGAAGGTGCTTTTCCCGGAGCCGTTGTGGCCCAGGACCGCCACGAAGGAGCCGGAGGCGATGCCGATATCCAGGGATTTCAGGATGGGCTCCCCTTCGCTTTCCGGGTCATAGCTGAAAACCAGCTTTTCCGTTTGGATGATGTTCATGATATCCTCGATATTATGCCAGCCAGCGGCAGGCAGCGCCGCAGGGCAGGATCAGGCCGCTTTTGGTCACGGGCAGGCCCAGCTCCTGACTGTCGCTTTTCCCGCCCCAGCGGGAGGAAAACACGGTCTCCGTCAGGTAGGTCAGCACCGAGGGGCTGAGGCCGGTGGTGTAGGAGCTGATGAGCACGAACAGGGGTTTTTCGCTGAGAACGCCGGCGCAGAGCTGCAGGAAATCCCACAGGCTGTCCTCCAGCTTCCACACTTCCCCCGTGGGGCCCCGTCCGTAGGAGGGCGGGTCCATGATGATGGCGTCGTAGGTCTTGCCCCGCCGGATCTCCTTCTCCACGAATTTGCGGCAGTCGTCCACGATCCAGCGGACGGGCTTTTCGGAAAGGCCCGAGGCGGCGGCGTTCTCCTTCGCCCAGGCCACCATGCCCTTTGCCGCGTCCACATGGCAGACGCTGGCCCCCGCCGCCGCGGCCGCCAGGGTGGCCGCCCCGGTGTAGGCGAAGAGATTCAGCACGCGGATATTTCTGCCCGCATGGCGGACCGCGTCGTCGATGAAGGCCCAGTTGGCCGCCTGCTCCGGAAAGATGCCGGTGTGCTTGAAATTCATGAGCTTGATGTTGAAGGTGAGGTTGCCCTCCCGTATCTGCCAGGAATCGGGCACATCCGATTTCGTCCATCGGCCGCCCCCGGATTCGGAGCGGCGGTAGACCGCGTCCGCCCGGTCCCAATCCCGGTCCCGGGGGGTCTGCCAGATGGCCTGGGGATCGGGGCGGCGGAGGATATACCTTCCCCACCGCTCCAGCTTTTCCCCGCCGGAGCAGTCCAGAAGCTCATAGTCCTTCCAGTGTCCGCTGACCCACATACCCAGCCTCCGCCAAATACGCATAGCTCAAGTGATTTTAGAGTATAACACAAAGCCAAACAGTTCGCAAATGGATTTTTCATTTTTACACGGGGTTCACAATTGGGCAGAGGAATAACGACGGAAACTCCGATTTCCATCATCCCCGGAGGGGATACCATAGCCGTGCCCAAAGGGCGCGATATCACACGGCCTTCGGCCGTATTTCACCCCGCGAAGCAGGTATATCACTGGGGGGCGCTGCAATCTGCAACGCCCCCCTTGCTCTGCCCCGGTCATACCGCGTTCAGTTTTTGCGCCCTGCCAGCTGTTCCGTGAGCCAGATCAGAAAACCCGGCGCGCCGAATTCTTTTCGCAGGATGCCCACGGCCTCCTCCGTTCTGACGCGCACCATCTCCCGGCAGTAGTCCGCGCCCCGCAGGGACAGGAGGGTGGATTTCCCGTTCTTCTCGTCGGAGCCCACCGGCTTCCCCAATTCCGGGGTGCTGCTCTCCACATCCAGCAGATCGTCCCGCAGCTGGAAGGCGACGCCCATGGCCCGGCCGCAGGCGTCGGCGGCGGGGAGCTTGTCCCAGCTATCGGCGCAGACGCAGCCCATCATGCAGGCCGCGGCGATGAGGGAGGCCGTCTTGCCGTCGTTGAGGGCGTTGATCTCCTCCTCCGACAGGCGCCGGTCTTCCCCGTCCAGGTCCAGAAACTGGCCGCCGCAGATGCCCCGCCAGCCGGCGGCCTCCGCCAGGATGCGCGCCGCCTCCGCCCGGACCGGGGCGCTCAGGCCGCTGCGCAGGATGGCGGCATAGGCTTCCGCCTGGAGGGCGTCCCCCGCCAGGAGGGCCAGCCACTCCCCGTAGACCACGTGGTTCGTGGGCTTTCCCCGCCGCAGCTCGTCGTCGTCCATGGCGGGCAGATCGTCGTGGATCAGGGAGGAGGTGTGCAGCATCTCGATGGCGCAGGCGGCGTCCAGCGCCTGGGAAGCTTCTCCCCCGCAGGCGCGGCAGAATTCCAGCACCAGGGTGGGCCGCAGCCGCTTGCCCCCCGCCAGGAGGCTGTAGCGCATGGCCTCCGTCAGCCGGTCCTTCCGGGGCAGCAGCGCATCCAGCCTTGCTTCCACAAGAAGCTTGTCCGCAGTCAGGATCCCTTCATTCTCCAAGGTCGAACTCCGTTTCCGCCGGCGCGCCGTCCGCCCCCTTGGAGAGGACGACTACCTTCTTCTCCGCCTCGTTGAGCATTTCGTCGCAGCTCTGGGCCAGCCTCGTGCCCTCCTCAAAGAGCCGGATGGCGTCCTCCAGGGGCGCGTCCCCCTTTTCCAGCAGGCGGACGATCTCCTCCAGCCGCAGCATGCTCTCCTCGAAGCCGGGGGTATTTTTCTTTTCAGCGTCCATCATCTGTCTCCTCTGTCCTCCGGGTCTTCTTCCACCCGGCAGTTCACCTTCCCGTCCGCCAAAAGCAGGCGCAGCCTTTGGCCGGGCAGGGCTTCCTCTTTGCTGCGGAGGATCGTTCCCTCCTCCGTCTCGGCGATGGCGTAGCCCCTGGCCAGGACCTTCAGGGGGCTCATGGCGTCCAGCGCCGCGGCGCAGCGCGCCAGCCTCCCCCGCCTTTCCGTCAGGCCTTCGCGATAGGCCGACAGCAGCATGGCGGAGGCGTGATCCAGGCTGAGCCGCCGGTCCGCCACATAGGCCCCCGGGTCCGTCAGCACCCGCCTTTCCCGCAGGCGCCGCAGCCTGTCCCGCCCGGCCTCCACCCTGCCCAGCAGGGCCGAAAGCATCCGCTTCCGGGCCGTCAGGAGGGAAGCATGCAGCTCCGTCTGATCCGGCACGGCCAGCTCCGCCGCGTTGGAGGGGGTGGCGGCCCGCAGGTCGGCCACATAATCGGCGATGGTCACATCCGGCTCATGCCCCACGGCGGAGATCACCGGTATCTCGGAATCATAGATGGCGCGGGCCACCCGCTCGTCGTTGAAGGCCCACAGGTCCTCGATGGAGCCGCCGCCCCGGCCGGTGATGATCAGGTCCGCCACCTTCCATTTGTTCGCGTAGCGGATGGCGGAAACGATCTCCGGCGGGGCCTCCGCCCCCTGCACGCGCACGGGCATCACGATCAGCTTCGCCACGGGATAGCGCTTGGTCGCCACCCGGATCACATCCCGCACGGCGGCTCCCGCGGAGGAGGTGATGACGGCGATGCGCTCAGGATAGGGCGGCAGCGGCTTCTTGCGGCTTGCGTCGAACAGGCCCTCCTCCGCCAGCTTGGCCTTCAGCTGTTCAAAGGCGGCGTGGAGGTCCCCCACCCCGTCGGGCACCAGCTCGCTCACATAGAGCTGATAGACCCCGTCCCGGGGATAGACGGTGACGCGCCCCAGGGCGATGACCTTCATGCCGCTTTCGGGCCGGAAGCGAAGACGCGACGCATCCCGGCGGAACATGACCGCTTTCAGCGTCGCTTCCTCGTCCTTGACGGTGAAATAGTGGTGGCCGGAGGGATAGACCTTGTAGTTGCTCAGCTCGCCCCGCACATAGACGCGCTGCAGGCTGTGCTCCCCGTCCAGCAGGTCCTTGATCTGCCTGGTCAGCTCGCCCACGGACCAGATATTCTCATTCATGGTATTCGTTCTCGATAAAGGCGGACAGGATGCCGTTGACAAAGCCCGCGATATCCCTGCCCTCATAGGTCTTGGCCAGCTCCACCGCCTCGTTGGCCGCCGCCTTGTAGGGCACCTCCGGCAGGTAGAGGATCTCGTACATGGCCGTCCGCAGGATGGCGGAGGCCACGCGGGAAATGCGGGAAAATTCCCAGTTTTTGGCATATTTGGCGATATACCCGTCCAGCTCGGCGGCATGGGCGGAAACGCCCCCGGCAAGCCTGCGGATATAGTCCAGCTGCTTATCGTCGGGGTATTCGGCGTAGGCCTCGTCCTCCGGCTGCAGGGTCGCAAAGTATTCGGGCTCGAAGAACGCGTCCAGCATCTCCCCCATATCCATCCGGTTCATCACCGTGGCGAAGCTGAGGTGCATGGCGATCTCCCGCGCCGTCCTTCTGGTCATTGGCATGATCCCTCCAACAGGACAAGGCGCGTTTTCACCGGGGGCGAAAACGCGCTTATCCGAGCTTTAAGCCTGCTTGGCCTTCTCAAAGGCGATGCCGGTGACGCTGACGTTGACGGCGCTCACCGGAACGCCCGTCATATCCTGCACGGCCTTGGAAACGGCTTCCTGAATGTCCCGGGACACCTTGGTGACGGAATATCCGAAGCGGACGGTGATGTACACCTCCACGGAAACGCTTGCTTCTTCCTTGACGATGCGGACGCCCCGGGATGCGCTCCGCCGCCCGATCAGCTCCGCCAGGTCGCCGGGAATGCCGGCGGCGGGACCGCCGAAGCCCTCCACCTCCCGCATGGCTTCCCATGCGATGATGGCGATGACGTCCTCCGAGATGTTGACGCTGCCGTCCCCCGTGCTGGTGATGATATAATCCTTGTTCTCCGCCATGGCAAACCTCCTGAAAAAGGATTCTTACAGGATAATATACCACAGGCGGCGGAAAAATGGAAGTCATTTCACCTCGATTATTTTGATCTGCTCCGTATTCAGCTCCGTTTTTTCCAGAATGATGTCCGTGATGCGGCTCACGGCGGTGCTCGTCAGGCCCGAGGGCGGCGCGGGGACCGCCACGATGGCGCTCTGCCCGTCCAGGAACACCAGGCAGTCCTCAAAGCCCTTGGCCATCACCAGGGATTCGATCTCCGCCTCCGTGACGGTGTACTGCGCCATGACCGTGATGGCCTCCAGCGCGCCGCTGACGGCCTCCGCCGCGGCGCTTTCCGTCTCCGCCGCGTCCCGGAGGGTGGAGATGGCGCTGTCCCTGGACTGCCGGCGGGTCAGCCGGGCGGAGGTGAAGTATTCCGTCACGGCGCTGGCGGTGCTGACCGCCGGCACCGGCGCTTCATAGAACAGGCCCTCGCCCCCGTCGGAGGCGCTGACGGCGCTGACGGTCTCCCGCGCGTCCGGCTCCGTCAGCGCCTGCTCCTGCCGGTTGTAAGCCCAGTTCAGGTAGACCGCCACGCATACGAACAGGATGGCGGCCAGGATGATGGCGTTTCGCTTGATGATTTTCATAACTACCCCCATTTTCGCCCTGCGGCGTGATACAAATTATTTGCCGGTCACCACGGTGATCCGGTCCGATGTGAGGCCCGTCAGGGCGGCCACCGCCTGGGTGAGGGCCAGCCTGAGGCCGCTGCCGCTCCCCTCGGCGACGATCAGGGCGCCCCGATACCGGGGGTAGGCGACCTTCACCGTCAGGGCTTCGTCCCCCACGCGGGCCACCTCGCTGCGCTCCTCACTGCGGCCGCCGGCCGTCTCGCCCTGCCGGTCGGAATCGGTGTTGCGGGCATATACCCGCTCCTCGGAGGCCTCCAGGGTCAGCACCACCGTCACCCTGCCCGCCCCCTCGATGCGCCCGAGGGCCGCCTCGATGCGCTTTTCCTCGGCTTCCAGGGAAAAGGGAAAGGCTTCCTCCCGGGAAGCGGCGGCCTCCGCCGTATGCCTCGGCAGCATAAGGAGCAGCCCGGCAGCCAGGGCCAGCAGCACCCAGAGCGCCTGCTTCGGTATCCTTTTCCACACGCTAACCAGCATCATCCGTGCTCCATGTCTGCCTTTCCCGCGGAATGCCCAGCTCCCCCTCCAGCAGCAGGGACAGCTGTTCCCGCTGCCGGGGCGTCAGCTCCCCCGTCAGGTCGATGCTCCAGGGAACGGGCACTTCGCCCTCCGTTTTCAGCCGGAGGCGGACGCCCAGCCGTTCCACGCCCAGCCGCCGGGCCGCATCCCATATATATGCCTCCGTCTCCCGTCTTATGATGCCGCTCCAGAGCTCCGCGGAGAGTTCCTCCGTCTCCTCCGCCAGCGCGGAGCTCTCCAGCCGCCGCGCCGTCAGCAGCTCCGTCAGGCGCTCCGGGTCCAGGCTTCTCAGGGGGCGGAGCAGCAGGATCGTCAGCAGGCAGGCGCAAGAGAGCTTCACCGCGCGCTTTTCGCTCCCCTCCGGGACCAGCAGCAGCACCGCCGCGCAGAAGATGCCGGCCAAAGCCGTCGTGCGCACCCAATCCGCCAGCGCGTCGATCATGCCGCCGCCGCCCGCAGAAGCGCATACACGGAGAAAAAGACCAGCAGGGCGCAGGAGCCCAGGCAGCCCAGCAGGAGCGCCATGGTCTCGCTGAGGCGGCGCAGCATAAGGGCCGCGGCGCTCTCCGCCAGTTCCGAGGAAACAAGGGCGATCCCCTTGAGGAGCAGATACCGGACCCCCGTGTGCAGGAAGGGGGCCAGGAGGATGGAAGCCACGGCCAGCAGCCCGAAGGAGCCCACGGACTGACGGATGACGGCGGCGGCCGCCAGGATGGAGGAGGCCGCGTCCCCGGCGATGCCCCCCACCACCGGCAGCGCGGCGGCCACCGCCGTTTTCGCGCTGCGCACGAGGGCCGCGTCGGCGCTGTTGGCGGCCATGGCGGTGAGGCTGAGATAGAGGGTGAAGGCCAGCATCAGGGCGGACAGGGCCGTGGCCCCGCACCATTTGAGGAAGCCCAGGACGCCGCTCATCACGCCGCCGCCCACGGCCGCCTCCGCCGCCGCGGCGGCCAGATACAGCCGGATCAGGGGCAGCACGAAGCCGCAGCACAGGTTCACCAGCGCATTGAGGAACCAGGCCGCGGCGGCATATTTCACCGCCGCCGCCGTGACCTGCCCGGAAAGCAGGGCGGCGGAGCCCAGAACGGGCAGCAGGGCGTTCGCCGCATCCTGCAGGCGATAGATCGCCGTTTCCGCCGCCGCCGTCAGGCCGTTCTGCCCGCCGCCGAGAAGCAGCATCACGGCGCAGGCCCCCGCCAGGGACACGGCGTCGAAGCTCCCGGCGGGCTTTCCCGTCACCGTGCGCGCCGCGGCCAGCAGGAACACCACCGGCAGCACCGCCGCCAGCTCCCGCAGCAGCCGGGGCGACGCCACCGCCCGCACCGTCTCCGCCAGCAGGTTTTGCAGAAAGCCCTCCCCGTCGAAGCCCTCCGCCATGCTGCCGTAGTCCTCCAGCCCCGTCTCCTCCGCCAGCGTCTCCAGTTCCTCCGCGCCCAGCGCCTCCAGGAGAGCTTCCCGCGCGTCCGAGGCAGAGACGTCGGTGCACAGCAGCGCCGCCGCCACCAGGATCAGGCAAAGGCGAAGACCAGCTCGATGAGGCTTTGCAGCAGGGGCAGGGAGACGCAGAGGACGGCGCAGGTGGAGGCCAGCTCCACGGCGGCAGCCGCGGCAGCCTGTCCCGCGTCCCGGCAGAGCTGGGCGGATATCCTTCCCAGCAGCGCGACGCCCAGGCTTTTCAGCACCGGCAGCGTCAGCGCCGGGCGCAGGGCGGCCCGTTCCATGGCGCGGCGCAGGACCGCCTCCGTTTCCCCCAGGCTCCCCACGGCGGCGGCGAAGATCATCACGGCGGCCGCCAGGCCCAGCAGAGAAGCCTGCTCCTCCCGCTCCCTGCGCACCATAAGGCCCAGCAGAGAAGCGCTTACCCCCAGGGCGGCGCATTTCCACATGAGCTCCATGCCCTAGCCGAACAGCCGGCGGATCAGGCTGAACAGCTCGCCGATCTCCCGGACCACCATGATGAGCGCCAGCACCAGCCCCGCGATGGTGACCATCAGCGCCTGCTCCTCCCTTCCGGAGCGGCTCAGCAGGATGCTGAGGACCGTCACGATGATCCCCAGGGCCGCCAGCTTGAATATCAGGTCGATCTCCATCCCTCATCCTCACAGCAGCAGGATCGCCAGCATCGCGCCCGCGCCTGCGCCCAGCGCTGCCCGCAGGCGGTTTTTCTTCATGCGCTCCCGCTCCTCCAGCTCCAGGAACAGCGCGAGCTTCTTTTCCGCGGAAAGGATGGCCTCCGCCTGCTCCTTCAGTCCGCTCCTGCCCAGCTGCCGTCCCAGGTTTTCCATCGCCTGCCGCTCCTCCGGCAGAAGGCAGAGGGGCTCCGTCTCCTTCAGGGCCATCTCCCAGGCGGCGGCAAAGGGCAGCTCCCGCCGCACCAGGTTCACCGCCGCCGCGCCGAAAAACTCCGCCGCCGGCTGCGTCTGCCGGCTTGTGAGCTTCTCCAGCAGCTCCGGCAGGGGCGTATGCCGCTGCGTCAGCTCCCCGCGCATGGCGCTCAGGGCCTCCAGGAGGGAACGCAGGGCGCGGATGCGCTGCCGGGACCGGACGACCTCGTTCATGCTCAGCAGAGCGCTGCAGAGCACCACCAGGGAAGCGCAGGCCCACCTCAGCATTTCCATTCCTCCACCCGGTACCGGCGCACCCCGTCCCGCACCTCGATGCCCACCGCCGCGTCAAAAAGGCCGTCGGGGACGCCCCGGCGGCGCAGCTCCTCCCGGCTCCCGGCGTGGGCCGTGGCCAGCAGGCGGACGCCCGCCGCCAGGCCCGAGGAGAGCAGCGGCGCTTCCTCCGCCGTCACCTCGTCCACCGCCAGCACCTGGGGCGACATGGTGCGCAGCAGCATTTCCGCGGCGAAGCGCTTGGGGCAGCCCTCGATCACATCCGTATGCTTTCCCACGTCGAACTGGGGAACGCCGCCGCAGAGGGCCGCCAGCTCGCCCCGCTCGTCCGCCAGGGAGACCCGGACGCCCCCGTCGGAGACCCGGCGGATCAGGTCCCGCAGGAAGGTGGTCTTCCCGCCCCCCGGCGCGGAATAAATGAGGACGCTGCGCTCCCCCAGCCGCCGCAGCAGCTCGTCCGTGACGCAGTGCACGCAGCGGGGGATGCGGATGCTCACGGAGGAAATGCTGCGAAACCCCTCGACCCGGCCATCCCGCAGGATGACGCTGCCGCCGAAGCCCAGGCGATAGCCCCCCTCCGCCGTGAAATACCCGGCGCGCATGCTCTCCTCCGCCGTGTACAGGCTGGATTTGGACGCACGCAGCAGCGTCTCCTCGATCTCCTCCCGGCCCACGGGCGCGCGGAGGGGCGTCTGCCCCTCCGGGAGGCGCAGCCAGGCCCCCATGCCGCAGCGGAGGCGGATCTCCTCCGCCCGTTTCCGCAGCGAGGCCGGCTGAAACAGCGCTTCCGAGCGCAAAGCGCCGGGGAGCAGCACCGCCGCCCGGTCGAATGCTTCCGTTCCGTTCATGCTCCGCATCCCTCCTTCGTTCGGTTCATGTCTATGCGGCGGAGGAGCCGGACATGCAAAAAACCTCCGCGCCGGCCGGCGCGGAGGTTTTCGGAGGCTTCGGGTTCACCTTACCTTGACTTTGTTTTTCTTTCCCTTCAGCAGGTTCCACAGGGGACCGGCCACGCAGACGGAGCTGTAGCAGCCGGAAATGACGCCCACCATGATGGGGAAGGCGAAGTTGCGCAGGGAATCCACCCCCAGGATCAGCAGGAAGATGATGGGCAGCATGGTGGTCAGGGTGGTGCCCAGGCTGCGCCGCAGGGTCTGGGTGATGCTGCGGTCCACCACGGCGGCGAACTCCTCGTGGCCGCCGGTCCGCTTCACGTTTTCGCGGATGCGGTCGAACACGACGATGGTGGCGTTGATGGAATAACCGATGATGGTGAGGGCCGCGGCGATGAAATTCATGTTGAGCTGGATGCGGAAGATCACATAGCAGCTGAGCATCACCATCAGGTCGTGGAGAAGGCAGATCACGGCGGCCAGGCCGGAGCGGATCTCAAAGCGGACGGTGATATAGATGAGGATCAGGGCGGCGGCCACGATGGAGGTGATGAAGGCCGCCTTTGTGATATCCTTGCCCACGGAGGCGGAGACGAAGTTGCTGCTCTCCATGCGCACCCGGTCCGCGCCGAAAAGCTCCTGCAGGCCGGTGCCCACGCTGTCCCGCTGCTCGGTGGTCAGCTCCTGGATGCGGATGTTGACGATGGTGCCCCGGTCGCCCGCCCGGACGACGGCGGAGGGCCGCACCCCCGTTTTATCCAGCACCATGTCCGAGACCTGGGCGGAGATATCGCTGTTGACCTGCTGGCCGATGTCGTATTCCAGCACCACGCCGCCGGCAAAGTCGATATCCAGATTGAAGAGGTTCACGCCGAAGGGCAGCAGGATCAGGGAGACGACGGCGGTGACGCACAGGACGATGGAGACGATCGCCGTGATCTTGCCCTTGGAGACGAAGCCGATGCGCTTGTTGAGGCTGTCGGCGTCGATCTTCTTCCGGGGCAGCCCGTAGAGGAAGGGCTTGTACTTCCGGAGGCCCGCCAGGCTGCGGAGGATGGCCCTGGGCACGATCAGCATGCAGATCATGCTGAGGACGACGCCGATGAGCAGGGTCTTGGCGAAGCCCAGGATGGTGCCGGTGCCCTTCCACAGAAGGACGAAGCCGGCGATCATGGTGGTGATATTGGAGTCCAGAATGGCGGTGATGGCCCGGCGGAAGCCCGCGTCCACGGCGCTGCGCAGGGTCTTGCCGGAGATCAGCTCCTCCCGTATGCGCTCGTAGATGACCACGTTGGCGTCCACCGCCATGCCGATGGTGAGGATGATGCCGGCGATGCCGGGCAGGCTCAGGTTCAGGCGCATGGCGGACATGACCACCAGGAACAGGGCGATATACAGCACCAGGGCCAGGTCCGCCACCAGGCCGGGGATGCGGTAGACGACGATCATGAAGATCATGACCAGGATGATGCCGATGATGCCCGCGGTGATGCCGGTCTCCAGGCTGCGCTCGCCCAGGGAAGCGCCCACGGCCTGCAGCTTCGTGTCCTTCAGCTCAAAGGGCAGGGAGCCGGAATTGATGATGCCCGCCAGATAGGTGGCATATTCCACATTGTTGCTGCTGTCCCCCAGCTGGATGATGGGAGAATCCGTGTCGATGCCGGTGGAGGCATATTCCGCGCTGACCCGGGGGGCGCTGATGACCTCCTCGTCCAGCACGATGGCGACCCAGCGCTGCTCCTCGTCGCTCAGTGCCGCCACTTCCCTGGTGCCGTCGCGGAACTTCTCCCGGCCCTCCGCCGTCAGCTTCAGGGAGACGATGTACTCGTCCACCCCGGTGGTGCCGTTGGGCTGGTAGGCCGCCGTGGCGGACTCGATGTCCTCGCCGGTGATGATGGTCCTTCCGGTATAGTCCCGGAATTCGATGACCGCGGTGCTGCCCAGCATCTGCAGGGCCTGCTCGGGATTGGACACATTGGGGATGGATACGTTGACCCCCCGGTCCCCGGAGAGGACGACGGTGGCCTCCGTATAGCCCATGCTGTTGAGGCGCTGGCGCAGCATGGTCTGCACCGCCTCCATGCTCTGACTGAGCTCACTCTCGGAGATGCCCTCCGGGACGACGGCCTCATAGGTGATCTCGCTGCCGCCCACCAGGTCCAGGCCCAGAGAGATCCCCTCCTGCAGGGGCTCGATGCTGAACGCGCCGAGATTGAAACCGAAAAAAACACCGAACAGCAGCAGCGCGATGATCAGGACCACCACGCCGATGCTCAGAATACATTTCTTCATATGACCAACGGCTTTCCTTTTCCTATTATAATAATATTGTTGTTTGTGTTGCCTGCCTTAAAGCTCCGAGAAGCCGGAGGCGCTGCGGAAGCTGGTGCGGCTGCGGCGCACCCCCTCCAGGGACTGGTTCAGGGTGTCCTCCGTGCGCTTGAGCAGCTCGTCCGCATAGGCGCTGGAGGCGCGGCGGAGCTCATCGGACTTTTTCTGGGCCTCGTCCACGATCTCCTGCGCCCGCCGCTTGGCCGCGGCGACGATGCTCTCCTTTTCCACCATGCGGGCCGCCTCGGCGGCGGCGTCCTTCTTGATCTGGTCCGCTTCCTCCCGCGTTTTGCGGATCACCTCCGCCTTGGCGCTGACCAGGCGCTTGGCTTCCGCCACCTCGGCGGGAAGCTGGGCCCGGATCTCGTCCAGCAGGTCCAGGGCGTTGTCCCGGTCGAGAATGCACTTGTCCACGCTGAGGGGAAAGCCCTTTGCATCCGAAATGGAGGCGTACAGCTGATCGATCAGTTCGTTGATGCCGCTTGCCATGATCATTTCCGTCCTTTCCGGTCAAATTTCGCCTCGATCTCCCCGATGATCTCCCGGGGGGCGAAGGCGCTCAGGTCCGCGCCGAAGAGCGCAAGCTCCTTGACGGCGCTGGAACTCAGATACATATATTTTTCGCTGGCGGGCAGGAAGAAGGTCTCCAGCTCGGGATTCAGGCGCTTGTTGATCAGCGCCATCTGACATTCCTTCTCGTAGTCCGACACGGCCCGCAGGCCCCGCACCACGACACCCGCGCCCTTCAGCCGGGCATATTCCGCCACCAGCATGTCGGAGGAATCCACCTCCACATTGGGAAAACGCGCCGTCACCTCTGTCACCTGGCGGACCCGCTCCTCCACGGTGAACAGGGGGGTTTTGTTCTTGTTGTACATGATACAGACAATGACCCGGTCAAAAACTCTGGAGGCCCGCTTGATCAGGTTCAGGTGCCCCAGGGTGATCGGGTCAAAGCTGCCGGTGTAGACCGCTGTGGTCACGGTTCCGATCCCTCTCTTTTTGTAAATGTCGTGATCCGAACCTTCCCATAGCGATAGGTGCGCAGCTTCAGATAGGGCGCTCCGGGGGATTCCGGCTCGTAATCCGCAGAACTTTCAACGACCATTATACCACCGGTGTGCAATTTGTCAAAATCTTTTATGCGCTCCAGCACTTTTTCATAAAGCCCCGATCGATAAGGCGGGTCGATGAAAATGAGATCGTATTTCTCCCGCGACGTCAGAAAGCGCAGAGCGTCGTCCTGGAAGACCTGCCCCTGCAGGCCGGTCTTTTCCAGGTTCAGCTTCGTGAGCCTGACGGCGGCGCGGTCCGCGTCCACGAAGACGCAGCTCTCCGCGCCCCGGGAAAGGGCCTCGATCCCCATCTGTCCCGTGCCGGAAAAGAGGTCCAGGCAGGTCCTGCCCTCCACGTCTCCCTGGATGATGTTGAACACCGATTCCTTCACCTGGTCGGCGGTGGGACGGATGTCCATGCCCTCCGGTTCCTTGAGCTTCCTGCCTCTGGCGGCGCCCGTGATCACTCTCATGCTTTCTCCTGCTCCTCCCTCGGTTCCCGCCGGAACCAGTCATATACGCTTTTTGCCGCCGAGGCGGGCAGCACGGAGCGAAGCTCCTCCTCCGAAGCGGCGGCCACGGCCTTGACGGAGCGGAAGCGCTTCAGCAGCTCGCCCCGCCGCTTTTCCCCCACGCCGGGGATCTTGTCCAGCTCGGAGCCGATGCGGCCTTTGCGCAGGCTCCGCTGATATTCGATGGCAAAGCGGTGGGTCTCCTCCTGGATGCGCCCGATGAGGGCGAAGGCGGCGGGGTTCCCCTCCAGGCCCAGCTCCCGCCCGTCCGGCGAAGCCAGGGCGCGGGTGCGGTGCTTGTCGTCCTTCACCATGCCCAGGACCGGGATCTCCAGCCCGAAGGAGCGCACCACCTCCTCCGCCGCCGAAGCGTGCACGCTGCCGCCGTCGATGAGGAACAGGTCCGGCAGGGGGGCAAAGCGCTCGTTTCCCTCGCTGTATTCCGTGAGGCGGCGGCGCAGGGTCTCCCGCATGCTGCCGTAATCGTCCCCGCCCCCGGCTTCCTTCATTTTGAAGCGCCGGTAATCCCGCTTCAGGGGCCGGGCGTCCGCGAAGACCGTCATGGAGGAGACCGCGTCCTCCCCGGCAAGATGGGACACGTCGTAGGCCTCGATGCGCCGGGGCGGCCCGGGCAGGCCCGCCGCCTCCGCCAGCCAGGTCAGGATGCCGGAGACCTTCTCCTCCCGGTCCGTGGCCCGCTCGGTCTCCTGTTGGGCGTTCAGCCGCGCGGTCTCGGCCCGGATGCGCATATCCCCCCGGAGGGGCACGTGGAGGCTCACCTTATGGGCATAGGTCTCCGTCAGCAGGCGCTCCAGCTCCTCCCCGTCCTCCGGCATCAGGGGCAGCAGGACCGTCCGGGGACAGACGCCCCGCTGCAGATAGTACTGCCGCACAAGGGCGCTGAGCACCTCCCCGTCCTCCTCCATGGGCGAGGGCAGCAGGAGCATGTCCTTGTCCAGCAGCTTCCCGCCGATATAGTGGAGCACCACGAAGCAGGCCTTGGCCGCGCCCCGGAAGAAGCCCACCGCGTCCGTATCCGCCACGGCGCCGGAGACCGCCAGCTGCTTCTCCCCCAGGGAGTGCAGGGCCCGCAGCCGGTCCCGCAGGACGGCTGCCTTTTCAAAATCCAGGGCCTCCGCCGCCGCCTCCATTTCTCCCTGCACCTGCTTTTCCAGCTGGCCGGATTTCCCCTCGAAGACCAGCAGGGCGTCCCCGATCCGGGCGCGGTAGGCTTCCGCGTCCGGCGTGCCGGTGCACCAGCCCTCGCACAGGCCCATCTCCCTGTTGAGACAAGGCCGTTCCCTGCCGATGTCCGCCGGGAAGCGGCGGCTGCACTGGGGCAGGCGCAGGGCCTTCTTCACCGCGTTCAGGGCGGCGAACAGCGTCGTCCGGCTGCCGTAAGGCCCCAGATAGCGGGCCCCGTCGCTGCCGGGACGGCCCACCACCTTCCAGCCGGGATAGGGCTGCCGGAGGTCCGTGCGGAGATAGGGGTAGCCCTTGTCGTCCTTCAGCAGGATGTTGTAGCGGGGCTTGTGGTGCTTGATGAGCTGGTTTTCCGTGATGAGGGCCTCGAATTCGCTGCGCACCATGATGACGTCGAAGCTGTCCACATGGGAGACCATCGCCTCGGTCTTGGGGCTGTGGCTCCCCTCCCGGAAATAGCTGACCACCCGGTTTTTCAGCTTCTTGGCCTTGCCCACGTAGATGACCTCGCCCCGGCGGTCCATCATGATATAGACGCCGGGCTGCAGCGGCAGCGCCAGCGCTTTTTCTCTCAGTTCGTCTCTGGTCATTCCACTCCCGTCCCGTCAAACGCGGGCACATACGCGCCGTCCGCGCTGGAGAGCTCCTGCACATAGCCGCTGCGGATCCCCAGCATATAGAGATAGTCCGTCACTTCCTGCCATTCCTCCGGCCGCAGACGCCGCTCCGGCCCGCCGAAGCCGTTGGGCGTGTACTGGGCCATGAGGCTCAGCATCGTTTCCCCCTTGGGAAAGGCCCCGGCAAACCATTCCAGCACGTCCTTGGAATTGGCGAGATATCCCGGCAGCACCAGATGGCGCACCAGGACGCCCCGGGTCAGCAGGCCATCGGCGTCGAAGCGGCAGGGTCCCGTCTGCCGGAACATCTCCCGGATGGCGGCGTCCGCCCTTTCAAAATAGTCCGGCGCGGCGGAGAGGGCCTGCGCCAGGCTGCCGTCGGCATATTTCATGTCCGGCAGGTACACGTCCACCTTCCCCTCCAGCATGCGCAGCGTCTCCAATCCCTCGTAGCCGGAGCTGTTCCACACCACCGGGATGCCCGGCGGCGCCTCCAGCGCCTCGGCGATCACATCCGCATAGGGGGTGGCGGTGACGAGATTGAGGTTGTGGACGCCGCTGTCCCGCAGCCGGGCAAAGAGGGCCCGCAGCGCCGGCACATCCAGGGTCTTTCCCCGGAGGGAAAAACTGATCTCCCGGTTCTGGCAGTAAACGCAGCCCAGGTTGCAGCCGGAAAAGAACACGGCCCCGGAGCCCCGGCTGCCGCTGATGCAGGGCTCCTCCCAATCGTGCCGGGCCGCTCTGGCCGCCACGGGCAGCGCTCCCGCGCCGCAGAAGCCCCTCTCTCCGGCGCTTCGGTCCGCCCCGCAGAGGCGGGGACAAAGAAAGCATTTCATAGGCGCATTATAACCGCTCCCCGCGGTTTTGACAATTCCAAATACGGCCTTCCGGCAAAACGCACATTTTTGATTGACTAATCCCGCCGGGAATTATATAATTTACTATGATTTACCGATTCCATTTTGTATCATCTTCGGAGGTCCGCTATGTCCGTCTTAGATGCTTCCATTCCCGTTTTCCGCTATTTTGAGGAGATTTCCGCCATTCCCCGCGGCTCCGGCAACGAGGAGGGCGTCAGCCGCTATCTGGCCGGCTTCGCCGAACGGCAGGGGCTGAACTATGTCCGGGACGCCCTGAACAACGTGGTCATTTACAAGCCCGGCTCCCCCGGGCGGGAGCAGGAGCCGCCCCTGATGCTCCAGGCCCATATGGACATGGTCTGTGAGCAGACCGGCTGCTGCGGCCACGACTTTCTTTCCGACCCCATCCGGCTGATCCGGGAGGGGAACATCCTCCGGGCCGACGGCACGACCCTGGGGGCCGACGACGGCGCGGGCGTCAGCTGGATGCTGGCCGTTCTGGCGGACGGCAGTCTGAGCCATCCGCCCCTGGAATGCGTGTTCACCGTCGGCGAGGAAACGGGCATGGACGGGGCCCGCGGCCTGAAAAAGGACCTGATCACCGCCCGGCGCATGATCGGCCTGGACGGGCACGGAGAGACCGTCACCTGCGTCTCCTCCTCCGGCGGACGGCGGCTGCTGGCCCGCTGCCCCATCATTTTCAGCGAGAACACCGCCCCCTGCTATCTGCTGACGGTGACCGGCCTCCGGGGCGGCCACAGCGGCAACTGCATCGATCAGGGCCTGGGCAACGCCATCAAGCTGGGCTTCCGCATGCTCTATCAGCTGCTGGAGCGGGGCGTGGACATCCGCGTCATCCGCATCACCGGCGGTGCCAAGATGAACGCCATCCCCAGGGAATTCGCGGTGCTGTTCGCCTCCGCCTTCTCCGCGCCCATGCTGGAGAAGTATGTGGACAATATCGCCGCCGACCTGAAGGAGGAGCTGATCGAGGCCGATCCCGGCCTGACCATCGGGCTGGAGGCGGCGGACAAGGTCAGCAGCGCCATCACCCAGGAGGACACCGGCGCCCTCATCACCATGGGTTATCTGCTGCCCGACGGCATGCTGGCCAGGTCTCCCAAGCTGGGCATCCCCTTCGCCTCCCTGAACCTGGGCGTCCTGGTCCAGACGGCGGAGAACATCGACTTCGACTACTGCGTGCGAAGCCCGGTGCGCAGCATGCGGGAGGACATCAGCCGCCGGATCGAGGCCGTCAGCAGCATCTTCGGCGGCTTCATCCAGGTGCAGAACGACTATGACGGCTGGAGCTACACCGAGACCTCCCCCCTGCGGGACGCGCTGCGCAGGGTGCTGGCGGCCAAAGGCGTCGCCCTGGAGGAGCAGGCCACCCACGGCGGCCTGGAGACCGGCGTCTTCAAGGGACGCTATCCCCAAATGGACATCATCACCTACGGGCCGAGGATGTCCGGCTGCCACACCCCCGACGAGCAGCTGGAGCTGGACAGCTTCCTGCGCAGCTATGAGAATCTGACAAGGGTCCTGGAAATCGTCTGATCAGGCAAGTGATATAAGGCAACACCGCACAATTCTCGGTACACATCTCGCTTGCATCATGTTCCGTCATATTGCCCGAAAATCTTGGCCAATACAGGAAGTATTACCCGCGATTTTCAGACAATCTGACGAAAATTCTGACTGCGCAATCTGCGCACCAGAATTGTGCGGTGTTGCCTTAAGCATACGGTCCGAACATCTGAACAAGGAGTGAGTGATTATGTTCCGCAAGATCCCCTTCGTCCCCGCAGAGCTGGATATCGTGGAGGAGCTGCCCGGCTGGTTCGGCGGTCCTTCCACCCCCCTGCGCAACACCCCCGTTACCTCCCGGGAGAACATGATGGCCCTTTTCTATGAGAAGCGGCCCTTCTGGATGCCCACCGGCCAGGAGCACAAGATGCTGAGCTCCGCCATTTATAATGACAACTTCGGCCGGGGCATGGGCCACGACAACAAGGACGTCTTCGGCATCGAATGGGAATGGGTGCCCGCCGTGGGGGGCAGCATCGTGCGGCCCGGCGAGCCCATGCTCGGCGACGTGCGGGAGTGGAAGGACAAGATCCATTTCCCCGATCTGGACAGCTTCGACTGGAAGGAAGAAGCGAAAAAGGTCAAGGTCGACGGGCGCTTTGCCTATCAGCTCAGCCTGGTCAACGGCTTCTGGTTCGAGCGGCTGATCTCCTTCATGGACTTTGCCCCCGCCGCCATGGCCCTCATCGACGAGGAGCAGCAGGACGCGGTGAAGGAGTTGTTCCAGGCCACCACCGATTTTGCCTGCAAGCTGGTGGACAAGCTCTGCGAGACCTGGCCCATGCTGGACGGCTTCAACATCCACGACGACTGGGGCGCGCAGAAGGCCCCCTTCTTCTCCGAGGACGTGGCCTATGAATTCTTCGTGCCCTTCATGCGGCAGCTCACCGGGCACATCCACGCCAGGGGCCGCTACGCCACCCTCCATTCCTGCGGCCATGTGGACAGCCGCGTGCAGTGCTTCATCGACGGCGGCTTTGACCAGTGGGACCCCCAGCAGATGAACGATATCCACGCCCTGTACGAGCGCTGGGGCGACAAGATCGTGCTGGGCGTCTGGCCGGACGTGTTCGACCCGGAGACCACCAGCCTCGCCGAGCAGCGGGAGCGGGCCAGGGAATTCGTGAAGATGTACACCCAGGAGGGCAAACCCGCCATCTTCGGCCACTACGGCCGCTTCGCCCAGACGGAGGCCTTCACGGAGGAGGTTTACATCGCCTCCCGGAAGCGCTACGGCGGCTGACCGCGTTTTTGATCCTTCTGCCTTAAGAGGAGGGCTTTTCGGATCGAACGGTCCGCAGAAGCCCTCTTTTTTTCATATTCTCGCGGAAATCCTGTGAAACCGGCAGAAAATCGCTTGCTTTTTCCGGTATTTTGCGGTATAATTTCTTGTTCATGGTTTCATTTCATTTTTCATCGCAGGAATCATTGAGTGGAGGATGATGCTTATGGACGGCATTGATTCGATCCTTCAGGCGGAAAAGGAGGCCGAACGCCTCCGCCGGGAAGCCAGGACCGAGGCGGACGCCCTGCTGGGCAGCGCCGAGGGCTACCGGCAGCGGGCGCTGGAGGCTGCCCGCCGGGAGGGCGAGGCGGAGCAGCAGCGGCTGCTGGACAACGCGCGGAAACGGGCGGAGGATCGGAAGGCCGAGCTGCAGACCGTCGCCGGGCTGAAAAACGACGAGCTGCGCGCCGAAGCCGAGCGCAGGCTGGACGCAGCAGCGAAAATGATCGCGGAAAGGATCGCCGGAGCCTGATATGTCGATCGTCAAAATGAAAAAGCTGCAGCTGGCGGGCCTGTCCTATCAGCAGCACGACCTGCTGCGGAAGCTGCAAAAGCTGGGCTGCGTGGAGATCCGCGTCAGCGAGGCCCCGGAGGGGTATCTCTCCCCCGCGGTCGGCGGGGCGGATGACGGGAATCCCGAGATCCTGCGCCGCCGGCAGAAGGACGCGGAGAACGCGATCCGTTACTTAAAGAAATACGCCTATGTGAAAACCGGGCTTTTCCAGGAAAAGGAGCTGATCTCCGAGCAGGACTTCTTCGCCGACATCCGGGAGGAGGCGCTGCGGGCCGTGGGCAGCGTGCTGGAGGCCGTGCAGGCCCTGGGAGAGCAGCGGGACCGGCGCGCCGGCCTGAATGCCCAGCGGGATTCCCTCCTGCTGTGGCAGGACCTGCCCGTCCCCCTGGAAACGCGGGAGACCCGGGCTTCCAGGGTATTTGTCGGCTCCATCGCCGCGCCGAAAACGGCGGAGGAGCTGGAGCAGGCCCTGGAGGAAACCGGGCTGGAGGGCGGCGTCCGCGCTGCCGGGAAGAACCGGGAGCGGCAGGGCATCCTGGCCGTCTGCCTGAAGCGGGAGGAAGAAGCCTTTTCCCGCGTGCTGCGGGATTTCGGCTATGAAGCCGCGCCGGCCGCTTCTCTCAGGGGCACCGCCGGGGAGAACATCGCCCGGCTGGAGGCGGAGGCCGACATGGCGGCCCGGGACGAGGAGGAGACCCTGGCCTTTCTCGAGGAATGCGGCGCCCACCGCAGGCTCATCAAGCTGTGGTACGACCGCCTCACCCTGGAGATCGACGCGGCGGAGGCACGGCAGAAGCTTCTGCATACGGAGCAGGCCTTCGCCCTCACCGGCTGGGTGGACGAGCCCCACGTACCCGCCCTGGAAGCCCTGCTGGGGGATTACTGCTGCGCCTGGGAGCTGAGCGACCCCACGGCGGAGGATACGGTGCCCGTCCTGCTGCAGAACAACGCCGTCACCCGCCCGCTGAACATGGTCACGGAAATGTACAGCCTGCCGGATTACCGCAACGTGGACCCCAACCCCCTGATCGCCCCCTTCTTCTGCATCTTCTTCGGCATGATGTTCAACGACCTGGGCTACGGGCTGGTGTTCATCCTCCTGAGCCTGATCGTGCAGAAAAAGTTCCGCCTCCAGCGGGGCATGAAGAACATGATGCAGCTGATGCTGGAATGCGGCGTCACCACCGCCGTTTTCGGCATCCTCACCGGCAGCTTCTTCGGCGACGCCATCACCCAGATCGCCCTGCTTTTCGGGAAGGACGTCACGGTGCCCGCGCTGCTGAAGCCCATGGAGAACCCCCTGCAGATCCTCATCATCTCCCTGGCCCTGGGCGTGTTCCAGATCCTCTTCGGCATGGGCGTCAAGGCCTACATCCTGATCCGGGACGGACACCCCTGGGACGCGCTCATGGACGTGGGCAGCTGGTGGCTCCTGTTCGCGGGCGTCGCCGTGGGGGCCCTGGGGGGCACCTGGCTGGTGGCCCTGGCGGGGGTGCTGGCCCTGCTCCTGACCCAGGGGCGCGCCAAGCCCACGATCCCGGGCAAGCTGGTGGGCGGCCTTGCCAGTCTCTACGACATCACCAGCTATTTCAGCGACATCCTCTCCTATTCCCGCATCATGGCCCTGATGCTGGCGGGGGGCATCGTCGCCAGCATCGTGAACATCCTGGGCGGGCTGTTCGGGAACATCATCCTGTTCATCCCCATCTTCATCATCGGCCACGTCTTCAACATCGGCATCAACGTCATCGGCACCTACGTGCACGCGGCCCGGCTCCAGTATCTGGAGTTCTTCGGCAAATTCTACGCAGACGGGGGCAAGGCCTTCCGTCCGCTTGAAGTAAAAACAAAGTATTTTGACATCGTCAAGGAGGAAGTACACCATGCTTGAGCTTATCGACGCTTTCGGAGGACTCGCCCTCGCCTTTCTCGGCGGCGGCCTGGCTGCCGTGCTGAGCTGCATCGGCTCCGCCAAGGGTACCGGCATGACCGGCGAGGCGGCTGCCGGCCTCATCAGCGAGGACCCCGAACAGTTTACCAAGTGCCTGATCCTGCAGGTCGTCCCCGGCACCCAGGGCCTGTACGGCTTCGTCATCTGGTTCTTCGTGCTGCTCCAGATCGGCATCTTCGGCGGCAGCGGCCTGCAGCAGCTGAGCCTGACCCAGGGCCTGGGCTACCTGGTGGCCTGCGTTCCCATGATGCTGGGCGGCCTCATCTCCGCCAAGGCCCAGGGCCGCGTGGCCGCTTCCTGCATCAACATCGTCGCCAAGAAGCCCGACGACTGGTCCAAGGGCATCATCCTCTGCGTCATCGTGGAATTCTACGCGATCCTGAGCCTGATCGCTTCCATCCTGATGATCCTGAACGTGGGCTGAACTGCCGATGAACGGGATCGACAAAGTCGCCGGGCGCATCGTCTCCGACGCGCAGCAGGAGGCTTCCGCCCTGAAGGCGGAGGCCCGGGCGCGGGCCGCCGAGCTGAAGGACAGCGCGGACAGGCACGCTTCCGAGCTGCGGCAGACGCTTTTGGCCGAAGGCGACGCGGAAGCGGAAAAGCTGTATTCCCTGCTGGTGGCCTCCGCCGAGACGGACGCGCGGAAGGAGACCCTGCAGGTGAAGCAGGACCTTCTGTCCGAGGCCTTCGACCGGGCGGTCCTCTATCTGCGGAACCTGGATGAGGAGCGCTATGTGCTTCTGCTGGCCTCCCTGGCCCGGAAGGCCTCCGAAACCGGCAGCGAGGAGATCATCCTCAATCCGGCGGACCGGGCGAAATACGGCGAAGCGCTGATGAAAACGCTGAAGGAAAGCGGATGCGCTCTGACCCTCGCGGAGGAGACAAGGCCCATCATCGGCGGCCTGATCCTCTCCCAGGGCCGGATCGAAGTGAACTGCGCCCTGGACACGCTGGCGGAGCTGCACCGCAGCGAGCTTTCCGGCGAAGCGGCCAGGCTGCTGTTCGGCTGAGGTTTCGACGTGAAAAAGATCAAGGATACGGATTATCTCTACCTTTCCTCCTATCTGCAGGCCAAAATGGCCCGCCGGGGGGAGACTGCCGAGGACAAGGCCGCCGTCTACCGGGAGCTCGGTTCCCTGGCTCCCGATCCCCGGGTCGTGGACTTTTTCCGGCTCAAATACGATTATCACAACGCCAAGGTCTATCTGAAAAGCGTTGCGGCGGGCGTGGACGCCGGGAGGCTCTATCTGCCCATGGGCCGCAGCGATCCCGCCGCGCTGACGGAGGCCTGCCGGACGGAGGATTACCGCGCCTTGCCGCCGTTCTTCGCCGCGGCGCTGAAGGAATCCTCCGAAACCCTGGGGCGGACCTCTGACCCCAGACTGGCGGATTTCATCCTGGACAAGGCCTTCCTCCGGGAAATGAAGGACACGGCGGAAAAGACGGGCAGCGAATTTCTGCGGGGCTACGCCTCCCTTTATGCCGACGCCGTGAACCTGCGGGCCTTGGTGCGCATGCTGAAAAGCGGCGTGCAGCCGGAGCAGCTGACGGGCGTGCTGACCGACTGCGGCAGCGTCACCGGCAAGGCTGTCGCCGCCGCCTATCCGGACGCGCCGGCGGTGCTCGCCCTTTTCAAGGCCACGAAGCTGGCCCCCGCCCTTCCCGAGGCGGAAAAGGCCGTCAAAGGCGAGGGCTTCACCCCCTTTGAAAGGGCCGTGCGCGCCTGTCTGGACGGGTATATGGAAAAGGTGAAATACGCCTGCTTCGGAGAAAGCGTCCTCATTCGCTACCTTTATCAGATCGAGGAGCAGAGCACATGAACGGATATAAGATCGCCGTCATCGGCGACCGGGAAAGCGTGATGGGCTTCCGGGCCCTGGGGCTGGACGTGTTCCCCGCGGAGGAGGCGAACGCCAAGGCGGTCTTCAACGCCCTTCTCCGCCCGGAGCAGGAACCCGGCTACGCCATCCTCTACATCACCGAGGAGCTGACCATCCCCCTGCGGGCGGAGATCGACGCCCTGAAGGACGAGCTGATCCCCGCCGTCATCCCCATCCCCTCCAAAAACGGCACGCTCCATCTGGGCATGAACGCCCTCAACAGCGCTGTGGAGCGGGCCGTGGGCAGCAACATCCTCTGATTTTGCATTTCGCTTCTCATTCGTAATAGGAATGGAGTTATCGGACATATGGGAAAAATCATTAAGGTATCCGGCCCGCTGGTGGTGGCCGAGGGTCTGGCCGACGCGGGCATGGCCGACGTGGTCAAGGTCGGCGCCCAGGGCCTGAAGGGCGAGATCCTGACCATGACCGGCGACCAGGCTTCCATCCAGGTCTACGAGGAGACCGCCGGTCTGGGTCCCGGCGCGGAGGTGGTCACCACCGGCGCGCCCCTCAGCGTGGAGCTGGGCCCCGGCCTGCTGGAGAGCATCTACGACGGCATCCAGCGCCCCCTGACGGAGATCCGCGCCATCGCCGGCGAGACCATCGCCAGGGGCATCGACGTGCCCGCCCTGAACCGCACGAAGAAATGGCATTTCACCCCCGTCACCGTGGCCGGCAGCGCCGTCACCGGCGGCGATATCATCGGCACCGTGGAGGAGACCAGCGCCATCACCCACCGCATCATGGTGCCCCACGGCGTCGTGGGCACCCTGGAATCCATCACCGAGGGGGATTTCACGGTGCTGGACACCGTGGCCGTGGTGGAGCTCAAGGGCGGCGGGAAGAAAGAGCTCACCATGATGCAGACCTGGCCGGTGCGCCGCAGCCGGCCCTATAAGCGGAAATTCCTGCCCGACACCCCCATGCAGAGCGGGCAGCGGGTCATCGACACCCTTTTCCCCATCGCCAAGGGCGGCACCGCCGCGGTGCCCGGCCCCTTCGGCAGCGGCAAGACCGTGGTGCAGCACGCCCTTGCCAAGTGGTCCGACGTGGATGTGGTCATCTACATCGGCTGCGGCGAGCGGGGCAACGAGATGACGGACGTGCTCATGGAGTTCCCGGAGCTGCAGGACCCCCGCACCGGCGAACCCCTGATGAAGCGGACCGTGCTCATCGCCAACACCTCCGACATGCCCGTGGCCGCCCGGGAGGCCTCCATCTACACCGGCATCACCATCGCCGAATACTTCCGGGACATGGGCTATGACGTGGCCGTCATCGCCGACTCCACCTCCCGCTGGGCCGAGGCCCTCCGCGAGATGTCCGGCCGGCTGGAGGAGATGCCCGGCGAGGAGGGCTACCCCGCCTATCTGGCCTCCCGCCTGGCCCAGTTCTACGAGCGGGCCGGCTGCGTGGAATGCCTGGCTTCCGAACCCCGCCGCGGCTCCCTCACCGCCATCGGCGCGGTTTCCCCGCCGGGCGGCGACACCTCGGAGCCCGTCTCCCAGGCCACGCTGCGCATCGTCAAGGTCTTCTGGGGCCTGGACAGCAGCCTGGCCCACGCCCGCCACTTCCCCGCCATCAACTGGCTCAACAGCTATTCCCTGTATATGGACAACCTGCGCCCCTGGTACGACCGCAACCTGGGCCGGAGCTTCCTGGAGAACCGGGCCAAGGCCGTGGCGATCCTCCAGGAGGAGAACAGCCTTCAGGAGATCGTCAAGCTGGTGGGCCAGGACGCCCTTTCCGCCGGCGACCGCCTCACCATGGAGACCGCCAAGATGGTCCGCGAGGACTTCCTTCAGCAGAACGCCTTCGTGGATATCGACAACTATTCCTCCTACGAGCGCCAGGCCATGCTGCTGGACATCATCCTGCGCTACGACGCCCTCTGCCGCAAGGCCATCAGCGACGGCGCAGACCTGAACAAGCTCATCCGCATCGAAGCCAGAGACCGCATCGGACGCGCCAAATCCGTGCCCGCGGAGACCTACGCGGAGGAGTATTCCCGCATGGCCGACGACATGGCCGCGCAGATCAAGGAGGCCACCCATGATTAAGGAATACAGGACCATCCGGGAAATTTCCGGCCCTCTGATGATCGTCAAGAACGTGGAGGGGGTCACCTACGACGAGCTGGCGGAGATCGAGCTGCCCACCGGCGAGGTGCGGCGCTGCAAGGTGCTGGAGGTGGACCGGGACCGGGCCGTCGTCCAGCTGTTCGACTCCTCCAGCGGCATCAACCTGGCGGAGAGCAAGGTCCGCTTCCTGGGCCACGGCATGCAGCTCGCCGTCAGCCCGGACATGCTGGGCCGCGTCTTTGACGGCATGGGCCGCCCCGCTGACGACGGGCCGGAGATCCTGGCGGACAAATACGAGGACATCAACGGCCTGCCCATGAACCCCGCCGCCCGGGACTACCCCTCCGAATTCATCCAGACCGGCATTTCCGCCATCGACGGGCTGAACACCCTGGTCCGGGGGCAGAAGCTGCCCATCTTCTCCGGCTCCGGCCTGCCCCACGCCAACCTGGCCGCCCAGATCGCCCGTCAGGCCAAGGTGCTGGGCACCAGCGAGCCCTTCGCCGTGGTGTTCGCCGCCATCGGCATCACCTTCGAGGAATCGGAATACTTCGTCAACGAGTTCCGGCGCACCGGCGCGCTGGACCGCACCGTCATGTTCTCCAACCTGGCCAACGACCCCGCCGTGGAGCGCATCTCCACCCCCCGCATGGCCCTGACCGCCGCGGAATACCTGGCCTTTGAGCAGAACATGCACGTCCTGGTCATCATGACGGACATCACCAACTATGCCGAAGCCCTCCGCGAGATTTCCGCCGCCCGGAAGGAAGTGCCCGGCCGCCGGGGCTATCCCGGCTATCTCTACACGGACCTGGCCTCCATGTACGAGCGGGCGGGCCGCCGCCAGGGCAAGAAGGGCTCCATCACCCTGATCCCCATCCTGACCATGCCGGAGGACGACATCACCCACCCCATCCCCGACCTCACCGGCTACATCACCGAGGGGCAGATCATCCTCTCCCGGGAGCTCTACCTCAAGAATTACCTCCCCCCCATCGACGTACTCCCCTCTCTGAGCCGTCTGAAGGACAAGGGCATCGGCGAGGGCAAGACGCGGGAGGACCATGCCGGCACCATGAACCAGCTCTTTGCCGCCTACAGCGCCGGCAAGGACGCCGCCGAGCTCATGACCATCCTGGGCGAAGCCGCCCTCTCCGACACGGACAAGCTCTATGCCAAGTTCGCCGGAGAATTCGAAAAGCTCTACATCGGCCAGGGCCAGGAGACGGACCGCAGCATCCAGGAGACCCTGGACCTGGGCTGGAAGCTGCTCAGCATCCTGCCCAAGAGCGAGCTGAAGCGCATCAAGCTGGAATACGTCGAGAAGTATCTTCCCAAGGAGGACTGAGCATGGCCGTCATGTCGGACGTCAAGCCGACCCGCATGGAGCTGAAGAAGACCAAGGCCCGTCTCAAGACCGCCAAGCGCGGCCACAAGCTGCTCAAGGACAAGCGGGACGAGCTGATGCGCAACTTTCTTCAGATCGTGCGGGAGAACAAAGCCCTGCGCCAGAAGGTGGAACAGGGGCTGCAGGAGGCCATGGCCCGCATGGCCGGCGCTTCCCGGCTCATGAGCCCGGAGATTCTGGAACAGAGCCTCCTTTGCCCCAAGCAGGGGGTGGAGGTGGATATCCGGCTGAAAAATATCATGAGCGTCAACATCCCGGAATACACCTTCCGCACCCGCACCGACGCCGCCGAGGACATCTACCCCTACGGCTACGCCATGACCTCCGGCGAGCTGGACGAGAGCCTTGACCGCCTCAGCGAGGTCTTCCGGGACATGCTGGAGCTGGCCGAGGCGGAGAAATCCATGCAGCTCATGGCCGCGGAGATCGAGCGCACCCGGCGGCGGGTCAACGCCCTGGAATACGTCATGATCCCCCAGATGGAATCCACCATCCGCTATATCACCATGAAGCTGGAGGAAAACGAGCGCAGCACCACCACCCGCCTCATGAAGGTGAAGGACCAGATCCTCCAGGAAGCCCACGATTTCGACTACTAAGTCAAATCGGACCCGCTCCGCTGGGCTCCGATTTGAGAAGGTTTGCGCTGCGCTCCCCGCAGGCCCCTTGACGGGGCCCACAGTCCGCTCCGCGAAAGGTATTTTGGGGCAGAAGTGAATTCCGCCCCAAAATGATTCCGATTGTGTTCGTGGCTTGCGAGCCGCGAACTCTGCGAGGCATCGCCTCGAAAATAACGGACGCCTGCTACTTGCGGGCGTCCGCTTTTTTCTCTCAGCGGGGCGCTTTTATTTTCGTTGCATCGGAAAAAGGTTTGCGCTATAATAGAGTGACAAATCATGATTAGGAGAATGCGTATGGCACTCGCTTTTGTCATCGACGCGGCCAAGTGCAACGGCTGCTACAACTGCCAGATCGCCTGCAAGGACGAGCATGTGGGCAACGACTGGCGGCCCTACGCCGCGCCCCAGCCGGAGGTCGGGCAGTTCTGGCTGCGGGTGGAGGAGCAGGTGATGGGCACCATCCCCAAGGTGCGCATCCACTATCTGCCCCGCCTGTGCAACCACTGCGGCAGGGCCGCCTGCCTGGAAGCCTGCCCGGAAAAGGCCATCGAACGCCGGGAGGACAGCCTGGTGCTCATTTCGCCGGAAAAGTGCACCGGCTGCGGTGCCTGCCGGGACGCCTGCCCCTACGGCGTCATCTATATGAACGCGGAGCTGGGGATCGCCCAGAAATGCACCGGCTGCGCCCACCTGCTGGACCACGGCAGGACGATGCCCCGCTGCGTGGAGGCCTGCCCCACGGAGGCCATCCAATTCGGAGAGGAAGCGGACCTTGCCGACGAGATCGACGGCGCGGAGGTCTGGCAGCCGGAGACCGGCCTGCACCCCCGGGTCTTCTACCGCAACGTGCCGGGGACCTTCATCGCCGGGACCCTCTATGACCCGGAAAAGAAGCTGATCGTGGAGGGGGCCCGCTGCCTGCTCTCCAGCGGCGGCAAAAACTGGGAAGCGGTCACGGATTCCTTCGGGGATTTCTGGTTCCGGGACCTCCGACACGGCGTCTACGAGCTTCTGATCCACGCCGAGGGCTTCGCGCCCAAGCGCATCGCCCCCATCCGCAACAAGAATTCCGTAAATCTTGGTGATATTCCCTTGGAACGGGCATAAAGGTCTTGTACTTTTTCGGAAAATCCGCTAAAATATAAAATATCAACATAACGAAAACAATGTGAAAGGATGATCACCTATGGGCTCCAAGTATTCCCACGTTTTCCAGCCGATTCGGATCCGCGGCATCGACTTCAAGAACCGCATCACCCTGGCTCCCCCCTCCCCCAACCTGGCAAGCGAGGACGGCCGCGTGACCCACGACTTCGTGGACTGGTTCCGTCAGTTCGCCCGCGGCGGCGTCTGCACCCTGTATGTGGGCAACTGTTCCATCGACATCACCGAGTGCAAGGACGAAGCCTATCAGCTGGACATGATGAACGAGAACGGCGTCCTCCCCATGACCTGGTACGCCGACATGTGCAAGCAGTATGCCTGCCATGCCTCCTTCGAGATCAACCACAACGGCGAAAACACCCGCTATGAGACCGTGGGCCACTGGCCCTACAGTTCTTCTGCCTGGATCTCCGACAACGAGCGCCGGGCCGCCCAGCAGAACCACCGCGAGCCCCATCCCTGCATCGAGATGAGCATCGACAAGATCCATGAGACCGTGGAGAAATACGGCGCTGCCGCCGGCAAGATGAAGAGAGCCGGCATGGACATCGTCCTGGTCCACGGCGGCCACGGCAACCTCATCAGCCAGTTCACCAGCCCTCTGTACAACAAGCGCACCGACGAATACGGCGGCGACACCAAGAGCCGCGCCCGCTTCGCCATCGAGGTCTGCGATTCCATCCGCCGTCACTGCGGCGAGGATTTCGTCATCGAATACCGCATCTCCGCCGACGAGATCGCCCCGGCGGGCATGCACTTTGACGAGACCCTGGAGCTGATCGGCTACCTGAAGGACCACATCGACATCCTCCATGTTTCCGCCGGCCTGCACTCCGACTTCAACATGGCCTACTTCAACAACTGGTGCCAGAACTACCTGATGGACCACTGCTTCAACGTGCACTATGCGGCCGACGTGAAGAAGCGCTATCCCGATCTGCTGGTCAACACCGTCGGTTCCATCATGAGCATCGACTATGCCGAGCAGATCATCGCCAACGGCTGGGCCGACTTCGTGTCCATGTGCCGTCCCCTGATGGCCGACCCCGACATGCCCAAAAAGTATGCCGAGAACCGCCCGGAGGACCGCCGTCCCTGCCTGCGCTGCAACACCTGCATGAACCACCTGATGATCCCGAAGCCCATCTACTGCGCCATCAACCCCATCTCCGCCATGACCGGCGAGCTGAAGGACGGCGTGGTGCCCAAGGCCCGGAAGAAGAAGAGAGTCGCCATCGTGGGCGGCGGCCCCGGCGGCATCCAGGCCCTGCAGACCCTGCTGGACCGCGGCCATGACGTGACCCTCTATGAAAAGAGCGGCCAGCTGGGCGGCAACGTCATCGGCGCCGCCACGCCTCCCTTCAAGGTCGACGTGCAGGATTACCTCAAGTGGATGCGCCACACCGCGGCCCAGTGCGTCAAGCGGGGCGCCCGCATCTACCTGAACCTGGAATGCACCAAGGACATCCTGGACAAGGAAGGCTATGACGCCGTGGTCATCGCCGTGGGCGCCGAGCCCATCGTGCCCGGCAGGATCCCCGGCATCCGCAAGCCCCATGTGGCCTGGGCTCCCGACGCGGAGCGCGGCCTCGCCAAGGTGGGCGACGAGATCGTCATCGTCGGCGCCGGCCAGGTGGGCCTGGAAGCCGCCCTCGACTTTGCCGAGCAGGGCAAGAAGGTCACCGTCATCGAAATGATGGACCAGATGACCGCCATGTTCAAGTCCCGCGGCAGCCGCGACCTGATGAAGAAGATGGCCGACGACGGCATCAAGTTCGACGTGTTCTACGGCACCGCCCTTGAGGAAGTCAAGGACGACTGCGTGGTCGCCAAGGACGTGAAGACCGGCGAAAAGAAGGAATTCAAGGCCGACACCGTGCTGCTGGCCATGGGCATCCGGCCCCGGCTGGAGCTGGTGGATCAGCTGCGGCACTCCTGCCCCGAAACCAGCGTGGTCATCGTGGGCGACTGCAACAACAAGGCCGGCACCATTTCCGAGGCCGTCAACCAGGCTTTCCAGGGCTGCCTGCACATCTGATTCCCCCAAAACCGCATATAATTGTTGCCTAACGAAATGGCATGGTCTCCGGACCATGCCATTTCTGTTGTCCGGGAAAAAATATGGAAATCCTTGCTGACAAACGGGGCCTTTTGTGATAAAGTAATAGAAAGTCATGGAATTAAATTCCTATGGTTTCACTTCCCAGGCGAAGCAACTTTCCCAAGCCAACAGTTTTCATGAAAGGGAGCAAAGCAAAATTTGAAGGAGGTAGCAATGAAAAAACATCGAACGCGCATCCTGTCTCTGCTGCTTGCCGTCATCATGCTGGCAAGCCTGCTGCCCGTGGATTCCGTATGGCAGATCACCCGGGCAGACGACAGCCCCTACAACCTGACCATCGACTTTGACTACGCGAAACGAGAGGGCGTCACCACGCCCACCGACGCGCTGCGTGTCATGGGCGATCAGCACAGGCACTACGAAAATACCGACGAAGATTTCTGGAAAAGCACCTACAACAACTACCATTGGCAGCACGCGGATCATTGGACCAGCAACACGCCGGAGGACGGCTCCATCCGCAAGCTGCTGACCTCCACCGATCCGGCGGACAAATACATCTCTTTGCTCGGCAGCGACCATCACGAGCACCATGGCCGCGGCCCCTGGGTCCCCATGAAGATCACCACGGACAAGGTGCTGGACCTCAACGGCTATTCCATGGAGATCCAGTTCAACCGCAACCGGAACAACTCGGAAAGCAACAAATACCAGAACCCCTTCCCCGACGTTCTCAACTGCGTTGCATTCGAGATCGAAAACGGCGCGACCCTGACGATCATCGACTCCTCCGCCTGGCGGGGCGAGGGGAAAGACGGCAAGGGCACCGGCAGCCTCTCCTTCACCGCCTACATGATCGACCCCTATAAGTACGACATCAACTACTACACCACCCGGGATATGTTCTGGGTCAACAACGGCAACCTGGTCATCTACGGCGGCACCTTCCAGGCCGGGCGGAAAAAGGACCAGTTCAAATCCAACTTCTCCTGGAGCAAGCTGAAGACGGTCATCGGCCAGACCGTGGAGCTGGGCGTCAGCGTGGCGAGCTATGCGACGGGCCTGGACGTGGCGACCTCCAAGTACACGGACCTGCTGAATACCACCCTGAACAAGACGGCCCTCAAGGAGAACGGGAACACCGGCGAGGACGACGGCACGGAAGGGCCGACCCAGACCACCATCCCCCGGGACGGCACCAACCTGGACCCGAAGAAGGACACCAAGAAGGATACGCCCGACAAGGCGGGCGCCGGCGACCAGACCATCGGTGAAAAGAAGGACGAAAAGGACAAGAACATCGATGGCGGCAAGGAAGGCACCAAGGAAGGCACCAACAAGGAAAACGACAAGAAGACCGGCAAGGACGACACCCAGACCAAGCTGGCCGAGGAGCGGAAAAACGTCGTCAACCAGGCCGTGAACAAGAGCGGCATCATGGGCATGGTGGACAGCGCCTTCTCCCTGGTGGAGGGGATCTGCGGCCTGTTCGGCTCTGACCCCAAGACCCGCATCACCAACATGATCCTCGGCACGGTGGTGCACGTGGGCAACCAGGGCTCCTTCGTCTCCTACGGCGGCACCTTCAAGGGCTACGGCAACACCCCCAACACCCGCAACGGCGTCGTCGAGGTCACCGCCATCCCCGGCACCACCAAGGTCTTCGACCATTCCAAGACCAAGGGCGGCATGGCCTACATCTACGGCGGCACCTACGAGGCCTATGCCGGCGCGAACATCTTCAACATCACGCGCTACAACGAGAACCAGTTCGCCATGCAGTACTCCCAGGATGAATACGGCAGGCGCACCGGCCCCACCAAGGTCCCCCTCACCCTGCAGGAGACCGCCGGCGTGGAAGTCCTCTATTACAACAACCAGTCCGAAATCGCCGCGGACACCACCGGCAAGGTCGTGCCAGTGCCGGTCGACACCGGCAACATCCAGGTGCGCGGCGGCCTGTTCCGCTGCTTCTATGACGTGATGTATCTCTCCGTCAAGGGCGACAGCGACGAGCACTTCACCAAATTCCCCGGCACCGTGGGCAGCGTGAACCTGGGCATCGAATCCTTCAACGAAGACCTGATCCAGGACGGGCGCATCCAGATCATCGACAAATACGGCGACGGCGCCCTGGTGCTTCTGGACGAGCGGAAGGACGAGGAGGTCAAGCAGGACGGGCTTTATCACTACCGCCTCTTCTGCGGCGAAAACGAGCTGCGGGTGAAATCCTATCTGGAGGTCTACCCCAACACCGCCAAGACCAACACCTCCCATTCCATGCAGCTGGCCACCTATGTGGGCACCGGCAAGCGCACCGCCAGCATCTTCGTTGACGACGAGGACAACGACCGCGCCCCCTACCGGCAGACGGAGAACTATTTCGACTATATGATCGACGCCACCAACGCCGCCAACTACTCCGTCATGCCCAACTTCCACTTCAACGAGACGGACAGCCAGCAGGCGAAGATGGACGTCTACGGGGAAAGCCTGGCAAATTCCGAGATCTGGTATTACAACACCCCCCTGACCGCCGACGGCGACCCCATTGCCGACATTCCCTACGGCTATGCGCAATTCACCGCCACGAACAAGGACCAAAGCGGCGGTCTCTACTGCAATCAGCAGCTCTTCAGCGACAAGGACTGGAAAAACGTCCTGAAGCGCGCGGACCCGTCTACGGTCAAATATACCGTTCAGTACAACGACAGAATCTGCAACAACCTCAAATACTTCACCTACCGGGTCTACCGCGTCGACCCCCTGACGAGGGAGAACATCAGCGAATCCTGCTCCTTCGGCGAGGACATGCCCCTGCTGGAGGTGTGCTACGGCGCCAGCACGGATTCCCTGAAGTGCAAGCTGCCCCTGAAGGACGTGGAAGCCCGCATCATCCAGAAGCGGGGCTACGGCTATCAGCCGGGCGAAATGTTCCGCATCATCCTCGACGTGGAGGAATATGTGGCCTGCGGTTATCGCGGCGGCGGCCTTTACGGCCAGACCCTTCCTGCCGCGAAATCCGAATCCTCCATCCTGTTCCGCTGCTTCTCCTCCCAGGAGACGAAGGACACCAACGAAGTCTACAAGGCCCATGACTTCACGCCCCTGCAGTGGAATTCCGACCCCTACCACGGCAAGGTCTTCGACATCGAGCCCGGCAAATATGCCAAGATCGAGCTGATCAACGGCAAGGCCGGCATGACCGACTTCCGGGGCGACTGCCAGGTGTTCGACCTCTACTATCAGTGGTGGGAGGTCACCGCCGACGGCACGCCCATCCGCTTGATCGCGGGCACCGACAACATCTATGATCCCTCCATGGGCGACCGGGACGATCACCGCCCCGAGACCTGGAACGTGGGCAAGGACGGCAAGACCTATGTGAACACCGTCAGCCCCACGGACCCCCTGGCCTCCACTTACGGGGACAACGGCCTGCCCAAGGACAAGCTGGAATGGACGAACACCCAGCTCCACATGTACGCCACCGGCACCACGCCCATCAACGAGCTGACCAAGGACGGCACCAGCAACCTCCACCTGGGCAACAACGACATCTTCAAGCATAATTCCGACCGCTGCTATATCCCCATGGAAATGGAGGGCAAATATCTGCGGGTCAAGGTGGTCGCCCTGAACGTGGGCTGGCCGGACGCCTTTGACAGCCGGCAGACCTTCTGGTCCCACATCGTGAAGCTGCCCGAGCAGCCCCTGGAGCCCCTCACCGGCGAGCTGGGCATCAAGTTCAACGGCGCCAACTACGCCACGGCAGAGAAACCGGCGACCCTCTCCCTCGACGGCGTCACCAACCTGGGCGTCAACGAGACCATCACCTATGTGTACTACAGCGTAGGGGGCAGGGGCGTCTCCTTCGACAAGCTGAACGTCAAGGACCCGAAGGACCTCCCCACCGTCAGCTACCCCAACGATTTCTATGAGACGCAGAAGCAGATCGACAAGATGAGCCCCTATCCGCGGGAAGGCTACGCCTATTTCCGCACCAGCAAGGGCCGCAATTTCACAACGACGAAAGAAAGCTTCAATTTCGAGGTCGAAGCCAAGTCCACCAGCGTGTGGGCGGAAGGGGAAATCGGGAAGATCCGGTTCACCGACACCCAGGGCGGCGACAATCTTACAGGCTATTACAATGTGGTATTGAATACGATTTCCGGAGATAGCCGCATTTTCCTCCCCGAACCCTACAATGCCACCGTGGGCTGGTCCTGCAAGGACGCCACCAGCACCAATCCCGGCGTCGCCACCGTGGATGAGCGCGGTTATGTCCAATATGGCGGCAAGACCGGCGAGACCACCATCTCTGTGAAGGGGCCGGACGGCAAGACCGTTTCCAAGACGGTGCAGGTGTACAACTACTTCACCCACGTGGACATCAGCGGCATTTCCGCCCCGGTGATCGGCGAAACCTTCGACTACACCGCCGAGGTCCCCGCCGACGCCCCGTATCATGTGACGAAGGTGGAATGGGCCAGAGGCTCGACCGGTCTCCGCGGTTATGGCTCCTATGAGGATGTCACGGAATCCTCCGTGGCGGAATACTGGCAGCCCTACACCGTCTATGTGACCATCGCCCCCGACGACTTCACCGAATTCCATGAAAGCGAGTCCTCCCTCACCTTCACCGTGGACAACGCCGACGGCAGCCAGAGTGTGAAAAACTGGAAAGGCTGGAGCAATCAGGACTTCGACGAAGAAATCTATGACTATGTGAACACCTATACCTACAGCTACACCTTCCCGGCGACCGGCAAGTATGAGGCTTCGAAGATCACGGAGATCCATGTGGACTTCCCCGTCGAGGTAGCGGAGGGCAGCAACGTCACGGAATGGTTCCATAACATGCAGGTCACCACCAACGGCCATGACGAGGACCTGGACATCCAGCTGACGCCCACCTATTCCGCGAACACCTACAGTCTCCTCCCCGTCTATAATTGCAGCGGCTTGGGCTTGAACGACGCAAACGAGCCCAGTATCAACACCTTCATCCAGGGCGTGCAGACCGGCATTTCCGCCCGCATCTCGATCCTTGGCCCCGACGCCTTTGCCGACAAGGGCGAGCTGGCCATCTACATCAACGGCGAGCAGTGCGCGCACATCACGGCGCTGTATGACGACGACATCTGGTTCGAAGCGGCGGATACCCTGACGGTGACGGAGGGCAAGCTGGCCCCCGTGATGCCGTCGGCGGCCTATGGCCTCAAGCCCATCAACCTGGTGCTCAATGAGCCGGTGGACCTGGAGGATGTGCTGGCCACCAGCGACGATCGCTTCTCCATCGACTTCGCCTACATCTATCTCGGCAGCTATGAGGCTTCGGATTACTTCACCTATGACGACAGCAGCAAAACGCTGACGCCCATCCAGCCCCTGCCTTCGTTCCAGCCCACAGCGACGGTCTACGTCTATGTTTCCTTCGACGCAGACGGCGACGGCGTCTATGAATACAGGGATCTGCACTCGATCGCGTACGACCAGGAGGTCTATGCCTCCGCTTCCGAAGCCCCCGACCTCAGCAGCGGCGGCAGCACGACCGCGCCCACCGTTTATGACTATCGCATCCTGGACCCCAAGGGCGCGCTGATCGAAGAGGGCAAGTATCAGGGCGACAGCGACACGATCCCGGTGCCCGACGATCTGATCATCGCTTCCATCGACAAGACGGGGGCGACCCATGAGGTCACCACCGTTTATGCCAAAGATCTGGAAATCCATGCCGGCGCGAACGTCGCCTATGCGTTCCTGAAAAACAGCGACGGCACGGACGTCGACGACCTGCAGTTGTCTGTCGACGGGCTCCACTACGCCAGGACGGACAACGTTGCCGGGCTCACGCCCAGCACGGAATACGTGCTGTATTACCGCAGGGGCAACGAGGGCCATATCTTCACCAAGGTCTTCACCACCGCGGGGAAGAATTACGGCGTGACCGTGGCCCGCACCCCCGTGACGGAGCTGAACGCCGGCAACCTGGAGAAGGACGGCTGGTCCTATGACCCCGACACCAAGACCCTGACCCTGAAGGACTGCACCATCGTGGATTCCGGCAGCACCGCGGAAGTCGGCAGCTTCTCCTCCTTCAGCTACACGGATGAATCCGTCATCACCTCCGGCAGCGACCTGACGGTGCTCCTTTTGGGGAACAACACCATCCACAGGCTCAAGAGCCGCAGCAACAGCGCGATGTTTGAATTCGTCATCTTTGCCAAGGGCGACCTCCACATCACCGGCACCGGCAACCTCACCATCGAGGGAGAATCCGGCATCGGCCAATCCGTCTACAGCAAGGAGGGCAGCATCTATCTGGAGGGCAGCGGCACCCAGACCTATACGCGCGGCTCTGCTTTCGATACCGGAGAAGACAGCGAAAAGATTTATTACATCAACGGCACCATCGACTTCATACCGCCGATGAGAGGCAGCGGGGATACCACGTATCAGGGCGGAAGCCTCTGCTTTGATTCCAACCAGCTCGACCTCAGCCGCGCGACCCATTCCCTGAGCATCTCCATGGCGGGCAGAGACGGAGTCCTCATTCCCATGACGGAAAGCGAGATGCGCGATCAGTATGAAACGAACCGTACCACCTCCAACTTCGACCATTTCAGGGAGGAAATCCACATCGTTCCCAACCACAGCGACGTGAACAAGGTCACGACGGAAGCCTACTTCGTTTCCGGCGACTGCGAGACGGGTTCCACCTATTACTATTCCTGCGACTGCGGTCACATCGGCGCCGAGACCTTCACCACCGCCGCCGCCGGCCACAGCCTGGTGCACCATGAGGCGAAGCCCGCCACCTGCACCGAGGACGGCTGGCTGGCCTACGACACCTGCGCCAACTGCAGCTACACCACCTTCCAGGTACAGCCCGCTCTGGGCCACGACTGGACCCATCATGACGCTTTGGAGCCCACCTGCACCGCCAACGGCCACCCCGCCTATGACGAGTGCTCCCGCTGCGGCCTGAGCTCCGAGGCGGAAATCCCCGCCGGCACCGACGCCGCCTCCTGGGAGGGCGTCGACGCCGATCTCCTGCAGTGGAAGGCCCTGGGCCACGAGCTGAAGAAGGTCAGCGGCGTGCCCGCCACCTGCACCGAGGACGGCACCGTCGACCATTATGAATGCGTCCGCTGCGGCGAGAAGTATCTGGACGAAGCCGGCACGACCAAGGCCGGCGCGGACGACCTGGTCGCCCCCGCCCTGGGCCACAGCTGGGGCGAATGGACAAACAGCGGCGACGGCAAGGAGACGCGGACCTGCGCCCTCTGCGGCGAAGTCGAGACCCGGGATGCGGCCTCCCCCGAGCCCACGCCCGATCCGGGACCCGAGCCCACGCCCGAACCCACGCCGGAGGAGAACCCCTTCGAGGACCTGAATACGACGGATTACTACTATGACGCCGTGCTGTGGGCCTATAACGCGGAGCCCCAGGTCACCAACGGCATGGACGCCACCCACTTCGGCCCCGCCAACACCGTCACCCGCGGCCAGGCCGTGACCTTCCTCTGGCGCGCCATGGGCTGCCCGGAGCCGACGAGCACGACGAACCCCTTCGAGGACGTGACCGAGAGCAAATACTTCTACAAGCCCGTCCTCTGGGCGGTGGAGAAGGGCATCACCAACGGCACCGACGCCACCCACTTCACCCCCAACC